>JACCDO011518392.1_pt1 | contig 28585 bp, 20 predicted proteins | sample 7446101 | NCBI WGS metagenome assembly JACCDO01 (sample SAMN15323440, study PRJNA562643) | freshwater metagenome | isolation source: river surface water | place: USA:Blue River Watershed | collected 2017-08-16
GAAAATCTTCAAGACCTGGGCGATAAATACTTCTATATATTTTAGAACCTAAAGTATATACTACAGATTTAAGACCTGGGGTTGAAAAATTAGTTAAATCTAAATCTTCTAAATCAACTAATGTGTGAACTAGAGTATGATCTATGTCCAGAATTATATTCAATTTACACTTGCTCATTATTTTGTTACCAAATATTATTTTTATATTTTATAATATAAAAATGGAAAATTATGACATGTCACAGGTGATTCCAACAATTAATCAGAAACTTTCTAAAATTGCCAAAGATAGTAAAAAGATTAAAATAGATCCTATAATAGTTGATGTTTATAATGTTGTTATATATGATATTTTAATTATCAATTTAACATCTATAACAAGCAATAAAATAGCAAGTGTTATTAGAAAATGGGATGTGTCTAATAGTCATATAATTACAAAAACTATAAAAAAGCTTGCTTTATTATTAACATATGTTTTTTACTACAGTGTAAATATAATTGCTGGTAATTATGAAATATTAATACTTGATATATTAAAATATGTATGGAACCTTGGTGTAAAAGCTATTGAAAGTTATGGTATTGAAATAAAATATAAACCTAAAGGAATTATCATGTTTTTATTAAACTGTGTAAGTTATATATATAAATTTGGAGGAGGAAATGTATTAATAAGTTTTTTAATTAAACAAATAAATAAGAATGAAATGTCTATTTTAAGAGAATTTTTTGACTATATTGACTCTAAAATATATACAGCTGAGTTAAACCAGTATAAATATAAACCAGATTTATTTTTGACATATTTAAGAGGTAGAATGGAATTAGGATTTTTACCTATGCTAGTTAATACAATACAGTGGTTTAAATATATGGGCATTTTATCTGATGAAAAGATAGTAATAAGTAAAATATACGGTATTTCAAACTTTTTAAAGAAAATGATACCATTATCTACTATTAAATCAGCAATTGAACCGGAAATAATATTGAAACCATAAAATCGGGTTTAAATTAAAGCTCACGGTCGCGATCTGTAAAATAGTCGTTATATAATTTTTTTATATTAGGATCTACACTTGAGTCTTCATTTTCAACACAACTGCTAACATTTGCAAAGTATTTATAAGATTTACCTGCTGTTTTCCCTATATAAGTATGCATATCGTATATGTATTCTTCAAATTGTATTTTAGCTTTTAAATAATTATCTGTATATTTTAAATACAATTCATCAATTTTGTCCTGACTTAATTCTAAATTATCTGTTTGTGAATTTTGCTTACAATAAGATATTATTAGATTAACCCAACATAGAAATGATTCTGGGTTGTTCTTTAAGATGTTAAACCATTCCATATAAATTTGCAAAAACTCAGAATATTCCCAATTTACAGTGACATATTTAATTAACCAGAACACTAAGTATTCTGGTTTTTTCTTATTAAAATAAGTTTTACTTAATTTCTGATTTACTATTTTATAAGCCCAATATAATGAATTTATATTTCTTAATTTTAAATTTGCAACAAATTGATTACAATATTCTTGAACTTTTTCAGATTCCATAATTGTTATATCTAATATATGATTCAAATTATCCGGTATTACATGATCTTGAAGTCTAGTATAGTATACATTATAATGATCTGATTCTCTTGATTTTTTTGTATTTGCACAAATCCATGCCCATTTAATATACTCAAATATTTCATATTGTTTATATTTACTATAAGTATATGTATTAATATCTCCAGATTCTGTAAAACTTCTACAATTTTCAAGCGTATCTAAAATATTCTTCATTTGCATTGTATAATATATTCCACATGATCCGATATCTTCTAAAAATATTATAAGCATTCTATGGTATAAGTTTGTACGTATTCTTATTACATCCCTGTTTAATTCTTGAACTAAAAATGTATCATACTCAAATATACTCCAGAGTAACTTATCAAAATTACACCTTCTAGTATATTTTTGAATTGCACTTTTAAGAACATCTAACGAATAACCATTCAAACTCCTTTCCTTACGAAATGTTGTTATAACACGGTCACTCATTTTTTAAAGGAATAATTTTTATTTTAATAAAAATCAATTTTTACATCTCATACAGACTGCAACACGTTCGTGTCAGAGACACGTCTGGAGTGTAAATGTATTATGTTGTATATACAGAATATACAGTATCTGTTAAAGTATCACTACCAATAATAGCATTGTATTCATGATTACCTATAGGTGTAATACCTTTTACATCTTGATTAAAATTTAATACATTAGAGTCTTCAAGAGTTCCAAGAGTACCTAATAAATATCTTGATTTTAATATAGCTTCATCAACACTTTTTTCTTGTTTTGCTATTAATACTTTCTTAGATGGAATATTAATAAAAAATGCATTTTTACTTGGATAAAATCTAGTCTTTAATTCATATGATACATTAATATTATTTACACTTAGTTTAGCTTCATCTCTTGAATTATAAACACTCCATTGAGATGTTTGTGTAAAATCTTTTGCACTTGTGTAGTAATTCTCAATATATTTTATAAATTTATAATCATTTAGTTTATCAATATCTTGTATAGTTTTAAGTCTTAAATTGTAGACGAGTCTTTTAATAAGTTCTTCGCTTGTTACAATTATTTTTGGAACTTTATCAATAATACGAATAATATCAGAATCAGTTGTAATATCTATATCACTAGTAAATTTTAAATATTGATGGTTTTTAATTACTATAAAATTCATAGCTTCAAATGTGTTAATAGATTTATCAAGTTCTTCCGAATTAATAAAATCAAGATTACTAAGATATATACTTGAGAATATATAAAAAACATAATGCAATAACATATTTTTAATACGTGTATATGTATTATACAATTGAGCAAATCCAATATTGTTATTAACAACTACAGGCGGTTCATTTAATACTGTATTATATTCTTCAATGTTATAATCACGGTTGCTGTCAGCTATTATATTAATAACAATTTCAGTATCTTCCATCTTAGGAGTTAGCTCTGTGCAATTTTTTAATATACCAATTAATGCTATTACAGATCGCGACGGAGATCCGGAGTGTACATTATTTTCAGAAGTAATAGTATTAATTTTATAACAACCAGAATCTTTTAAGAAATTATATGCAATATCATATGATGGTAATTCTACAATGTAATTCGATATTGTAGTATTTTTTGGTATATGAGTTATTGGTGTTGTTTTTATAACAAATACGACAGATTTATATATCACAGTAAGGCCTCTTATTTTATTATAAGTATCGATAGTATAGTCTAAAACATCAGGATTCCAATTTAATTCTTGATATAATGTAGGATGAAGTGTATTTGTGAGATATAATGCACACTTTACAACATCTTCATTTGAATCGATATTTGCTGTTTTTTGCTCTGATACTGTACCCTGCATTAATACAAATTGAACCTTTTTACTTGTTTTATACACAATTATTTCAGTTTGAGGATATTTAGTTAATCCACTAAATTCTTGTCCATAATGAGACATAAAAAACATTGTATTTGGATGTTTAATTTTAGTATTTATAATACGATAACGAGAATATTTTTCAGTTAAAAGTTCTACATCCTCTTCTTTTCCTTGAGATTTATCATAAAATATAACAATATTTACATTAAAAAATGCTTCTAATAGGGGTTTCCATAGTTGTGGGTCAATATATTCTCGATTTTCAAAAATGCGTAATGCTTTTTCAATAGATAATCCACTTGTTATTAAGTATCCTTTTTTAATATATTCTTTAAATCTTTCAACTAATACAGGATTTGTTCTTTCGCGATAATACATTTTGTTTAAAGCAGAATCTTCACGCTTCCATTCACTTATTGTTCTTATTATACTATCAGGATATTTATTTATATGATATGTACCATATCTTATCCAAGAATTTTCACCATATAATACTTGTTTAGAATTTGCATTTAACACTGTACGTACAATTGAAGGAAACCAAGTTCCTTGCTGTCCTTCGTATGATTTAGATTGAACATCTCCTATCTGAGGACCTTCTAATATCCACTTTTTCTCTCTTGGGCCACTTTGTTGAACTTTAAAATCTTCTTCAATATCATTTAATGTTATTAATGAGTCAGAATAATATTTTTCACGAATAGGATCTGGCTGAGTTTTATGACATGTAGGTATCCATTTAAAATAATTCGAATTGCTAAGATTATTTCTTGAAAATGCTACAAATGGATTTTCTTTCTTTTTCTCACATACCAATATCCATGGTTTTATAAATTCATAATATTTATCAGTAGGCTTAGGAAATATGATAAAGTCTTGTTTTTGCTTTTCTAATTTTGCTAAATTTTCATCTGTAAGTTCATAAGGTGTTGGATGCTTCTGAAATTTACGCTTGTATCCTGAGATAAATAATTCTGGAAATAATTCCTTATCTCTAGCACTTATTTTTGATTTAAAATTTTCAATACCTCGAGTTAATACATGAATATCATCTAAATAATTTGAATAATATGATACAAAAAATGTCTTATAGTCTTCAACTAACAATCCAAATAATTTTTTAAAGATATCTATATAACTATTTAATACTTCTTTATTATTAATCAAACATTTTTTAATATCAACCTTATATATCAAGTCATTTATATCTATAAAATCTCTAAATAATATTTTAACATCATCAGTCATCTTTACATTTGTTTTAACATATATACTTATATCATTTGAAACATGTTTGAGTTCAAACTTAAGACCTCCTTTTTCACGATGTATACTATGTTTCTCAACAATTTTAATATATTTAGAAAAAAGTGGATGATTCATAGCAAAGTCGAAAAATACATCTTGAGTAAATAAAATATGATGATCAATTGGTTTTATAATTAACATACATTGAGATATATTACGATTTATTTTTATATTAGTCATATCTGGAAATAAATCAATCAATAATTCTAATACTAAATTTTCTAATGATTTTGAATTTCCTGTTTCGGCAACTTCGACTTCAAATTCAAATAAACTTTTATTCTCAAAACTAGATAAGTGAGTCACCGTATACATTATATATTTATCTTTTGTTATATTTGTATCAAGTTCAGAGTATATATACATTTTATCTTGAATATATATACCTCCTGAAATATCGAACGAAAACCATTCCTGACACTCTTGCGATGGAATCCAATTATTCTTAACCTTAACAAATTTACCACATACTATAAAAGGAAACTTTTGTCCACATTTTATAGAATTAAACATTATATATAAATCTTGTCTAGGTGTTATGAATGTACCTTTAAGAGTATATTTTATTTGTTTTAGTTCTGAAAAACTAAAATGTTTATCTGTGTTTAACTTTGCATATGCTTTTTTGTGAAAATTTATCTGATAAGGTAATAGAGAATTTAAACTTATATGTATACTATCAACATATTTTTTAACAACAACTTCAAGTTCGTCAAGTTCTGTAGGAGTTAATTTCAAACGTTGATACTGTTGAGATTTATCTTGAGGAAAGTTTCTTAAACTATAAAAAAGATTTTTACAACTTGTTTCAACATCTTTTGGAATAAATTCTATCATTATATAATCTAAAAGAGCATGCATATTTAATGCATTATTAGTTTGATTTCTAATTGAATTATAAATTTTACCATTATGTTGAGTAGATTCAAAATATAATGTAGCGTCGATTAACTCTTTTGGAGTATACGTATCAGAAGTCCAATTTTTATCTAATGATTTTTGCAGTTCTCCTCCTATTTCTATATCTTTACCAGATATATTAATTTTCTGTGTTGTAGGTTTACGCTTTTCATATTTATGTTCTACTTTTACTAGTTTAAGATAACTTTTTAAAAATGGAAAATCTCCTAAATTCTTAGTATACATTATCTGATACATTATATTATCAATAGGATCTTGAATATCGTACAACACTGCACGACCATGATATTTATCATTTATTACATAGTTTACATAATATTTTTCAGGTTGCATTTCAACCTCTAAATTTGTAAAACTAAATTCATGTGATTCTGTTGATTCTAACATGTCAGACATATCTGTCTCTTCTGTTGAAAATACTTTAAATTTTTGAGTATACATAGGAGCTGGTAACAAATCGTCAGTATCTGTAAAATATCTTATATATCTAAACAAATCAAATTTATTAACATGATTCTTAATATCTGTTTTTTCTATATGAGTAAATAATTCTATAAAATCCTCATCAGGATATTCTCTAATACCCATTGTATACAACATATACAGCAATGATGTTGTTCCAAGTGTACAATTTGCATTTATGTATCGTAAATTAGGAATATTATATATCTTTTCAAACTTATTTTTAGTTTTAAACAATAAATTAAATGCTTTAATAAATTCTTCAACAGTATCTTTATAACTATCATGATCCCATTTTGTATCTGGAGGTATGATACGCTTTAAAATAGGATGATATGTATCAATAGTAGCTTCGTAAAGTTTTTCCTTAAATATATCTTTTTCAGAAAATTCAAGACGTAATCCTATACCAACACCACGCTTTTGAGCATTTCTAAGTATTTTATACTTAGCAAATACTGAAAGTGTCGGATCTTGCATATGTTGTTGAAGCATAGAATACTGAACATCTGCTGTTTCTGTATCTTTAAAATCTGATCCCAAGTCACTCATATTATAAATATTATATCATATTTATAAATTTATTTTTTAGAAAAAAATATACTGGACGGTTTGGACACTGACATAGTTTATAATTTAAATCTTCTTTTATAATCCGCAATACTTGCTCTGAGTGTCGATTTATTCCATAATACATATCTACTTAATGTTCCTTTAGCATCAGGTATCGACCAATCTTCTCTAGACTTATGCCTGCGTATATAGGATGATTTTCTACTCTTACTTAAGTGTCTTTCTTCACCAACTCCTCCGTAGTTCTGATACCCTTTAGCCCCGAAATGTACTTGCTTAAGTCTGCCTTTTTCTGTACAAAATGTTGCAACAAGTTTTTTATCTTTTTTAGGACTAGTTTTAATACTTATAAGTTTGAGTTTACGATTATCTTTAGAACAACCGTGAGATGACTTTTTTGAAGATTTGCGGGTAGATACTTTTCGTTTTCTACTTGGCATATTTATAGTAACAAGTGCAAAAAAAGAAAAAATTACATTTTACACCAAATACTCTTGAATTCTTGGATAAACCCATTCAATATACTTTTCAATAGGTTCTGAATAAAGATTATAAGCTGTAGCTCTTTGAGGTGTTCTATAATCTTCTGAATCACTAGTTGACGCTTCCATAAAATCAGAAATACTTTTAGATGAAAAAAGCTCTTTTACTTCATCATCTGGTATAATAACTTCTTTGGCACGGTGTATAAAATACATATAAAATAATTCAAATATCTGTTTAGCAAGAGTTCTACTTTTTGATTCTAAGTAAAATTCATTACATATATCTTTAATATATCTCGCTATATCATAAGTTCCTACAAAATATCTCTTTGGATCTAACCCAAAATCTTCCATAGTTTGATTTGGTACAACACGTATCTCCTCCATAGGACATATAAATAAATTATTCACAGTAACAGCACTCATTCCATAATCTATAATTCTTGGAACATATTCAGTAGTAAATGATACTTTCGTATTTCCTAATTTATGCTCACATACTATAGGACTAGCCACTTTTGTCACAAGTATATTATCAGCATGTAAATCATAATGTATAAACTTAAAATGATACTGTGCTGTATATAATCCCCATATAATATACCAAAGTATCTTTACGATTTTTCCTAAATCATATAGTTTAATTTTATATAAGGGTTTACCATCTATTATTTCATATAAATTTAAACTTGTGATGTCTTTATCAGATATACTATTACACATCTTTCCTTGTTTGCTACTGCTACAATAAAATCCCATAAAAGTATACATAAATACAGGAACTTCCGTTCTAAGTTTATTTAAAAAAGATCCTATAGCAAGTTCATGAACAAGTTCACCTTTTCTTCTTATTCTTATTTTACGATACTTACTTTGTTTTGCATTATATTTTTCATACACTATATCAACATTTTCAACTTTTAACAATGCACACGGTTTATCTCGAAGATCAGAATAAAACATCTTAAATACTGTCCCATATGTACTATCTGTAGACATTTTTTCAAAAGAAAATTTCGAATTTAATTCTTTTGAAATAAGTTTTATATTTTCTTCATTTATAAATGCTGCAAGATTATACTTATAAACTAATCCTCTAAGATATCTTGCATATCTTTCAATAGCATTATAATCAAAAAATAATAACATACTCTGATTATATGATGATATAAACTCCAAAGTGTCTATGATTTCTGTGTATGCATCATCACGATCTCTTAATACAGATATATGATTTGAGTATATTTTATGATTGAAAAAATTACCAACATCATAAGGTCTTCTAATAATTCGCTGACCTCCTAAAACAACTTTACATAACTCATCTTTATTTAAAAATTCAAGATCTTTTTTGTTTAATGTCTTATTTTTTAAAGATTGTATTTTAGCTTTTAACAACAGTTCAGATTTTGTATATTCTCCACATACAGCATCACTTTCTGGAATTTCAACTATAGACATTATAGCACCTTTGTCTCCTTTAACCATTGTACAAAGATCATTAGTAGTATACAATTGTAAAGTGTAAGGATTAATTTTATGATTTCTTTGAGATAGATGAAACATTAAGTAATTTATCAGCGATTCTCTTGATACATTTCCACAACTTTTATCAGATTTTTTTACATTATCTAACAATAACTTAACTATGTCTTCCTTTGTACCTGTGTTAGAAAGTTTATAACTTCTAGCTAGCTGCCTGACTTCAGACTCTGTAATCTTCTCTAAAAGTACATTCATTATATTTATTAACAATAAAATAAAAAAATATATTTACATTATATAAAATGAAATTAGATAATGATAAACTCATAATTCTCAGCTTATTATGTATAGTATTTTACTTCTTAGTTATACATAATCGCATAGAAACATACTCAGACCCTTTAATCGATAGAATACGTCTTGACCTTTTACGAGTTGATCCTAGAGCTAGCTTATTTACTTATTCAGCTTCTAATGAAAGTTTTACTGAAGACAAAAAACATATATTCTTATGTCTTAAAGATGAACATGGTAAATACTATCCTTATAATATGTTAATGTATGTAGCATTACATGAACTTGCTCATGCTATAAGTGGTGTTATGGATCCTAGACATACAAGTAGAGAATTTAGAGACAATTTTGAAATGCTTCTTAGAAGAGCTAAAGATCTTAAATTATGGGATCCTGAACAACCTCTAATTACTACATATTGCGGTATTGATAAAAAGAAAAATTAGTAACTTTTTTATAATTATAAGTTAAAGATGTCACAAGAACCAGACAAATCTGGAACGCAAACTCCTCTTACAACTGAACCTGAATCTAAACAATCTGTTCATCGTCTTATTTGGACTACCCAATCTGAAGAGCTTCTCGCATGTTGGGCTGATATTGCTATGTGTTATAAAACACTCCATGAACTTGCCTACAGAAAATATAATGAAACAAACTACTATTTTGCTATTCCTATTATCATTTTGTCAACACTAACTGGTACGTTAAATGTTGGTTTAGCTAGTTATGTTCCTACAGAATTTACGAGTTATGCTCAAGCTGGTATAGGTGCTATTAATATATTTACAGGTATTTTGACTACCCTGTCAGCATATTTTAGATTTGCTCAATTGTCTGAAGCCCATTCAAATGCAAGTGTAGGCTGGAGTAAACTTCAAAGAAATATAAGTATAGAACTCAGAATTGAATGTCAATTTAGAAAAGATGCTGATAACTTTATTAAGATGTGCAGACAAGACTACGATCGTCTTCTTGAACAGTCTCCAATGATACCGTCTGATATCGTTAATCAATTTAATAAGAAATTTCAAAAACTTGATGGCCTTATGGTTCCTGATATATGCGGTGATCAATTAAAACATACGCTTGTACATCGTGAAGTTCAAAGCTCCAAATTACCTCTAGAAATTTCTGAAATGTTAACAAGAAACTATGAGTCTCAATCAGCACCAAATCCAGAAGTCGAAGAACTTCAAAAAATAAGACAAGAAATTAAACAGGAAAAGGATTTAATTGATTTTACTTATAAAAAACTTCAACAAACAACAAATGGCAATCCTGATGGCGAAATGCAAGAAGTTATTACTCAAGATGGTCCTAAATGGAGATATGTAGATAATCGCGCAAGAAGAATGTCTCACATGTCAAAACCCCAAGAACATAAATTTTCTACACGCAGTACCTCTAAATCTGTTGATATAGTCAAACCAACAACTTCTGTTAAAGATCTAATTAAAAGATTTACAGTAGATAATGGCCAAGTTAGTATCACAGAACCTGTTGAAGAAACATCAAAAGACGCTACAGAAGAACAGTCAAAGGAACTACCGACAGCTTCAGATCATGAACAAATTGAAAGTATCCTCGATACTCCAGAATATAAAGTAGAAATTAAAGGAGAATCCGACCAAGAACAAGAATATGGATTGTTTTATCCTATAGGTACAGTTTCTCCAAGAAAGTGATTTTTATGGATAATCAAATAAAAGAATAAAAAATGTTTGACTCATTAGTATCAGCCTATGTTTCAGGCAAAATGTATGAAATTATATTTGGAATAATTGCTATTATTATGTTATATGGTTTAAGTAGTGTATTTTTATCTAAAATTGCACTTATGTTTTTAAGATTAATTGTATTTTGTATAAAGTTTCCAGTGTTACTAAGTTATAGATTGATTAAATACTGTTGCGGAAGACATAAATGCAAAGTGTGTAAAAAGTTCTCCAATGATGTATTCAAAGCAACTTGTTGTGGAGAACTTTTTCATGAAAATTGTATAAAAATAGAAAGTATCCCCAAATGCCCTAGTTGTAATATGCATTCAGATCCTAAATTCTATGAAATTGCTGTATACTCTCAATTTAATAAAATTGCATCTCGTTCTGAAACAGAACGTAAAAAAAGTTAACAAGCATATTAAATTTTTACTTAAGTAAAAATTTGACCAGAGATTACAGACCTGGAGTGTTAATTCTTAAAATATTTTAAGAAACTTAAAGGACCTTTTCCTGTTTCGATGTCTACCTTATTATCTTCTAACCATCTAGAATATTTCATATTTGTCATTTTACATTCTTCTAAACGTTCTTGCAACATATCAATAGTTTCTTCTTGATTTTTATTACTTTCTGATAACATTTCTACAGTTGACTTAAGAGAATTATTATCTTTTAACAAATCTTGTACTTGCTGATTTAACTCATTTCTACGTTCTGTAGTTTTTTGAAGTTTTTCCTCTAATATATTTTTAGCTAATTCAAGCTCAACTATCTGTGTTTTTAACTTATCTATATTATCATTTAAGACGTTAATTTGACGCTCTGTATCTTTTGATATTACATTGTGCTTATTAATAGTATCTTGTAATCTCTGTTGCAAACTAGAATATTGTGCAATTTTCTTATCTAAATCATGCTGAAGTGTGTTTATAGATTGTTTTATATTAGAATATTCAGTATCTTTAATGCTTAACTTTGTATTTAATTTTTGAAGTTTAGAATTTTCAATTTCGAGAGTGTTATTTCTAACTTCTATATCAGAAATATACTTTTGCAATTCTTGTAAATCTGCAATATATGTATCAAGTGCTTTGTCGCGATGAGAAATTTCATAGGTAATATCAATAATTTGTTGATCTTTTTTAGCAATTTCTTCTGTGAGTGTTTTAATTTGTTCACGATGATTTTTAATGTCATTTATAAGTTTATCATATTTCTTTTGAAGTTTTAAACTTGCACGTTCTATTTTAGAATATACTTGTTCGGCTTCTTTAGAAGTTACTTGCGAATCTTGTAATAAACTACTAAGTTTAGTGTTTTCTTCTTGTAGTTCTTTAATCTTATCTTCAAGAATTGACACGTTAGCTATATAGTCTCTTTGAATGGTTTTGAGTTTATCTCTTTGTTCAGAAGCAGTTTCATATGCTGAGACACTGCGTTTAAGACGTTTTGCAAGATAGTTTATATCTATATGTCTTTTAGAGTGAGTGTTAGCTAGTTTAGATTTGTGATCACGGAGTTGAGACTTAATTTCATTGATAGATTTTCCAGATTTAATTCTAGAGCCATATTGAGATTTTAACAAGTTGTATTCTTTAATAAGTTCTCTAACATGTTCTCCTGAATTATATATCTCATTAGCACTCTTAAAATTATATAATATTTTTTTTAATTCTTCTAGAGTGTCAACTTGTTCGAGGAGATCTTGAATATTTGAGTTTCCAGAGTTTAAAGCTATCATAAGATTTTGCTTTACATCAGAAATATACTTTTTATGATCAAAAGCTATCTGAAGCAAAGTACTTCTTGGAGTTTTATTAAGTATTTCTACTGTAAATGTTGGAATTATATATTCGATTAGTAACTTAAGCTTATCTTCCGATAAATCTTCAATTTCTGATGTAGTTACTTGTGTCATATTACTATTGGTATAATATTTTTTTAGATTTTTTTGAGCTACATTTTTATTTAATAAAAATGAAACACAACTATAGACCGCGAGGCGAGCCAGAGAGATCACAGTCCGTTCAGGACTTCGTCCCGAGGAACCTACCGCTTTCTTAGGTTTTAGTCGGATCTGGAGTGTAAAGTGTATTTAGTATCTTCTAACATAAGATCTATTGTATCTTTGAGATGGCATATCGTATAATGTTGCGGAAGTTGTGACTGTTACAATTTCGTCAGGTTTTGTTAATGTGGATACTTTATCTGCTGGATTAGCTGAGTTATTTATTTTTCTAAGTCTTGCTGCTTGTTTATTATATTCTTCTAATTTTGTAATATATTGATTATAAACTGGTGTATATTCATTAATTGCTAAGTTATATGTTTTTTTGGCATCTTCAGTTGGATTTGTTATAGCTGTATAAGCTTTTTTAGCACCATCGTAGGTGTTGTAAGCTTCAGTAACTGTTTTTTCTAAGGTATTTAATTCTGTTTCTAATTTCTTTAATGTAGCAGTTGTTGCATAGAGATTTTGACTAAGAGGTGTTACAGTTCTTCCTGAGTAGATAGATTTAACTCCTGAAGTAATAGAATCAGCCCATGACTTTAATGATGCCATTACTATATTATCTTTCTTTTCTTTAACAATAGATTTAGCTTTTTCATCATATTGAGATCTTGCTTTTGAGTATAATGATTCAATTTCATCAGTATCTACATCTTTTGGAGGATTGAAGTATGAATCTTCTGGTAATAATGATTTAATTGGCCATTCATTTTTAACATTAGCTTTATTTGGTAAATAATTAACATTTGATGATATCATAGAATCGCTCTTATTTGCTAAAGCATTTATATATGCTTGTGTTAATTTTGTTGAAAATTCAGGGAAATTTTCGATGAATTTAACATCATCTTTTTGTGCTTGTGGTGCACCAGAAATTGGTTCTACAGCACCACCGGAACCGTTATAATAACCAGCTTCATTCTTTCTAACTAAGAATTTTTGACCATTAGCAACAAATTTTTTAAATGTTGTATTGCCAATACCTTGTAATGATTGTTTTGTCTCAGTTTTTCTGATTAATAATGTAAATATATTAGCTCCAACAGCTGGTTTATCAACAAACATATCAATAATAGCTTTTTCATTATCTAATTGAGTTTCTTTCTTTTCAACTTCTACGAATAAGAATGATTTAATTGCTTTTAAAAAGTCAGCAAGAGTTAATGTAACACCAGTTAAATCACCTTTAAAGTCTTTCTCCATAGCGTCATAATTTGTTTTACCATAACCGGTTTCGTATTTTTTATGAACTTCAGTATTTGAAGAGCCGAATCTATCTTCAAATTCTTTAGCTCTATCAATTTCGGATGGCTTAATATTAGCAATAAAACTTAAGTTACCTTCAGAATCAGATTTAACAAATCTTAATGTGTAAATCCAGATATAAACTCTAGCTTTATAATTAAGGTCTGGGTCTATAATTGTTAATGCCACATCGTTGTAGATTCTTACTATACTGTATATATCAATGTTAAATTTACATAATTGTGTAATAACCCAGAATTTTAATAAATCTGTTTGGTCTTGAGCAAGAGTGTATGTAGGAGACAATTTTGTTCCTCCTACTTCACCATATTTTGAAACAGGTTTCTTAGTTGCTAATACCGGTTCTCTTGAATTATTTGTAAAAGGATTACCATTTGTCGTTTCAGTAGCGAATAAATAAGGTGTTGGAGAATTTAACACATTAAAACCAGAATCTTTTGAGATAACTGATAATTTATACACATATTCACCGATAGGACGAGTATGTGAATCAGTATCATTTAAATATTTATTAATAGCATTAACACTTACATCATGATCTACAGCATTAAAATAAAGAACAACATTATTAACAATTTTTACAATATATTCATTAATACGATCAGTACATAATTCGCCAAATTTAGTAGATTTACAGTAGAATGCTAAAGCTTTAAACACAGTATGAAGGAACATTTGAAAGTTTGGAATTGTGATTTTATCATATTTTTTAAGAGCTTGAATATTAATATCATAAGTTGTTTTACGATCTTGTAAAATAAGATTAAATCTATTTAATGATTTACGATGTTTTTCATTTAAGTCACCTCCATAGTCTGGATCAGCACTCTTTAAGTATGGTAATGCTTTTTCTTTATAGAATTTAACAAATTCTGTAAAATCTTTATAAAAATTAGGAACAGTTATATCTTGTAAGTCTGTTAATGCTTCTTCTTCAGCGGTACCTTTAATACCCGCAATACGTTCTAATAATCTATCGTAATAATTACTAAAATCACCAAATGTTTTATCAGTATTCATATTATCTCTAATTTTTCCAGATTTTTCACCATATTGAATTATAATAGCCATTATAGCTTGTAATACTTCAATGATTTTAATCTTTTGATCAGCACCATCTTCTTCATATAATGGAATTTCAGCAAGTAAGTTATATCTCATTTCATAGTTAAGTAATGATATAGTATTGACAGTTATTAAATAATCTCCTAAAGCTTTTTTACCACTATCTTTGCTGTCAAAATTTGCAAAAAATGAATCTAATTTCTTGGTAAAATTTGATAATATATTTTCTAATTTAGTACCGTTACCTGATCCAAAGTATTCATTTAAAGTATTAATTTCATATGCTTCATACATTTCTTCTGGTTTTCCAGCAAAACCGTATTTTGATTCACTAATTTCAGAAACAAATACAGCTGCTTTTTTAATTTCAACAAATTTATGAGCTTCATCTCTAAGTTTATTATAAATATTATCTTTAATATCTTTAATTTCACCTTCATTTTTCTTAGTTTCATATTTTTTACATAAAGCTTTGATAACATTCTTATCACCTTTAAGGAATTGTTTCATTTCGGAAGTAATCTTTTGTTTTCTAACTTTAGTTGCATCTTCAGTAAATCCAGGTTCAGGAATGCTGTTAATAATGTAGAATTTTAATATAATTTCTAAAATCTCTTGTAATCTCTTAAGACGATATTGATTCTTTTGATTAGTATCCATTTTAAATCCTGCAAGATCTTCAATTCTAGAACATAAATAAAGTTTATATTTTTTACGTAATCTTTCTTGTTCAGCTTCATAAACTTCTTGATCTTTTGTAAAACTTACAGTATCTTTAATTAATGGTTCTCCTCTATAACTTTGCATTGCTAATGTACCAATATAAAGACCTTCTTTTGCTTTAGCAAAGTTTGCATACATCTCAGAATCAATGGTAGCAGCTACGGCTATCATTTCTTGTGTTACTTTATTACCAGATTCTAAAATATCATCTTTATTTTTTTTAGCTAAAGCAATTTCATATAAATCAAGTTCTTCATCCATATTATCTTTCTTAAATTCTCTAATTTTCTTATTAATTAAGGCTTCAGCATCAGCTTTTACTAAGTTAAAGTTTTCATCATTAACTTCTGAAATTTTACATGAAGTAATTTGAGTTTCATATAAATAGTCAATGATAGCATTAACACTTGATAATTTTTCAATATCAGATCTTTTAATTTCCTTACGATCTAAAAAGTCTGTTATAGAAGTTAAATTAATTTTGGTATTACCAAGAACATCCTTAAGCATTTTATCTCTGATATCATTAATTTCTGTATCATTAAGTAATACACCTTTTTCTTGATTAACTTCTTTAATTAAAGAAACAAGCGCTTCAGATGATCTGATAGAATCTTTAACGCCTGCTTCATCTTTTCCTTTAAATGGTGCTGTTCTTGTTGATGAATTTTCTTTTAACCAAGCTTTAGCTGCTTTATAATCAGCTGATTTATATGCTTTGGAATAATCTACAAGATCGATATAGTTTAATACAATATGTTTAAATACATCAAGAGTCATTTCTTCAGCAGAAGATTTAAAGATATATGAAGATTCTCTTGCAAGTTCTTCTCTTGTTAAAGATAAGAGTTCCATTGATTCTTCCATAATTTCAACAAGTTTTCTTGCGTTTTTATCTTTAGTAACTTTAGCAACAGCTACATGAGCTTGTTCGCTGTCAACAAGTTTAGATGATACAGGAATAAGATTTCCGAGAGTACCTAAACCAGCTAATGCTGAAACGCCTTTAGTTGCAACAGCAGATGGTACACCTGAAATCCATTTTGCTGCAGCTGGAATCATCTTTAATAATTCACCAGGGCTTGTAAATGCACCAGTTACTTTATCTTTAATATTTGATGAAAGTTTTTGAATTGCACTTTTTGCTGAACTTAAAAGACCACTATCACCAGAAATATTTGGAAACATATTTTCTAAAATTCCAGTTTGTTTTAAGACACCTAAACCAACAAGAGTACCAATAACATATATTGATGTTTTAAGATCAAAATCTCCAAACATACCTTTAGAATTTGATTCAAAATGTTCACCTAATGGTTTAGCAATATATTTATTTAATACATCAACTTCATTTTTAATATTAGAGTCCCTTGAAACTAAATCATTTAATGTAACACCATCTGATGGGATATTTTTAGTTCTATCAATTTCTGGACCACTTGTAGCTTCAACAATTTTATCAAGAGTTTTTTCAACTAATTCTGGATTAGCATCAGAAACGACATCTTTAACTTCTGAGATAGATTCGGAAGTTGGAGTTTCAGTGTCGATATTTTTAGATTCGATTTCTTTTTCAGCACGAATAATTCTTTCACCAAAATATGGCATACTTGTAATAAGTCTCATAAATGCATCTTTAATAATAGCTTTAGGATTAAAGGATTTAATACCATCAAGATCACTTTGAGTGATTTGACCATTTTTAATACCTTTTTGAACTACTTCAGTTTGTTCAACATCTTGTCTATTACCAGTAATAATACCTTTATAAACTTCAATACAATCTTTAGTACTTGCAGCCATTGATTGGAATTTTTTAACAAGTGATAAGTCTAACATTTTCTTTTTTAATTCATCAACTATAGGTGCATTAACAATAGTATTTAAACTTGGACCATATTTCATACCTACTAAACCCATTATTCCCGCAGAAACAATAAGACCAATAGAAGTATTTAATGTAGTATCTGTAGCTGAAGAGAATGATTTACGAATTGCATCAATAGTAAGTGCTGATTTTACTTTAGACCATTCTGATGTTTGAGCAGAAGCTCTACGTGTAGCTTCAATATAACCCATTTCTTCACCGTTTAAGATACGTTGTAAAACTTTCTTAAGTTCTTCTGAATCAGCATGAGAACATTTAGATGAAATTGCTTGTTCAACATCAGATAAAGAATTAAATGTTTTTTGAACACCTGATGGATCAGTATATTTAAATGTACCATCTTGATCTACTAACCATCTTGTATAGTTCATACAAATTTCATCTTGTGATGAATTTTTATCAGCATCTTCTTGAAGCATAGAAAGAAATTCACCAACTGGAGTTGCTTGATCACCTACACCACACATTGATTTATAGTCTTCAACACTCATAAATTTATCCATTGAACCTATTTTTCTAATACGATTAACTCTATTACGAGAATCTAAAGTAGTTTCCCATTTACTTAAATCACTAAAGTCAGAAGCATCACAAACACCTTTAGACATTAATAATTCTTTAGCTTCTTCTAAAGTAAAAGTTGCAACAGCGTCAACTTTACCAGTTTCATGTTGCATTTCAACAACTTCATTTGCCATTTCTTTTGCTTTTGCCTTTAATTTACGGTTTTCAGCACTATCTTCAGGAATTCTATCAGCAATTTTAGCTAATAATTTAGCTTCTTCGATAGTTGCAGCTTTGCCTCTAGCAGCACCAACAATAAATTGTTTTAAGTCTTTTGCACTTCTAATAGATTCAGCTCCTGGAACACCGTCCTTCTTTAAAGAACGAACCATTTTAGAAACTTCTTCAGAGTCGGATTCTGATTCAGACTCAGATTCTAAGTCAGAAGACATTTCTTGAGCAAGTTGAACAATTTCACCTAAAGAATAACCAGATGGATTTTTACCACTTTGGATTAAAACACCATAAAGTTCTTTTTTAAGCTCAGCTAAAGCGTTAGCATTTTCTAATAACATACTAGTTAATTCAGCTTTACCCATAGATTCAGCTTCTTGAATATCTAACAACATTGCAATATTAACCATTGATTCATCATCGAGTGATCTAATTTCCGCAGCGGAGACTTTTACCGATTTAAGCATCTTTTGAGCATCTGATTTCTTAACTCCCATTGATCTTGAAGAAACAGATTTTCTTTCAACACCAGAGAAAATAGAATCAGATTTCTTGGTTGACTTTCTAGTTGATTTCTTTGGAGATTTACCACGAGAGCCTTTGTTTGATTTTGATGATCTACCCATTTTACTTTATATAAAGATAATATTTCTTTAAAAATATTTTTTTAAAAACAATATTTAAATATTGTTTTTCTAAACGGAGAGATACCAGCTAGAAATCTCCAAATGACTAAAATACAACATCGTCACTCATTTCTGGTATCGTGTCCAGATCTCGAGAATATCTTGACTGTTGCACTTTTTGCGTTTTTTGACTATTATTGTTTTCTTCACATTCAACGACATCAAACATATTAGTTCCAATACGTGCCAATTTTGCTACTGTAACACTCGCACTAACACTATTGATCTTATCACATTCACCTCTAGTTGCACTTATTAAGAAATTTTCTACAGGTTGTTCAAAAGCAGCCTTAGATATAGCCCCAACTTCATTACGATCGATACCGTATCTTGATACAGCTGTTATCTTACCTGATGTAGTCATAGTTGAAATTAAAAGTTCAAGATGTCTTTTTGAAGCTGATATTAATTTTATAAATTCATCTTTAAGAAATACTTTTGCGGCTTCAATTCCAAACATATTTACAATTTCCCACATACTATTAGTTCTACAGCGTAAATGATCAACACAGTTAAGAGAATATAAACTCTTGAGAGAACCTCCTTTTGTATCAACATACCAATATCCAGATCTTGTCTCATCTTCAGAATAATAACATTCTTGTACTCCACATATACCACTAACTGGTATATCTAATAAAATTGGCAACACCACATTTGTAGTATAATAATACATTGACTTATTGTCAGAGTTTAACCATGTGTCTAATATGTCGAGTTTATAGGATTCGACTCCTTTAAAATTAACAAGCTGATTTGTAGGTATGTTAACATTTTCAATCCAAATATCTATTATACCTTGAGCATCATGACTTATTACAAAATGTAATACTGATGTATCAATACATGCATTTATAGCTCTACATACATCCATTAAAGTTTTACCACATACCCAAAGTTTATACACATCAAACATAAGACGTATACGATATCTACATTGAGTCCACCCATCAGAATATAAACCTGTAGACAAATGATAAAAATAATCTCCAGTTGTATCAGGAGCTTCTTGAATATTATAATCTTTAAGTAAACTCTTTATAGTTTGCCATATAATATACTTCTGACACAATCTTCTTATAACTCTTAAATCTTTAATATTATCAGCAAAATAAATTGTTAAACTTGTAGTTTTAAGGTTCTTTGTAGCATTAAGAAGTTCATTAACTCTCGCTAAACCGGTGGTTAAATGAGACTTACTTGATCCTGAAGAATGGAAAGAATTGAGAGAACTTTGAGTAAATTGTTCACCTATAGACGATGCTGCTGTACAACCAACCATTTCACCGGGTGCAACACATGCTTTAATATATTGCTTTTTGATTATTTGTTTTAAGTTTGGAATTAAAGTTGGATATATAACAACGTCAGATAACTGTTTTCTTGTTATATTCTTTATATTATCTATAACAACAAGATCAGTATAAAATCTTAAAGAATGTAAAGGTGTTATCACTGACAAAATATCTTCAATTTCATCGTGAGTTAAACTACGCTTTTCTTCAGACATTATACCAAGTTTTTATTAGAAATATAGTTTATTAATAAAATCACTTCTTTAGATTGTAAATACAGATCGCGGATGTGAAAAATATATTATAGTATATTTTACCCTCCAGACGCGGCAAAGCCGCGATCTTGTCGCGGTCTGTAAGCTAAGTTAGTCATTTTGGATTATTGCATTTGCGAGCATCATTCCTACATTAAAAATTCCAGAAACTTCTTGATCTTTAGGAAGTTTATGTTTATGTTTAGAATATATTTGAATTGCAAGATTACGCACTTTCTGAAATTCTTTTTCAATGATTTGTACGTTACATGTATCAGGATGCCCTATAAGTTGTAATTTACGAATTATTCTCTGGTCACTTTCTTTATTTCCAAGAATACTTAATATCGATAAAATCATAACATTTTGATCACTAGTCGTTATACATACTTGCAAACTATCATAATGAGAATCTAATCTCAAACTTAAATCTTTAATTATCTGAGATATAGTTTTTTCCATTCGTAATCTTATTGTTTAGTATATTAATATACTAAAAAAGTCACTTTCTATACCATTTCTATAAATTGTTCTTGAGAACTCATTAATCTAAACTTTACAATTATCATATTTATTATCAATAAAATAAAATATCCTAGAACACTTGTAAAATATATTATAGAAAATACTCTTGAATCTATATCTTGGACAATTCTATCACAGACCGCTCCAGCTTGCTGGGGTGTAAAACAAGGAGCTGATGACACAATGACCAGAATTATAGCTATCGATGTGAAACTCCAGAATTGTATTTGGGATCTACGCCTACTGATAGCATTTAATACTTTATATAACACACAAAAGTATATTACTGAAAATATCATTGAAATTAAAACTAAAATATTCCACCAATTTGATAAACCAGTTGTTGACAAGTATCCTATACAACATACGTTATAATATCCATATACACTTGAACTTAATAATAAATATAGTTTTGGGTCCATTTTTTCCTGTGGATACAAATTTATAAAAAATCAATTTTAAAGATTAATATAATAATTGTAAATAATGTTAAAAAGACTTTTTAGTACACAAGCTAATAAATTTAACTTAACTATCAAATATCATGAATATAATAATAATTTAGTTAATGCAATCGTTAGTTCTTACTGGAAAAAATTTATCATCGACAAAGAACATAATCCAGTTCTTGGACAATATACAATGAACATGGAATTTGAATCTGATACAGAATATGATACACTCAAAACTATATTTGATAATACTGGCGTATTTTGTTACTCTTCAAATCGTAAAGTCTAAAATGTAAACAGTCTTTATTGTTTGTGAACTATTTTTAACTACTTCTGAACTCATAGGTTTAAAGTTTCCTTCAAGTTCCCATTTATTAGTTCCTCCTATAGCGGATGTATGATAATGCACTACTTCTTGAATCATATTTTCCGCTAGAAGTGTTTTATATACAGTAGGTCCCGCTTCAACTAAGCATTCAAAATATCCAGATAAACTACTCTTTAACTCTTCTACAGATTTTACTTGTATAATTTTATCAGATTGTATACTTGATAATTCAACATTAGTAGTTCCAAATATAATCACCGGTTTACGTTGTATTTCGTTTCCTAAAGAGTCTCTGATATTTAATTTCGGATTGTCATCTTGTACTGTTTTTGTAGTTGTTAACACGATGTCTGTTTTAGATCTTAATATGTGAACATCTTCAAGGGCATGTTTGCATGTTATATATTTATTGTCTATAACTGTATTATGATCAAATGTTGTTGCTATCTTAAATGTAATATACGGCAAACCTGTAATTCTATTCAAGATGTATCCTCGATAAAACTCTAAAACTTTCTTAGAGTTCATCACTGTAACTTCAAAATGTTGTTTTAATATCCCAATTCCTGTAGATCGCACTTTTTCATCCGGATCTGTCATTCCGATAACTATCCTTGTAATTATCTTATTGTACTGAAGAAGTCTCTCAGTACATGGCCCTGTTCTTCCATAATGACTACATGGCTCAAGAGTAACATACATTGTACACTCTGTTGGAATATCTAACAAGTCAAAATTGTTTAGCGCATGTATTTCCGCATGAGGTGTACCTGGCGTATGATGATATCCTCTTGCAACTATCTTTTTAGTAGAATTTTGTATTATAATACATCCTACCCACGGATTTGGCGGTGCTGTATATCTTCCTTTTAATGCCTCTTGCATTGCTAATTCCATACCATGCTCATCGCAAAGAACTGAATCTGTTTGTGTTATCATAGATTTATTGTCAACTTCAATATTTACTTTAGTCCCTATAGTATATAAATGAAATATTGTATTAGCCATTGTATGCGGTATAATACATACTGAAAATCTTGAGGAGAATACATCAACAACTGTTAACGACACTCCATCTATACACACTGAACCCTTTTTATAAATTAATCCTTGTATAGGTTCTGAAATTTCAAAAACAAACTTATTATCTATAATGTCAACAACTTTAGCGGTATGAGTTATATGTCCAGTTGTTATATGTCCATCAAGTGTAGATCCCGAAATTGCTGCAAATTCTATATTGACAGTTTGTCTGACAGTCCACATACTAAATACAGTACAATCCACAGTCTCCTGCATTACATAAAAAGAAAATACGTTACCTTGTATTAATACAACTGTTAAGCAAATACCATTAACAGCTATAGAATCTCCAATTCTTGGACGTGTTTCAAGATTTTCAATTTGAATTTGTAGATCATTCTTATGCAAGTAAACAATTTTTCCAAAATGTCTAATAATACCCGTAAACATTTTTAAAATAAGCATTTTTTGCATTTAAACATTTATTTACAACATATAAATGTCTCAAGAAGATCCTATCGATGAGTGCTTAAATTGGTTTCGTAACGGTGGTATGCTACTTGTTGCTGACTCCCCTAATCGTGAAAATGAAGTAGATTTTATAGTCAGCGCTGAACACATTACTCAAGATCAAGTCACTAAAATGGTTAATCATGGTACAGGAATTATCTGTGTCACACTCACTGAAGATCTTGCTATTAAAAATAACCTACATCCTATGACGAGTGAATCTACAGATCCAAAAGGCACAGCATTTACTGTAAGCTGTGACTCAGTAGATTGTACTACTGGTGTAAGCTCATGTGATCGTCTCAAAACTATTCACGCGCTGTTACACGGTAATCCAACTAATAAACCAGGCCATGTATTCCCATTAGTAGCAAAACCTGGTCTTCTTTTCGAACGCGAGGGTCATACTGAAGCCTCAGTTGCGCTGTGCAAACTCACTGGCCTTCGAGAGTGCGCTGTAATAGTTGAATGTGTCAATCAAGATGGTACTATGATGAGAGTAAGTGATATTCCTAAATATAAATTTGATTGCAAATTTTGTACAATTAGCACACTCAAAGAATACTATACAAGTAAATACAGCGATTTGGTAAGAAATATACCTAATTGGAACATCGAAAAATGCAATTTAGCTTTTGAACTATCTAGTAAACAGTACAACGGAGAACTTGTTGGATATAAAAATGAGTATACCCAAGAAACTCAAGTTGCCGTCTTTATACCTAGCTTAGATGAGTTTTTGCAAAATCAAGAAACTGCATTAACAAGATTTCACTCTGAATGTTGCACTGGAAACATCTTTGGATCTCTACACTGTGACTGTAAACAACAATTTGATTCTAGTATTGAACTCATTCAGTCGTCTGGATTTGGTTGTGTATTTTATATTCTAGGACATGAAGGTCGTGGTATAGGTCTTTTTAATAAAATTAAGGCTTACAATGTCCAGCAAACTAAAGGATTAGATACTTACATGGCTAACACGGAGTTAGGGTTTCAAGAGGAATCTCGTGATTATTCTAGCGTCGTGAGTATATGTAAACAAATGGGAATCTCAGTGTTAAATATTATAACAAATAATCCAGATAAATTTAAAGCATTTGAACATGATTTTAAATGCTCCATTGTACATACAGAGTCCAAAGTTAACAAGTTTAATAAATACTATTTAGAGACAAAAACTAAATATAATAAAGCACAAATGACTGAACAAAGCCATAAAGGATTTAATCCTGACGTATGTGATGTTAAAAATAAAAAAATATGTATAGTTTCAACATGCTGGAACACTGAGTATGTCTCAAAAATGGTCAATGAGTGTACTAAAGAAATTTTAGAATCTGGAAACACAGCACATTGTATTAAAGTTCCTGGAAGCTGGGAAATACCATACACTGTCAAAAGTGTTTTACGAGACTACGATGCGGTGATAGCTATTGGTGTCCTAATTAAAGGTGAAACTAAACATTTTGAATATATTGCTAAAAATGTATTTAACGGATTAATGCAAGTACAATTACTTGACTATGCATGTCCTGTAATTAATGGTGTTTTAACAGTATTAAATGAAAAACAGATCGAAGAACGTGTGAGTTTAGCTAGAGGATGGGCTAAATCCGCGTTAATGATGTGTCATGTACAAACAGATATTGATAGAAAAAGTGACTTATAAATCAAGAAAATAAGTTTTATAAAAAATGTCTAAACTGTATATAGGAACTATAAAATCCACAGACAATTGTGTAAATAATTTTCTAATTGCAGAAGATTCAGTTACAGAATTAATTAATAATAACTTTAAGCGTCACTTTTTAAAAGACAGTATTAACATCAATCATGTATTCGATCTTGAACCAGAACCTAGCGAACCAAAGTACTTTGTTTACATAGGTAAATACTTTGGTCTTACTGACAAACTTGATCAAGAAGATGTTCATTTTAGCGTATTAGCTAAATCTAAACAGGATGTTGCAAGTCTTATCAAAACTGACGACTTTAAATTATTTAAGAAAATTCCAATTATTCATTTTAGATACACGATAAAGGATAATAAACGTATTAAAGTTGTACGAAAGTATACGGAGTCTGTGTTGCAACTTGACAGAATGTCAGATACAGAAACTATTGATATGGTTATCTAGTCCAGAAAATTTATATTTAATATAAATTACGCGTTGCAAGCTGTAGAATTTTTATCTTGGTTTGATTCCTAAATAATCAGTTATCATGGGAACTAAATCTGGTACTAAGTATTTTTCTAAAGGTTCGACTATTAACTTTTTTATACTCGCTTTGTCCAATGTAATACATCTAACGTTTTCAGTATGAAGTTTAATAAAAAAATTAGCATTTGTATAGTAAACTAATTCATGTGATTCTTTTACTATTCTACTACATAAGTTTATAATTACTAATAACCTTGTATTAGTTTTCCAATTGCAGTGATTCAATAATTTTTCAAGTCTACGAATAAATCTTGGACTACGATTAAGCATATATAAATCAAGTAAATCGTGCTCTGTTACATTTTGATATAATCCAAAAGATTCTTTTAGTTCATTTGATAACTGTTCGAATAGTTCATCATCTGCTAAAAATAATAACTTAAACTTAAAAAATTGTTCACTAGAGTCAATTATTCCATTAGCATTAGCCCATTTCATTACTAAATGAAACAAGTCGTTATATAATACAAGATGTCTACCTTTTATAAGTTGCTGTTTATATTTTGAATACAACACCGCATAAAATGCATTACTAAATTCCATACTGGATACCGCTTTTATAACAGTACTCAAATCTCCATTAATTATAACTTCATCATGAAGATTAAACAGAATATCCATAGGATCTACTGGACGCCTGTGTCCACCGTTTGAACCTGTCGTAGGATAAAATATATTATCATTACGTGCGTGACCTTGTACGTTATTAGCTTGTGTCGCTGGACTTCCATATAATAAATCTTTAGTTGAAGTATTTCTTATAGTATTTATTCTTGTTATCATTTCTTGTATATACACTTTTGTAAATTCAACAGAGTCGGAAGACCAAGAACTTGTTTTATGTAAGACTTTTAAAGTAACATCATGAATTCTTTCGTGTAATTCAAGTGTTTTAACATATTCTGAAAACCCTTGAATATCTTTTCTTTTTACAAAATCTGAAATTTTATCCATTTTTTTAAAGAGGATAACACACGTCTTTAAAAACTCACTTTTAGAGAGGAGCCTTTCAGAGGTACTTATAGTCCATGAGAAGTTAGATTAATCTGACTTCGACTGTAAAATTTATATTAAGTATAAATTACTTCTTGATTTACTCACAAATATATTCTAAAATAAAGACACTAAGATCTCTTATAGTATACAAACTAAGCAGTTCAAGTATTTTATCTGTTTCTTCTTTTTGTTGTTCAATAAATACAATATTCATACTGTTAAGTTTTCTTATAAAGTCTATATTATCACGCACAGCTAAAGAATATCTCTCATTAGGCAACATTCCAAATTTTGTTAACAGGTTTATGTATCGTGTGTAATCCATAACAGGCCAGTTTTCGTGTTCTATTATTTTTTTAAGACGATGTATAAAGTCCTTTTGACTTAATCCCGATACTTTATATATAAAATCTATTTCTTGTCTGCAATCATTTAAACTTATTATTGAATATAATATGTTAAATAATTCATCGTCTACTAAAAATCCAACAGCTTTTTTAAATCTTGGATTTTTAAAACTATCACGAGGATTACAAAGTTCCCATCGAACTACATGGTTAAATACAGGATTTTTACTAGTTTTAGAACCCATGTAATAAGTTCTTATTCCATATGAAAACATAGATAAGTATCTATCATATACTAATGAACATAACACGTCAGTATACTGAGATTTTTGAATACATTGAAGTGCGAAATTATTATATTCATACACAGAGAATGTTTGCAAATCTCTATGTTCAACTTGTATATTATTAAAATTATCTATGCCAGATAACATACTTATTATCTGTCTAAAGATTTTTGCTCTAGGGTTATCCTTATCTAAATTGCCTTTGTTAGCTAATAGATATCTTGTATAAGTTCTAAATAATCCAAAGGTGTCTAAAGTACCATAGTTCATGTCTTGAACTTCATCTTCAATATGTTCAAGACAATAATCTAAATACTTTGAATAAAAATCTAAATTTTTAGTTAAATAACAATGATTCAATATATCTTTTTGGGAGAACATTTTATGAACAGTCTCATAATCTGGGCATAATATAAATTTTTCCATTGCTTACACTAATAAGAATAACTAAGGTGTATTTTTACACTAAACCATAAATAATCAAAAAACTCACTTTTATATCCCGCGACTAGGCCCTACGGGCCGTCTGGAGTGTAGAGAAAAGTGGTGTCAATAGGTTTCCTCAAAAACTGATTTCTTGCAGAGGAGGGAGTTGGAGGAAACCTTACTTGTCCAAATGTCTGAAAATACTACTATTTGTATTTATAATCTCAACACAAACACTACAGAACACGATCTTGTCAACTTTTTTAACGAATACATTTCTGAAGAAATCAACGAGTCAAACATTAGAATTGTAAAATGCTTAAACACTGGAATGTCAAGAGGAATTGGTTATGTTACTTTTCTTAATCGTGACGATTTTACAACCGCGTTAGAACTTAACAACGCAACACTTCATGAACGTGTACTTAGAATATCAGAAGGAGTTGTTCGAACAAGACCAATACCAATAAGAAAAGCTGCAAAGAACTAAACTTTGCACTCCAGACACAGCAAAGCTGCGACTCTATACATTTTTATTTAATAAAAATGATGTTATTTGAGGCTTTGCCTCGTTAATATTTACGCTTCAGCTGCTTTTCCTGCTTTAGTCCACTTTGTATATTCTGCGACAAATTCATCTAATTCATTTGTCCATAAACGTTTAACAGGAGTATTTTCAAGTGTTTTAAGCTCTGCTTCTCTTGCATCTCTTTGGGATTTCAATTCTTGAACACGCTTATCTGTCATACTCTTAATTTGCATACTAAGCACAAAATCATAACTAGAGTCTACTTTAGTAAGACCAAGAGCTTTAAGTTC
>JACCDO012299625.1_pt1 | contig 28581 bp, 4 predicted proteins | sample 7446101 | NCBI WGS metagenome assembly JACCDO01 (sample SAMN15323440, study PRJNA562643) | freshwater metagenome | isolation source: river surface water | place: USA:Blue River Watershed | collected 2017-08-16
ATCCGCATTACATTAAATGCATTAAACCAAACTCAATAAAGGCGCCTTTTACATTTGATCCAGTGATGGTCAATGAACAATTACGATATAGTGGTGCATTGGAAGTAGTTCGCATTCGTCGCGAAGGGTTTCCAACTCGTATGAAATTTCAACAGTTTTATTCTGATTACGAAATATTAAGTAGAGGAAAAGGTTGGAAGTCGACATCTACTTGTACGGAATCAGAAGCAAAATCGTATGCTACTCGATTACTATCCGATCATTTGTCAATAGACTTGTATCAAATAGGTAACAGATTAGTTTTTATGAGAAATGGTTGTTTAGAAATATTGCGCCAAGCTATACTAAATTTTTATAGTAAATTTGCGATAATTGTTCAATCATCATATCGAAAACATAATTGTGAAATAAAATATAAAAGGCAAAAGGTTGTTTTAGCAAAGCTTCAATCAGTTATGCGTATGATACCTAAGAAGAAACAATTTCAAAAAACAATTGCTGAAACTCGCGCAAAAGAAGCAGAGAAGGAGGCAGCAAGAGTTGCTGAAGAGAAACGCTTGGCTGAAATTGAAGCTGCAAGAATTCAAAAAGATGTTGAATTACAAAGGCAATTAGAGGAAAAACAAAAAAAAGAGGTTGCAGAAGCTTTAACAAAGAAAACTGAGATGGCAAATAAACGCATTTGTACTTGTATTGGTACATATCGACGAAATAAGATTTTAAAGAAGGAATTAAACCACTTATATAAACTTTGTAGCGATGGTAACATTATAGGAATAGATGAATATTTCCGAAAGCATCCAAATGATATGCATATTAGGTCTAAATATCATAATTTCAATGCTCCTATACAAGCTGCATTTATTGCTGGGCAAGCAGGATTAGTTGAGTTTTTAAAACCTAATTATCCTAAAGATATATTAACTAGTGGAAATTCAGCTATTCATAGTGCTGCTGCTAAGCCATCGAATAGAAATTTTGTATTATTAGCTTCTACTATTGATGAAATGACTAAAGATTTGCGAAGTTTAGTTCAATCAATGAAAATTTTAGATATAAAACCTGGAGTATTGAATATAAGAGGTCAAAAAACTGCAAGTATTTTAAAATCACTATCTGGATCAAATGTTATTAAAGCAGGTTGGGCCAGTAAACGACGTGAAGGTAATAAGTGGGAAAGACGATGGGTAACAATTAATGAGAGTCAAATATCATATTTTAAAGATCAAAGTGAAAAGATTCCACGTGGTGTAATCACGTTGAAAGGTACTACGGTACAACGGGTGAAAGGAGATAAGCCAATGTTGGAAATTATATGTCCAGAATTATCCAAGAAATTTTCATTAATTGGACCAAAACCAACTAATTCAATGTTTTTCTTATTCTCATCTGAAATTGAATTACAGGAATGGTTGAATGTTTGGAAAGGTTTATTAATTAATGATGAAGTTATTCGTACGAAACCATTTAATTATATTGATATATCTGGTAGAAAACGTGTTCTATCAACTTTAAATTCGAATCGTGAAACACCATTACATGTTATTGCTAAATCATGTGTCCTAAATGAAGATGTTGTTAGGATTAGTAGTCCTGGAGAAGAAAATGATACAATATTGATTAATGATGTATTAAAAATGGCATTTTGGTTAATTGAAAATGGATGTCCAATTGATGTTAAAAACTCATTTGGTAAAAGTGCATTGGATGTTGCAAATGAAAAATCTAATCAAACACTAATGAAATGTTTAAATAGTAAGAATGAGTGTAAAAAAATTCATTTCCATTTACCAGGTCCACATAAACTACCACAATATTCGTACTTAAGTATTTACATGCAATGTCAAACGTTTGTTCCTAGCAAAAAGAATGACTCGTATAGACAGTATAGTGATCTTTTTATGGTAATATCTGTTTATAATGCAAGGAAAAGTCTCGTTGAATCTGTCCAAGTTATAAATCGCCCAGTTATAACAAGACCTGAAAGTGTATGGTGGGCAACTACTTGGCATATGACTACACCAATTGAGAATATTGATAATGGTTCATTTATATTAATTGAAATCAAAGCAGGTGCTGGTTTATTAACATCGTCAGCACAAGCCGCGTCGGGTAATACAATATATTGGGTTAGTCATATTATTGAAAAGGAAGAAATTAATTCTGGGGATGTTATATTTAATTTATTAAAAGGTTCAAGTCAAATTGATTGGGCTGTGCAGCGTAAAAGTATCGATACTATTCAAACAGAAAATTTGTTAGAAACAGAATTTTTAATAACTAGATTATAATAATCAATTATATTACAAATATATATTACTTATTTTCTCATAATTGGTGTCAAATTTAATCCTCTATTATTATATGTACTTAATTTCATAGGACTTGTAAACTTATCACTATCTATTCCTTTAATAACTGGTTGAGAAGTTGAATTAGGAGAAAAATGATTTAATGTATTAGCTTGAAACTCGTTAATATCCGTCGTACTAGATGAATTTTGATTTTTTCTTTCTAATAGTTTTCTTTGTAGTGAGTGTTTTTGTCTTGCTTGTTGCATTTTTAACATTAAATCATGTTTCTGCTTTTCCTCATTGTACATGGATGATATACGTTTTACTTCGTCTTGCATATGTATTTTTTCATGATCAAATTTTTTCAAATGATTACCATTGTCGTCGTCACTTAATGGTAATGATGTAACCTTTTCTCCTTTTGAAATTGATTCCATTGCATCACTTAGTGCTACGATATCGACACGGTCTATAGTATCAACAGTTGATTGATTTTTTATTAAACTAACAACTTCTTTAAAAGCTGCTTCTAAATGTTCTAACTGTTTTTCAGTGTGATTTAAATCTTCGTCTATTTCATCAACAACAAAATTACGCACATCGCTTTGTTTAGCAGGTGAAGTTCTATCAACTTCTTCAAATAAATTACGTCGTTGATCACGTTTCTTTTCTAATCTAGTTTCTAAAAATTTCTTTTTAAGTTCCATTTTATTTCTTAAATCGTCTATTAATTGCTGTTCCTTAACATCATAAGCATGCTTAATTCTATCTTTAGTATCCAAATCTTGAATATCTCCTAGTATCATTTGATTATTAATTTTAGGCAATGGAAAATTACTAGAGTGTCCAGCTTTTAATGCTGGTAATACAACGCCAGCCTTACTTTTAGGGACAAATCCTACTTGATTATATGCATAACTCTCCTTTAATGGCGATTTCTTCAAATTATTGATTTGGGAGAATGGATTTGCTAATCTAATGGTTAATGTATCCTCTTCATAACTACTTTTTTCTTCTTTTAACTTATTGCGTCTCATATTTAACTTATTCTGACTCGATAATTGAGCACGTTTTAGCATTTCATCATAATTTCCTTTTGATTTAGTGAATTCGTTAATAATATTATCTTTAATATAACTGGCCATGTCACTTGATTTAATCGTTGGATTACTTATCTGATTACAATACGCATCAACTACTACAGATGTTAGTTGAGATGACATATCAATAATGACTTTATCCTCTTCATTTTCTTTAACTTCACTATTTTCATCATAATTATCAATTAACTTTGATATATCTGCATGATCACGATTTTCCTGATATAAATTTCTTTGAACTTGTATACCTGCTGAAGTATACATTCCGGCAACATCAACTGTACCATTGATCCAATCGCATAAATATTTAGTCATTTCTTTACCACCACTATCCTCAAGATAATCATCATCTTCATCAATGCTAGAGCTATTAATTTTTTTACCTTTAGGGCTAGATTCCAATTCCTTTACTGCATCATGGTCCATATAAACTGATGCCAAACCAAGCAATATTTCCATTTGTTTCGGCGCTAATGTATTCAATATTTGGTCATCAAATGATTGGTTATGCGCGACTAACTCATTTGTCAATTCCTCTTCAATTTTATCGATTTCATATTTATCTTTTGCTTTCATTCTTCTTTGATTTAATTTTTCTAATATTTTGGCTCTACCATTCAATCTTTCTGACTCTAATGACTCTAATAAATTCTTCCTATCGCGTTCATAACGCTGTTTTAATGCATTGGCAGCTTGGCGATAACATTCATCCTTTTCTTCTCCAGATAATTGCTCACCCTTTAATTTCACAGCTTTAAGTTCATAGATACATTTTTTCTTAAATCCAGAAAGTATACTATCTGTAACTAAATCATATTTACTATTAATATCAGTTATATCATCCATTATTTGCTGTTCTTCTGCGGGATCAATATTCATTTCTCGCCGTTTCTTTAATCGGGCATTTAATTCATTAAGTTTACGCGACTTTTCAACTTGTATTGAGTTCTTGAGTATTTGTAATGAATTCTTATGATTAAATTTTAACTGTTCCAAATATACATTATTATTATTTTTATCTTCATTAATTGTTTCAGTACCTACAAATTTAGGTGACGCTACATGTACTATTGCATCATTAGTATCACTTTTATATGATAATTTTTCATCTTCGTAACTATTTCTTGAAGGAGAATTAAGTAAAGAATTAATTTTTTCTTTCAATAATGACTGTTCATCTTCTAATAAATGCATATCTAATAAAGTATTGATAACTTCAGTTCCTTTTGATGATGAAACGGTACTATAAACTTTTTCGTGCATTTCATCAGTTATACTTTCTAAATTAACACCTGATGCAACTTTTTCTTTTAGATATAAATATAATTCTTCTAAATCCTCCCTTTTAATACCAGAACCAGGTGTCACTAATGCTCCACATTTTGCATGTAAATCATTCACCTGCTTTTGTACTTCATCATGTCTTATAATTAAATTATGTAATAATTGTTCATCTTCAGTACCCATAGAAGCAATTTTATTTAATTCTGCCAATCTTTTCATTTCACTGTCATTTATCATAGCACCAGTGGATTCTTGACTTTCAATACTTTTACGTAATTGTTCTAATTCAATATACCATTGAATAAGACCGTGTTCGTGTATAGATTTTACATCTTCAAATTCTATTTTTTCATTAAACGCTAATGTAATACTATCTAATAACTCTCTCATTTGTGATGCCCACTGTAACATAAAAATAACACTATTAGAAATACTAATACCTTCATGAAATGTATCTAATACAGAATTTGCCATAACAAATTTTGCATGTAATTCGATTGGTTCTTCATTAACATATTTAGAAAATTCTTCTAAATGCGGAAATTTTGATACAAAATTAGAATTCTTGGAATTATTTTTACTATTTTTATTAAAATCTGAAGTTTTAGATGGAGCAACTTTGTTGTCAGCTGTTTCTGATTGTAATTTACTTAATATCATAACTAATTCTTCTAAATTTGCATTAGAATTATTCTTAATAGCATATTCAATTGAAGATTCATCAAAACCAAATGAAATTAAATCACTGTAATTTTTATTATATATATGATTAGATTTGGAGTCATTATAACTTTGTCTTCCTTTATTTACAAAATGTATACCATCATCAACTTCTCGTTCATTACTATCTTCAATTTCATATATTTTTGAAGCAGTATTCATCATTGTTGAAAAACTATTAAAATCATTGTATGATAATAATTGATCTAAAATATGTTTAAATATTTCATCTCTTGGTCCTTTGATTGGTTGGTTTAATATTTTATCTAATGCTTTTTCTAATTTTGTTATACTCCCACCAACATTAGATAATGCCATTTCTAAAATTTGTTCAACAATCTCTTGAAATGTTTTCCATAATTCATAATGATCATGAGAGTAACCACCATCAGAATCAGCAAGTCTATCACTTGTGAATTTTCCACAATTAGCTTTTACAAACATTTCAATTGATTCTTGCCATTCTCTACCAGACAAGTATTGTGCCAAAGCATCACAATACAAATCAATGACTTGGCTACTAGTAGACATGGTCAATATGTTAGTAAAGCAGACGAGAAACCCAAATAGGTAAATCGCCAAGCAAAGCTAAGCTTAAGGTGGCTATTATTATTTGGTTTGGTTTTAGAAAGGAATTTTACAGCAAAAACGGCCCTATCCGAGAAAAGAAAGGAATTAATCAAATCCAGTTTTTGAAACGTATTACAATATTGTATAAATAAAATCTCAAATGACATTACTAGATACAGTAATTGAAACAGAGTAAGTGCCAATTTATAATGACTGTTTTGCAGTTTTGTCCAGCTTGAAAAAAAAAAACCGGAAGAGGAAATAGGGAAGAGCGAAGGTGAAGGTGAAGCTACAGTTACCTGCAAGAAAATTTGTTTTCACGCTTATGAACTTTGACGAAGAGGTGAATAAGGCACCACTTGTACGAATAGTAATAGATAGTTATCCTAGTATAATTGAAGAAATGTCATTAACACCAGCTACAATATCAAGTCACGGAAATATTTCTTATGAAAGTACTGACGATATGTGTTGGATTGATTCACCATCAGATAAAAGTAGTTCCGAATCGAGCAGTTATCCTATAGCAGTGGCACCTACGGATGACACTATACAAAATGTTATTAATAATTCTAATTTTACGACAAATTCAAGTGTAAATAGTAATCGTGTGAGTAAAGATAATAATGATTATGAAATGATTGATGTAATAGACAGTAAAGCAAATGACATTAAATCTAGCAATAATGAGGATGCTTATGATGATAATGATGATGATCCATCAAATCATGAAATAGATAAGTGGGGATTTTTCAAAGGAGATGAATTTCATCGAGCTAAAGAAGTTTCTGAAGAAATAATATTATTTAGGGAAAATAAGGAGAAAGAAAGAGAGCAGAAATGGATACGTATGATGAATAAACCTGGTGGATTCGGTTATTTACGAAAATACAGAGAAGCAAAGCTAAAACGTAGAGTAAAGAAAGGTATTCCTGATAAATTACGTTCAAAAGCTTGGTATGGACTATGTGATATTGATAATACAATTAAAAAGAAAATTCCTGACTTAGATAAATTAGATATCAAATCTTTACCTAGTAGAACTGTTGATGAAATTGAACGTGATATTGATAGAACTTTTCCTCGTCATGAATTATTTAGTGTGAAAAATGGACAAGGACAAACGTCCTTAAGAAAAATTTTACTTCGATATGCTGTTGTCGACCCAGAGGTTGGTTATTGTCAAGGTATGGGATTTATTGCCGGCTTATTGTTGTGTTATTTGCCTGAAGATGAAGCATTTTATGTATTTTATTGTGCATTACAAAAACCAGAAACTAATTTAAGATTATTATACTTTCCTGATATGATTGAAGCGCAAAAAAAATTATTTGTATTTGGAAAATTGGGTCAATTACATTTAGGTAAATTATGGGATCATTTGGTAAACCAACAAATACATCCAACAATGTATGCTACTGAATGGATTATGTGCATGTTTTGTAGAGGATTTTCATTTGACTTAGTTACAAGAGTCTGGGATATATTTTTATTTAGTGGTTATAAAATAGTGTATCGGGTTGCTTTAGCATTAATAAAAAATGCTGAAAAAGATTTTTTATCTGCCAAATTTGAGGATATTATGGGTATACTACGAAATATACCAGCTTTAGTTGACGCTGATGAGTTAATCAATTTATCTATGACCATCAAACTGACGAGAGCCCAAATTGAAAAGTATGAAAATGAATATGACAAAGAATTTTTAGTTCACGATATTTAGTTATTTGTAAATAATATTTCCTAACTTTATATTATCTTCTCATTTTTATTACATGATATTGCATTTTGACATTAAAGAACTTAATCCTCCTCTTGATCCAGAATTAGCAGTGTTACCAGCATTTGTTGATGCATTTATTTGTGCGGCTAACATTTGTTTTATATACGAGTATGCAGTTCTGAGTAATCCAGGACACATTCGATGACTTAAAAGACTATTTATTTTACCGTCAACAGAAGCAAAAGCTCTTTTCACATTTCCAGATCTATCTAATAAATATCTCATTTCTAAAAATTTCCACCACATAAAAGAAAATAGAATATTTCTGGTTGGTAGTAAAAGTTCAAATATAACATAAATCCCTTGCATTACCTCACATTGAGATGTAAATTGAATAATTTGAGAATTAAAGTGATTTAATGCCTGTGGTGAAAATGCAGCTTGTAGCATTTCTGGTGTAACATTCATTTGAGGATAATATTTTGCGATCATAGGTGCCATTTGTGCTGAGATTGAAGGTAAATTTTGCTTCACATAATTAAATAAAAGGACAGTATAACCCTTTGTTAATTCAAGTAACCATATTGCAGCACCAGCCACAGCATATGGTCTATTAGTAACTAATAGTGAACATAGCATTAAATACATGGTTTCTGGATCGGCTAATACTCTTGATACATATGCCATATTAAATTGTATCATCCCATTATTAGTATATACTGATAAAAATTTATTCACAATTGCAGCAATTAAAAATACTCGCCATGAATAAATAGATAAAACGCCTGTAAATGGTATAAAATGTACCAAGTATGCAATTATAATTACTACAGAACCTAAATTCTGAAATTTTCCGATTGCGTTTGTTGGATAACCAGTATTAACTGCGGAAGTAGTTCCATTGTTATTACTACTATAGTTGTTATTATTACTATTTGCATTATTAATTTTTCTTAAAATTTTATCTCTTTTTTCTTCATAAGAACTATTATTTTGATCATATCTTAATGCAGTATTATAAGCATTATATGCTTCCTTATATTTTCCTCCCATAGCATCTAAACAATCACCCTTTCGAACATATCCTTTAGCCCATGAACCATCTAATTTAATGCATTCGTCAGCATCTAACAATGCTTTTGTATAATTTTTTAATTGTAAATAGCATCCAGATCGATTGGAATAAGCAATTTTTTTATCATCGTTGTTAATAGCGTATTCTATACATTCTGTATACTTTTCAGCTGCCTCAGAATACTTTTTCTCTTTCCATGCACTATCTGCCGCTGCTTTTGAATCTACAAAACTCATCTTGCTAATTAGTCTTTTTAAGCTTCTGGAAGGATGGTTTATAAGATTTAGTTCCGCATCTAAGTCGATCGTTGAAAGGATTGACTTTCCTCGGACTTCATAAAAATTAAAATCTGGACTATTTCTGCTTCATTTGTACTATAACGCTTACTACTGTCATCTATATTTTATATATATGTATACGTAAAATGACGTACCGGTACCAAACACCGGTACCAAAATCGCTAAAATTTGCTCACCATTCCATTTCCTCCTCGAAGGTGAGTGTTATTCTCGCTCTCGGTTGATTCAGCGATTGTTCCCGTGAAAATCAGTCTTTGTTTTCTAGTCTCTTATGAGTTGAGTATTGTGTGAAATATGAAAATTGAATATTTGGTAGAAACTTTGAGGAAGTGGGCTGATGCAATATTGCATGCATCGATTCCATTGAAACCAAAGACTAAAATATTTTTGCAGAATGCTAACTGTTTTGAATTTTATAATACGATAAATGGATCAGAAGATGTGAATAGATTATTATTACAAATATTAGAGTATATTATATGCGAAATGAATGAATTAATACTTGATATAACTATTAACTACTTGTCACCTTTTATGCTTAATATTATATGGAATTTAGATATAGTACTGGTAAATATTAAAGCATGTATATTATTGGATTATGAGACATTGCATAATTCGTCAACATATTCTTTTATATGCTTATTTATAAGTAAAATATCATGTAACATCAAGCATTTACGTGGTGTCGTGTATACTATCTTGAGTAAACATAAAACATTATATGATTTAAGTGTAGAATATACATCAGCAAATATTCTTGTTGCTCATTTATTAGCAGTTAGAGTATTATATCAAAATGATTGTTTGAATTGTGATCATGTTAGAAGTATTATAGGAAATTTAATTATGTTAACACGAAGTAGTGATGCTAAAATCAGGTATCATTCAATAAGTTTGATTTGCGATTATCTTCATATTGCGCCATCTATAAAATTAAAACATATTGTTCGTAATTGTTCTGAAAATATTGATATTTTGGCAATATTATTACATAATGATTCACAAATATACAAAAGTAAAGCCAATGATGTGCATCTACTGCAAAATATCGATTCTATGTCTAGTATTTCATTCGCAAATTTATATATGCTAGGAAAGCAGACGGTTTGTTTAGGCACTTATAGCATTCCTATTTTTTCTTCTACAGTCGCAGTATCAACTCATGATAATAAGTATACTAACGATATTATTGAAACTGAAACCACGAAAAAAAACTTTTTAGAGATGGGTAAAGCTGTGTTATTTAATTGTCCAATAATAGTTCAAGGTGAAGTTGGTTGTGGAAAATCTTTTCTTATACATCAGTTAGCTAATTTATTAGGGCAAGACAATACATTAATAGAATTACATTTTGATGACCAGACCGATGGAAAATCACTTATTGGTAGTTACGTATGTTCCGATATACCTGGTGAGTTTATTTGGCAAGCTGGTATCATTGCACAAGCTGTTACTCGTGGTAGTTGGTTAGTATTAGAAAATATTGATAAAGTTCCGTTAGATATAATTGCATCATTGTCATCAATTATTGAAAAACGTAGAATTTTTCTTCCAAACAAAGGTAAAGAGTACAATATACATCCTGGTTTTCGTGTTTTTGGTACAAGAGTTATTGAAAGTAATCAGGAAACGCTAAATTATTTACACAATTTTAAACACTTTTCTAGTTTCTGTCATTTTGTGGATGTAAAGGTACCAAGTATAGATGAAATTGGGTTAATAATTAAAAGTAAATATCCTTCATTACTACCTATCATTGTGCAACAATTGATCAAAGTTTATACATTATTCAACATAGAAATGAAAGAAAATAAAAATCTTTTATTTAAAATGAAACAACGTCATTTTACACTGCGTGATTTAATGAAGGTAGCAGGTAGATTAACTAGATATAGTAGTGACTATAATTATACTTCGGGTTTATTGACTTCAGACCAGCAAATAATTGTCATAAATGAGATATTAGATGTATTTGTAGCTTCTATGAGAGAGAGATCAATTTATACGGAAACTACTTATTTGATTGCATCGATGTTTGGAATGTCTGAAAGTGATGTGGATACTTTAATTTTAAACGCAACTCCAATACAACATAATAATTCTGCTAAAGTTTCATCAAATGATCAAATTCTTAATACAAATTATAATTGGTTAACTATTGGACGAGTTATGATACCCATCCAACGTACTACTTTATATACAGATGATGGTCAAAACTTTGCTTTAACAAAGTATTCTTTGCGAATGTTAGAACGAGTTGCTATTTGTGTTGTTATGAATGAACCTGTTTTGTTAGTTGGTGAAACTGGTGCGGGAAAAACAAGTTCAGTTCAAGAATTAGCGCGTCTTACTTGCAACAAGTTGATAGTACAAAATTTGTCTCTTTCAACTGATACTAGTGATTTATTGGGTGGATTTCGCCCTGTTACTATGCGACAATTGTTCTTACCAACATATGAATTATTTGTTCAACTTTTTCAAGAAACATTTTCATCATCACAAAATGTAGAATTTTTACAAGTAGTTGCTCAGTCATTTCAGAAAGAACAATGGAAAAAACTATTAACTGCATTTGAAAAGGCTTGTAAAAATGCTATTCAGAAAGAGAGTAATAATAATAGTAGCACATTACCCAAATGGAACGATTTATTAGAGAAAGTCTCACGTTTCATAGCAAGTTTGCCGCGAATTGAATATGGTTTTGCGTTTTCTTTTCAAGAAGGACTACTAGTACAAGCAATGAAGAATGGTCACTGGATTTTATTGGATGAAATTAATTTGGCTACTCCAGAAACATTGCAAGGTATTAGTGGAATCGTTGAGGGTAAATCGATTTGTTTAACCGATCGTGGAGATATTAAATTAGTTGAAAGACATCCAAATTTCCGTATATTTGCTGCAATGAATCCTCCTACGGATATTGGAAAAAAAGAGTTACCATTGTCTTTACGATGTAGATTTACAGAAATATATGCTGATGAACTTACGGATAAACAAGATCTTGCTACAGTTGTCTCAAGATACTTATCAGATCAAGGAATTGCACCAATTGAAGATATTGTGAACACATACTTGGAATGTAGAGAGTTGTCTAATTCTAAATTAGAAGATAGTGCTGGACAACGACCTAGATTTTCGTTGCGTTCATTGACTAGATCTTTACGAGCTGCCAATAAATTTATGTCATTAGGTATAAGACCATTTAATCGTGCATTATTTGAAGGATTTTTATTAAATTTTCAAACATTATTGGGAGAAGCAAGTCGAATAGTTATATGGCGTATGTTAAATAGTAAATTCAATGTTGACAGCAAAGGTTCAGCAAGCAGTAATAAAGACTTGTCATTGCCATTTACTAGACCAGGTGGCAAAAAATCAAATGCAGCCGATTGGGTATTAATCAAGCCATTTTGGTTAAAGGTAGGGCCTAATAAGTCGAATGATTGGTGTGAAAAGGATGATCTTGGCATTACCCGATTTGTTATGACAAAAACTGTTGAATCTACCATTCGTGATATTGTTGCTGCAATTGTATCAAATGTTGCACCTATTTTATTGCAAGGACCTACTAGTGTTGGTAAGACTACAATGATTGAGTATATTGCAGCAAAAGCTGGATTTAAATGCATTCGTATTAACAATCATGAGCATACTGATATTCAAGAGTACATTGGGGGATATACTACTAATATACATGGTCAACTAGAATTTCGGGATGGATTGTTAGTCGAAGCACTTCGTAATGGCCATTGGATTATTCTCGATGAATTAAATTTAGCTCCTTCAGATGTTTTAGAAGCGTTAAATCGACTACTCGATGATAATACAGAATTGCTAATACCAGAAACAGGTGAAATTATAAAGCCAGCTAGTGGTTTTACTTTATTTGCTACTCAGAATCCTGCTGGAGCATATGGTGGTCGTAAACCATTATCAAGAGCATTCCGAAATAGATTTCTTGAGATATTCGTTAATGACTTGCCATTTAGTGAAATTGAAGAAATAATAACTCAAAGTTGTGGCATTCCTCCCAAATTTAGTCAAATGTTAGTTAAAACAATGCAAGATTTACAGTTACGGCGCCAAAAATCGTCTCTATTTCAAGGGAAGCACGGGTCTGTCACCACTAGAGATTTAATAAAGTGGGGCAAACGTCAACCTTCTACACCATATTCTGTTGCAATGGAAGGTTACATGATATTAGCTGAAAGATTGAGAAGCGAAGAAGAAAAGTCCGTTGTTGAAAACATCTTAAATACCAACTGCAAGGTCAAGTTAGACTTTTCATTGGCTGATGACAATGATACGACAATGACCGATTCTGATGAATTAGCATATAAATCAACTGCAGAATTACAATTGTTACAACAAAAATTAAGAGACAATAATATAACTGTTGATGGCGTTGCTGGCATTGCGATTACAGATCCAATGAAGAGGATGTGGAGACTAGTTAACAGATGTGTAGATCATAATGAGCCAGTTTTATTAATTGGTGAAACTGGATGTGGTAAAACTACAGTTTGTCAACTTGTTGCCGCTCAACGAGACCAAAATCTCAAAATTTTAAACTGTCATCAATCTACTGAGACTGCTGATATTATCGGTGGGTTAAGACCTGTTCGTAATCGAAAAGCTATTCTTGAAATTGTATTAAGTGAATTGAAAATAGTTGTAGATAGAATGATTGCAAATAATATAATTCCATGTATAGTAGACAGCAAGAAAAGTGCGCAAGAAATTTTAAGTGAGCCTTCGGAGGTACTTTTGAATGATGAAATGTTAATTAAGTCTCTGATTGATTCTGTTGGTAAGGCTAATCGAGAATATTTAGATTCAAATAGTGGCACAGTCGAAGCTGAACCAGTTGAAGCAAAAGCCAAAAGAGCAAAAACTATTAAATCTAAAGATGAGCAAATAATACCCGCAATTCCAACAGACAGTCCATGGTTTGATAAGCTTAAATCATTAGAAGATGAATGGATTAGATACAAATCACTATTTGAATGGCAAGATGGGCCATTAGTTGCCGCTATGAAACAAGGTGACATGTTCTTACTAGACGAAATTAACTTGGCCGATGATGCTGTGATAGAAAGATTAAATAGTGTATTAGAGTCCGGTAGGGAGATAACATTAGTTGAAAAAGGTGGTTTGGTATCTGAAAAAATAGTGGCTCATCCAAATTTTAAATTTTTTGCAACGATGAATCCAAGTGGTGATTTTGGTAAACGTGAATTGAGTCCTGCTTTACGATCTAGATTCACTGAAATATGGATTCCACAAGTTCACAACAAGCAAGATATTATTCAGATAGTTAAAGAGCTTTTGCACATAAGCCCCAAAGTAACATCCGTAAAAGATAACTCATCGTTAATACTGAATGCCGCGAATATTATGGTTACTTTCTTGGAATCGTTAAACATGAAGTCCAGATCGTTAACTTTAAATGGTATTAATTTTTCGGTTAGAGATGTGTTAGCATGGGCAAAATTTATCTCACAGTGGAATCCGGTCGACGAAGGGTCATTGTATTGTGCATTACTACATGGTGCATTTATGATATTTTTTGACGGATTTGGTATAGGACTGACTATCCAGCGTGAAGTAATTCGACATTTTAAAGACGATTGTGTGGAATATTTGATACAATTATGTCCTGATGCATATCATCAAGTAATTCGAGAACATATTCGTCCTCCTACCAGTGCCAATTCATATACTCGTGATTCAAAATTGTTCACACTGGGATGCTTTTCCATTAATTCGGGGCAAAACCAAATTGTTATTTCGAACAAATTGACTTATACTACCAATGCTAAAAGCACTCTTCTGAATTTAAATAGAATTTTGAGAGCTATGCAAATTAAAAGGCCAATATTACTCGAAGGTCCACCAGGTGTTGGTAAAAGTTCACTTATTGCAAATCTAGCTGCTATTGCTGGACATAAATTGGTGCGAATAAATTTATCAGAGCATACAGAAATTTCAGATCTTTTAGGTACTGATTTACCAATGAGTTCAGATGATGCTAGTAATAATAGTGCAACTCAAAGCTCAGTACCTAAGTTCAGTTGGTGCGATGGTGTATTTTTAAAGGCTATGAAAGAGGGCGATTGGGTGTTACTGGATGAGCTAAACTTGGCTCCTCAATCAGTATTAGAAGGACTTAATGCTTGTTTTGACCATCGAGAACAGGTATTTTTACCTGAAATAGGTAAATCAGTGACTTGTCCGTCAACATTTCGTGTATTTTGTGCCCAAAATCCTATGGTGGAAGGTGGTGGTCGCAAAGGTCTACCACAAAGCTTTTTATCAAGATTTTCGCGTGTTTATGTCGAATCCATTAGTGAGGATGATATGAAAGACATAGCTCTTCAATCTTTTGCTAAGTTTTCATTATTATCTGTTGATTCTAGTACTGATTATCCACAGATATATAAAGTACTTGAAAATAATATCCCACTTATGGTAAGATTTATTCTTAAATTACAATGCGATATAATTGATCAAGGTGTATATGGTAGAATCGGTGGACCATGGGAATTTAATTTACGTGACATTTTTCGCTGGTGCGAAATTGTCATTAGCACAGCTGCAAAAACTGTTTTAACTAATAAATCTACAGTGGGAAACACTAATGAGTTGATTTGCAATGCGGCCTATATCTTATTTATGTTGAGAATGAGGACCTATGAAGATCAGCGTAAATTATCCGCAGCATTTAATGAAATTTTCAATTTCCCTTTAAGCGTTAATATTAACCCAGTGCTTACTGTTGTCAACGACCAGATTCAAATTGGGTTTGCAAGTATAAATATTACAGCAGAGCCATCCATTAATATTTTCTACGCCGATTCTAGCTACTATAATTATCAACAAAAAATATTTGGTTCGCTAAGAAAACCATTGGAAGGGTTAGCAAGTTGCATCGCCCTATCATGGCCAGTATTATTAGTTGGGTCGTCTGGATCGGGTAAAAAACGAATGTTGAGGCATTTAGCAATATTATCAGGAAATTTCATGTTTGAATTTTCCGCGACGTTTAGTACAGATAGCACCGACTTACTTGGGTCTTTTGAGCAGCGCAATGTATATCGCCATTTATCGACTTTGCTCTATCATTTTGAATCTTTAATTACTAAAATAGTTGCGTCATTTCTGTTAAAAAATAGCGGTGATGATGTTATGAATGTCATTATTCAAGTATCAGATATATATGCTGACACTGTTGCGGTAGCAAACAAAGTTACGGAAGAAAATTCTATTAATTTAGATATTGGAAATTCACTTATATACAAAATTGAGGAATTGTTTAATTTACTCTCAACACTGACTATTTCAAGCGGTTTCAGTCAATATATCCAAGGTCTAGATCAATGTAAACTTTTATTCAAAAATTTTAATTTATGTTATGATGCAAGTAAACGCGGTGGTTCGCTAGGGTTTGAGTGGGTTGATGGAGTTATTATTAACTGTATTGAAAATGGGTACTGGTTGCTAATTGATAATGTTAATTTGTGTCCAGCTAGTGTATTAGATCGCTTGAATTCATTATTAGAAACTGACGGAACTATATTGCTCACCGAAAATGGAGTAGGAAAGTGTATTAAACCACATCCTAATTTCCGCATTATTCTCGTAATGGATCCTATTCATGGAGAAATATCACGAGCTATGAGAAACAGATGCGTTGAAATCGCTGTGTCAAGTAGCATTTCTGCGGAGAATGAAAACGATTTAGATGCAGCACTAGCACAATTCGTCAATTGGCCGAATAATTACATGCTAAAGTCTAGCGATTCTTTGAATTTAAATTTGCAGCTTTATTCATTAGCTTGTACTAACAGCAATAAACTGAATTCTTCTACTGTCAAATATCGCATATGGAGTAGGTTTTATGAAGCCATGGCATTTACTCGAAATAGTGGGTGTTCCGTAGATGAGTCATTCGCAGTTGCAAGTAAAGTACTAGCATCATATTTCCAATCCCTTGACGGAAAACTATTAGCGCCTTCATCAGACACAGCATCTATTGTTCCAACTGCCTTTAGTTCAACGTACGCGTTATCAGGCATTCTTCCGTCACAAATATTTAGCTGTCTTGTTGGATTAGACTATTTTCTTTCGTTGAATGACAGGAATTTGACTTTTAATTGTGATCAATCTTGGTATTTGAGCGTATGTTTGTCCGTTTATAATCGATATTGTATCAACTATGATGCAGATTTCCAGCTTTTAAGACGATTTTACAACAGTTTTCTTGGTGATAAATATGGATTTAATGAAGTGATTGCTAGTTTTATTGGGAATTTTTTTATCACAGTCACGAAATTTACGACAGACAACGACTTGGGTACTATTCTTTTAGAAGAAATATTTGAAAAGATTCTAGATAGTAGCAAGGAAGTTGCTGATTCTTCTTCTGATGACTTGTATCGTTATGAGGACTCATTGCTAAAAGGACTTTCATGCGAATCATGGATAGATACGCTGAGTAAGACACCTTTTATCACGAAATATCTGTCGTTAGTTTCAATAGGTGATAGAAACAGTCTCAATATTTGGTCAACATTTATTAATATTGCTATAAAAAATCGGTTTCATGTGATTATGATGGAGGAAAATACGAAGAAGTATATTGATGGTTTAATGACTATTACCAATTTTACGCTCCTTCCATCGTTGTTTGCATATGCTTATGCGTATAGACAACACAAATTTATAGCCGAAACTAAAGAGATTGTAATGTTATCCGTAATTTTCAATATTTGCAATATTGTAGATACTTTAGTGCACCAATCCGCACAGCAACTGTCGCAAGGACTTTCCCTAGAAGTATTAACTCATTTAGAAAATATAATTCGACCTCGAGACATGCTCTCAATGATATTACTTACGCAAATAGACTACAATGAGCTTAATCAAGATACTAGCAAAAGTATCAACATTCCTTGGGACAACATACTTATTACTTGCCGCTGGATATCAAAAAGAATATACTTACTCTTAAATTATTTGAAGAAACACAATGATTTGCACGATAATATTTCTTTTATTGAAGGTGCGCATAATGACATGAATAATTTCTATAAGACGGTAGCAGAATACTGGCGTCGTCCTTATGTAAACCCATTTGAAAAATGGCGACTTTGGAATGAAGGTGGGCATGCTGCAGTGCCAACGAAAGTCCAGGATTGGAATATTCTGCGTCAAATTAGGAAAATAATGCAATCATGTGAGTATCAATTATCGTGTGGATTTGACACAACTGTGCCAATGTGTCAGGGTAAGGCGCGACAAGTTTCTATTTACTCCAGTTTAGTCAGTAAGGATTTGCTTGCAATTTATTCAACATTTTATTGGTGCAAAACCAACGAGTCTGAAGCTCAACTCCATGACAGTAAAATAAATAAAGATCTTAATATTGGTAGTATATTGGATGCACTAGTATCTAAAATAGCTAATAATGTTGTCGACGACGAGATTTTATACGACATAGAAGGGAACCTGGTTTTTACAGAGCAGTTAAATTCACTGATAGAACACGAGGTTGCCACTGCAGGCAATCTGAGTTTAGCTTTACTGATGGAACCTATAACTTTGAATATATATATGCAAATAAGCAATGTACTTGGTTTCATAGTTTCTCACAGTTATGTAGATAGAGTATTACTCACAAAACTTATTACTTCGTGCAAGCATGTTATCGAGTATTCATTACAATACACTTTATTCAGTCCAGCGGTATTAAGAGAGCTACAGACACTTCTATGGATATCCGAAGCTATGATCATTTTTATGTCTGATACAAAAGCATTTTTATTATTAGCAAAGCGCTTGTTGGTTACTATTGATTGCAATATAATGAAAATACTTGATTACAACTTAATAAATCATAATACTGCCGTGGAATTTACCTACTCCAGCAAAACTTTGAAGAGAATAATGTTAGAAAGGGATGATGACAATGCTGTGACCAAAGCTGATAATATTTACATGCCTTGGATAAGCGCTTTATATTCTGGTGTGGTCAAACTAATGCAGCCAACGTGTTCATACAATATATTAAGACACGTAGATTCGCGTATAATTAATCCTCAATATTCATTCAACAATGGTTTGCTGAGTGTAATAAACTATAATACTGCATCCGTGAATATTTTTAGCAGCGAAAATGCAATTAAACATTTACACAAATTATTCCAAGTAACCATCAGTGGATTATCCACCAGTCCAAATTTTGTAAACGTTTTTCCTCGCATGAATGTCTTGATTTACTCGTGTGTTAATGTCATCAAATCATCGAGAGACTTTTTTATCGACGATATTTCTTCACGAATAATGATGGCAATTGATAAGTTTAATGTGGGTAGTGACGAATTCAACTTGGTGCAACGGGCGACTGCTTTGTTTTCATATTTGACAAATATGCAATTGTATTCTAAATGCAGTAATGCATTTTTGGGAGAGATATTTGAACGATGCTTACAGCCACTATTGACTATTCTTTCCAATAGTGTCATCTATGTTGAAAATATTGAAAATTCAGTCCTTATCGCGAAGTGTTGGATATATATCGGATTGATGAGAGCACATTTATCCTTGCCGATAACACCAATTGATCCGGCTACGAAGCCGTTTATAAAGGCATCTCTCATTGCTAAAGAAAAGTCAAAGTTGGACACACTTGTCTTGGTTCAAACTGGTATAAATGCATTAGACGATGGCAATGTTCTATCTGATGAAACAACCGTCATTATGGATACTATTAGTATAAGTGATAAAAAAATCGGAACATTAAACGCGAAAGCTATTGAGAGACCACCAGATTCAAGAAATTTTGTTGATTTGTTTCAAGATTTACAATCGTCGGCTGCAGTCTTGTGCAACGTTGACTCTGTACTGTTATTGATGCAAAATATTATGACGTCATACGAGGATATATCTAGTCTCGTAGGTTCTCAGAAAATAGGCGAAAAGTATAATTTATTATTGAACTTTATCCGGGAAGAGATTAATTGGCAAACCTCAATATCTAGTTTTGTCGCTAATTTAAGAGAGAATTACAGCGAGTATGACGACATCACATCACCAATAATATCCGCTTTGTCTAATATTTCCTCAGGAATGCGAGTAATAGCAGGATGGTTTTATGGACTATCTGCAGACCTTGTTGCTACAGGCTCAGCACATGGTACCACCAATGTGAATAAAATATGGAAAAACATTTTACAATTTCCTTTTGGACTTAGTATGAATGAAGATATTGATGTCAACTCGATTACTAGCATTAACGACCTATTAGCATATTCGGATCAGTTGATTAAAGTGTCGAAACAGTCCCTTATTGTTGATAATATTGAGCACGACTCAACATATGCAACACTACCGCAGCCTGAAGTAATTGATATCATAGCACCTCAAACTGTGCTCTTATTATCTTTGGCCAAATTAAATTTTTTGGTTAGTAGCGAGGTCATTTCTCCTATTCACTGTGACGTTTATAGTCTATTTGAGTCCGTATTGCGCAAATTTGTTGAATTTTATAGTATTATTGAAGATCGTCGCCGCAAAAAAGAAGAAGAAGACTCTTCGTACTTCAAAAATAAATTGGACAGTAAAGTCTTTGAAAGCAATGACGCAAAAGAAGAAGAAATGGCATTGCGATTGCACTTTCCTGATCATTTAACTGATTTACAAGATTTAATTAAAGGTAACACGAATGAAAATGTTGCTAGTTTACCAAAAGAACAAAAAATATCGATTTCGTATGAAAGTATAATGGATGATCACACGTTCGCCACTCTAGTTAGCTACCATGCCAGGATGATTCTGCTGTACATTCCATCGCATTGTGCAATTAAAAATATTCTATGGAAAAAAAGATATAATTCAATTGAATTAGAAGTTAAAAAGAAATCAAATTCTAATAAGCAAAAGCAATCGCAACCAACAGGGTACACTACCGGGAAGACATTGATATCGCAGAAGGAACAGCTGTCGCGAGAACTATTCAAGCACTGTCTAGATACTGCGAAGTCATTCGATTGCAGTCTACGCACTAGAATAAGTCCATATTTGGACTCTGACTTGGTTGGTGGGTCATTAATGTCTCTCGTTTCAATGATAGACACTATTTCCAGCTCGTCGTCAGATGCATCGGATTCATCTATAAATTACATCATGGAAAATGTAATAGCTTCAAATTCTTCAGTTGTTGATCGCGATTTATTGTTACTACTTGATCCATTTTGTAATAGTTATTGGCGACCAAAGAATTTTCATTGTGATGCATATTATGAAGAAATCATTCATGCAAAAAGTTGTCTTCAGAAAATGTTTAACAAAGCAACAAGTATATTGGTTCTGTTTCCTGGCAATGAAATATTGACAAATTTATGTAAAATATGCTCTAGAATATTGGAATTCCACGCAACTACCCCATTAGGCAAAATGTTAATAAGCGTCGAGTTATTGCTCAAACAATCCCAGGAATGGGAGCAATATGCAGCTAAGCACGTGTCAATAACAGATGAAATAACTGAGTTAAGTATTCTTATAATGAAATGGCGAAAAATTGAATTGAAAAGTTGGGAAGACATTCTACGCCATAAAGAGATAAGTTACTCGACATCAACCACGAAGCATTGGTTCACATTAGCCAGGGCGTTGCATCTATCAAGTATTGAAGGAAATACTGGTATCAGTCAAAATAGTAATATGATTACCTCTTGGCCAGCATTTGCATTATTTGCACCCTCATGGTTAACATCCGGTATTTTTAATACACCAAATAGTGATCAAAAGATTGATACAACATATCTTGCAGGAGTGTTTGATTTGTTGGAAAAATTTATACGACTATCTGTTGTAGGATCATTTCCTACCAGGCTGCATATGATTCGTATTTTTAGCATTCAGTTGCTTCAAGATTCGAACAATAATCATCAAAGCTCTCATGTTATACGTATGTTTGGTTCCATGGTATACACTTTGTGGAGATATTATGATCAATTCTTACCAATTGTTAGAAATTTTCAAGAAATTTTGAAGAATCCTATCGAACAAAAAATCAAAGACGAAGTTAAGATAGGTAAGTGGGATCAATATGGGTCGTACGCGGTACTTGAAGCATCAGAAAAAGCTCACAGAAAATTAAATAAGTTCATTACTGAATACCAATGTGATGTGTTAGATTACCCAGTAGCAGCGCTGTTGCGTAAAGACCTTGTTGGCAATTTAGTGTCAGAACAAGGTGAGTTGGAAGTGGCACCCGATATTCCTGCAATGTCAGTAATTTTTCCATCACTATCGAATTATGGAGATGCAATTGACACCAAAATCACAAATATTAATGTATCCTCTAATGACGATGTACACACTGAAACAGACGAATTAAATCAAGATAATGCCAGTACAAGCACAGAACCTGACGTCGATATTAACTTGGCAGATGTTTCGGAAATAATTTTGGCCAGAGGAAGAGCATGTAATAGCCTGTCCTTCGGTAATAATGATAGCGAAGTGCTAATATCTGATACGATTAAACAAAACTATCCTAGAATATCTAAGGGTAAAGAGTTATGTGCTAAGATGGACAGTTATTTAAACGAAGCATTTGTCATGAGTGATGCCGCATTGGATACCCGATTTAATAAAAAGGCTAGAGTTGGTCTTCACGTCGCAGACTATTCAGAAAATGTATGCAATGAAATATTCTTACGAATATCAGTATTACGTAAACCTGGAACACCTAAAATTGCTAAACATCGTGCAATGAATGATCTTCTGCAGTCACTCCACAAGGCTGGGATTTCTCACTTAAAAGTTGGCGTTCCTACTGAAATTAGAGAAACAATACAATTAATGTGTATCCCATCGCCACTCGCGGTAGAGATGGCTTCAAATATTAAATGGTCTAGTGCTAAACCAATGGATATGTTTGAGCGTGCAGAGTGTTATTATTTGAGAAATTTAGCTGAGTTGAATGAACTTCGTACTCAAGTATCATCACCTATAGCCAAAGATGTGTCTTATCGCGAGGCACAGCTAATGCTCGGCTTATCGGAAAATTTATTTGCAAATACTATCAGTATCCGTTGCGCTCTAGGTGCTTCTTTGTATGATATGCGCGATTTACAGATTTCTTTAAAAGAGATGTCGAATAATTTATGTATTAGTAATTTATACAAGGAGTCGAAGGATAAGTACGAATCATTGGTGAAGAAAACCCACGAGATATTAGATTTATTTGTTCAATTTAGAATTTTATTAACTACATCAATGGCTTCAAAGCAAGCAGATGAGTTGGAGAGTAGAGGCTCAGATGGCAAGGTTATATCCACATACAATGACATTATAATTTCAATGGACGAAATCATTCGGAAATGCAAAGACTATGATACTGTTGATGAATGCTGCACATTAGTCTCTCCGGCGTTTGAAACGATTGAATTAAGTCCAAACAACCCATCAAATACCAAGATACGGGATTGTATGCAGTATGCTGCGGCAAAATCTTCATCAATGCTAAAGTATTTCGAATCAATTCAGGGTAATTTATGTACTTTATTGACCAACCCACTAGTTGATGGCATTCGACAAAAACTTCATTTGTACCACGAATTCATTGCGTCGTTAAATACAACGGTAGTTGTTGATGAAATGACAAATGATGGCGTTCCTACGGAGTTACTTGTATCAGTATCATCCTGCATTGATAACTCTTTGGTTGCAATTCAAAAAATCAGAACTTTTATTGAAGAAAATTCTATCAGTACAGTTGACGGAGAGGAGCAAACAGACCAAATAAATATTTCTAATTCTATCAAAGTAATAATTCGTCAGATTTCCGAGTTGAATTTACGACAAATTACTAGTCGCGTGAATGAAATATCTAATTTAGTATCAGGATCCAGAGTTACTAAGGTTGCATTAGCTGTGCTTGAGTCGGCATTCATTCCCATTATTCAACGAATCGTATGCGCTTTAGGTGTATTAATTGATGACATGGCCAACTCGTTCAAGTCCGTAAGTAAGCTGCTGTATGTTTCCTTACGAGTATTTAGAACTATTTTGTCTAAAGGACTTTGTTCTGCTGAAACGCAAGAAGGTGATGGAGAAGGTGATGGAGAAGGTGATGCATCGGGAATGAAATTTGAAGATGATGTTGATGGAACAGGAATGGGAGAAGGTGATGGACGCAAGGATGTAAGCGACCAAATCGATAATGAAGAGCAATTATTAGGATTAAAGGACGAAAATCCAAAACCTGAGAAAAAGAATGACAAAGCACCATTGTCAAATGAAGAAAAGGATACCGGGGTAGAAATGTCTCAAGATTTTGATGGAGATTACCACGATTTACCTGAAGAAGAAGAAGATGAGAAGGAAGATGACATGGACGAGGGCGAAGAGTTAGATCGTGAAATGGGTGACACAGGTATGGAGAATATTGTCGATGAAAAGCAATGGAATGATGAAGAATCAGAGAATGAAGATGAAGACAAGAGCAAAAATGAGAAATTAGAACAAGATAGTAAAATGAGTGGAGATAAAATCGATGAAACTATTACCAATGACAATGGCGAGAATGATGACTCGAAGGATGATAAAAATGACGAGGGAAAACAAGCAGATCAAAAATCAAAAGAGATAGAAAATGAAAAGGAAGATAAACCAGAGATCAATGAAGATCTAGAAGATAATTATGCGGACAAACCAGTCGGAGTCGATGTAAGAGAAGATGAACAGCAAGATGTTGACGACAACGATAAAATGGATGAAGCAAACAATGGTGATGAACTTAATCAAGATGAAAATGATATGGATATTCCTGATGGCATGAACCTCGATGATCAAAATGATGGCAATGGTGATGAAGAGGAGGAAGGAGAAGGTGAAAGTGTTCTCAGTGACAATGAAGTTGACAATAATGGTAACGAGGACGACTCTTTAAATGATGAAAATTCGGCCGATGACGATGACGCTAATAATGAAAAAAATGATCAAATGATGGCAGGATCTGGTAATATGAATGACCTTGATTTACCAGAGCAAGAACAGAAAAATGATATGGAAAACGAGACATTAAATAAACCAAATACTTTGAATAAACCGCCAACGTTTGGTGTAAATGCAGAAAATCCAACCGACTCTGTTCTCGGTACCGAAGACAATGAATTAGCTAAGCAGATGGAAGAAGATATAAATAATACTGGCGGTCCTGATGGCCGCGGTGGTGACTCTAACAATCAAGGGAAAAAGGGTGTATCGTATGAACAAGGAGACAAGAACAGAGATGATGCGAACACTTCTCAAAGTATGAAAGATGCACCAAATCCATTCAAGAATACTGGAGATATTAATGAAAAATGGCATCGTAGATTAAATATTTTAGACAATGACACTACTAATGACGATGAAATGGATGTAGGCGAGGAAAAGAATGAAGAAAATTCAGATGACCGTAATAATGGATTGTATGAGCAAGCAAGTAAGGAGCAAGGTGCAACAGAGCAAACCTTATCATCAGTAAAGGAAGAAAATGCGACAAGTTTACCTGATAATTCTGCTGAAAACGAGAAAAAAGAGCAAATCGATGAAATGGATGCATTAATGGATACTACAGAGGATAAAAAGCGACCACGAAAAGACGAACCAAACAAAGATAGAAAGCGTCTAAAGGATGGTAACGATCACACCGACGACATTGAAATGACTGAACCAAATCTTGAGAAAGATTTGGACATTGTAAGTACTAAAGATGAGGTACAAAAGGATTTAACTGATCAAAATATTGAGGATAACCAATGGGGTTTTAGCCATACTGATCCGAAAGTATTTGACGATAAAGAAGCTTTGGACAACAGCAATGATGAAATTTCGGATGATGAAGCTCTTGAGGTATCATATTTTAATAATAAATCAACATCGAGTGATTTAAGTAGTGCCAGAATAGCTTGGAACAGTCATCGCATTACAACAGAGTCTTTCTCTATTCGTTTATGCGAGCAGTTACGACTCATCCTAGAACCTACATTAAGGACAAGATTGCGTGGTGATTATCGTACTGGTAAACGTATTAATATGAGAAAAGTTATCAGCTACGTGGCTTCTGGGTTTCGTAAAGACAAGATTTGGTTACGTAGAACTAAACCAGCGAAAAGGGATTATCAAATTATGATTATGATTGATAATAGCAGCTCAATGGGTGAAGCCGGTCCTTTGGCACTGTCCTCGTTAGCAATGATATCAAATGCATTAACCAGATTAGAAACAGGTGATGTATGTGTGGCATCATTTGCGGATGAAGTTGAAATTATTCACCCATTTGGTATCCCATTTAATGATGAAGCTGGTGCAAATATCATATCAAAATTTGATTTTGCAGCTCATCGAACATTATTAGGTAAATCATTAGAAGCTGTTACTTCAATATTTACTAGCGCAAGAAACAATTCTGTTGGAGGTGCGCAAAGTGGCATTACTTTGCAATTATGTTTTGTTATATCTGATGCCCGTATTGATTCCGATAACAGAAGTAAGTTAGATAACATCATTAAGAAACTATCGGAACAGCATGTATTGGTTGTTCTCATTATTATTGACAAGAATAATGACCCTAAATTATCTATTTTAAACACTAAATCAGTTGAATTTAAGGGAGATAAAGTTGTTACAACCTCGTATTTAGACAATTTCCCATTTCCTTATTACATGGCAATTCAAAAATTAGACGCTTTACCGGACGTATTATCTGACGCGTTGAAGCAATGGTTCCAATTAGTACAGATGCAACTAGACAAGTAATTTTTCGGTATATTGTAAATTCAGCTTATTAATTATTAATTTCATTCTTTCATCACAATTGTAATGTAATTAGGTATCATAAGTTATGACGCACACTTTATCGACCATATTATATTAATTCATTGTCTTTATCTAGACTAGCTCTCTTGGAAGTCCGGACCGTGCGGTCCCATGTCGCCGAAGTTTTTAGCCTAGGAAAGATCCACCAGAAGGAACAGGAAAGGAAAGGAAATGTCGGCTAGACAGGACTTCAGTCGATTGTGGGTACCAAGTGAGAGTAAAGTATGGGACCTAGGCACATGGATTGGTGAAGATTTGACTACAAATCAAGTTACAGTCGAAATTTATGATGATAAAACAAATAGTTCAAAACAAATTACAATTTCAAAATCTATTACTCATCCATTGGATGATTCTCATTTAATGGATTTAAATGATTTGTGCTTAATGAATAATTTACACGAAGCGCCTTTATTGGACGTTTTAAAGCGAAGATTAGTAACTAAAAGTATATATACTTTTAGTGGCGATGTATTAATATCATTAAATCCGTATCAAGTTGTTGATGGACTCTATGATTCACCATTAAGTTATCTTAAAGTCAAAGAGGACAGATCTAACATGCCACATGTTTACTTAATAGCAGATAAAGCATTACAATGTGTCATGGAAAGACATGGTGAAGCTATCAATGAGACAGGTCGTGCTGTTTTAGTGAATCAATCTGTTATTGTAAGTGGTGAAAGTGGCGCCGGCAAGACTGAAGCATCAAAACATGTCATGAACTTTTTAATTGCAGCAAATGAAAGTATAATACAAAAATCAAATGGAGCTATGAATACTTCTGGTGAACGTATTAAAAATGTATTATTGCAAAGTAGTATTGTACTAGAAGCATTCGGTAATTCTAAAACTGTCCGTAATGATAATTCGTCTCGATTTGGCAAATATATTAAGTTAATGTATACTGCTGATAATGAGTTGGTCTCAGCATTTACCGAGACATTTTTATTAGAGAAATCTCGTCTGGTAAATGTAGGTCAAGATGAGCGAAATTATCACATATTTTACCAATTACTGCGTGGTTTAAGCAGCACGAATGCTGATTTATTAGGTGAGCTAAAATTAATTTCGGTTGATAGTTTTAAAATGTTAACTGAAGGAAAATGTACTGTGGTAACCAGTGAAAGTGACGATAGTCGTGATTTTGTCGCTCTAGACTATGCATTGAATGTCTTGGGATTTTCAACTGAAGAGAAAGTTCAGCTGTGGAAAGTATTAGCATGTATATTGCATTTGGGAAATATCACCTTTACTCCAGCTGCATCAGACACTGATTATCCAATTCTTAATTCCCCTATTATGAACATAGAAGAAATTGCAACTATATTAGGATTACCTCAAGGTGTTTTAGGCAATAAAGTAAGCTCAAAAAGTACACAAGCAGCCAAACGAGCATCGTTTACAATTAAAATTTTGACTGCAGAAGAGTCACAAAACAATGTCTCCGCGTTACTAAAGTGGTTATATAAGTGTGTGTTTGCATGGTTAGTACAAAAAATTAATACTGCCCACGCTAGTATTGATAGTAGCAGAGTGTCGGTGAAATTCATCGGTATTCTTGATATATTTGGATTTGAAATATTGCGTACCAATTCCTTCGAGCAGTTATGTATAAACTACACCAATGAAAGATTAC
>JACCDO010722343.1_pt1 | contig 28539 bp, 18 predicted proteins | sample 7446101 | NCBI WGS metagenome assembly JACCDO01 (sample SAMN15323440, study PRJNA562643) | freshwater metagenome | isolation source: river surface water | place: USA:Blue River Watershed | collected 2017-08-16
GTACAGTGGCATTGGTCGCGTCGGCAAGTTCTTTTTGTAGGTTGATGGGTGCACCGGATAAGCGTTTTGCCAGTTTGGTAAGTGCCTGCATACGTTTAGGGTTTATGTTGCCGAATTCCACTTCCATTTGGTGTGTAGTGGTATGATAGTCGTATAGGGCGGGTGTAACGCTGGTAGGTAATTTGACGTTGTCAGATGCCCACCATGATGGATATTTGAAATTAAGCGATTCCATTAGATTGTCGGATATGCTATGTGTTACATTATTGAATTTGTCGGCTTTAGTGGTGTTCATGAGTAGATGGCCATATTGCGGTATATCGATTGTTTGTTCGAATTTTATTTTTTTGATGGCTAGTTGTGCAGCATGGCTAGACAGTTTAACGGTGGGTACAAGGTCGACAAACACTGCATAGCTGCTACTTATTGCGTTGACTAACGGTTTGGTATTCAGGATAGACCATTCATTTGCCATTTGGCGTGCGAGTTTGGACCCGAAATCCCAGCTACTGACAACACTGTCTATGTTACGTTCAGCAGATTCCCGCTCGATAATGGCTTGAATATCTTTGTCACTAACAGATGAGCCATTCTGCCGAATATTGGCAATTAATGTTTTGACATCATCTATCACAGCATTGGCAAAATGAATTGACCCGAGACCGGATGCCAACAGAACTGTTTTAGTATCAGTTAGCGGGTATCTGCTAAATATCGCATCAGCAAGTGGGCTGTAGCATTTGGGTCCGTTCTCGGTCGGGGTCATTGGGTGTTTGGCTAGATAGTGATATGTCCAACCGCCACTGTACATAGTATCAATTACATGTTTAAATGTCATTGATTGCAGAGTGGATTGTTTGGTTATTGTCGATTCCTCACTCACAGGATGCTGCTGCTGAATAGGAGCAATATTCTGTAAACAAATAACATCAGCGTCGGTTTTCGCAAGAAACGCCATGTATAATTCCGGATTCCGGATGGGTTTTACATGGGAGCACATAGTAATAAAGCCGTTGACATCCATGGTCACTATACGGGTAACCCCATTGTATTTTGCGTTAACGTATTGACCTTCTTCCATATCGGATTTGCATTGCCCTTTGTATTTGTTGTCAAAATCGGCATCTTCATTTTCCATCATCCCAGAAGTACCGACGGCTAGAGGCTGATATGCGCAATATCCGCTAGTGTATCCATGTTTTTTTAGCGTTGACTGTGTAGGTCCCTGACTGCCAGTCTGTGACAGCAAGGATTTTTTATGTTTTTTGGTCTTATGTGTAGACTTTGCCATTTAGTATACTACCAAATATTATACGCTATTTAATTATATTAAATTAAATTATATTTATCTTCAACAAGTTAAAAAATAGTAAAGTCCATATTATTTGGGTGTGTTTTCTGGTTTGGCAGCCCCGTTATTAGCATTCTTGGATGATTTGTTATTAGCCTTCTTGCTGGCGGGTTTCTTAGCTTTTTTGCTTAGTTTCCGGAGCATAACAGGGCGTGCTTTGCGGCTGTTACTGAACCTACGGCTAGACTTAGATTTGTGGGATTCACGAGGTAGATGGAGGCCTTTAAATCTAGCACTGAGCAAATCATCTATTGTGTGTTGCAGGTTTTCAGCAGGGCGAGTTTTCATGTGTACTTTCTTGTGTCGACTGTGATGTTCGACAGGTACTTCAAATGTAACACATTCTGCGTTATACTTAGTAAAAAAACCTTCAGGTGTTCGTTCTAGCGCATTAACATCAAATGACCCAAGTTCATCTTGTGTGAATACAGCAATTTTGCCTTCATCTTCAGCAAGTTTGATAATATCGTCGGAATGTTCTTTAAGTAATTGGGAACAAATAGCATTAATCATTCCGCCAAATACGCCATACTTGCGAATGCTAACAACATCCGGATGGGCGCGAAATTCTATTAGTGAGCGACGTTCGCGTTCAGCGCTTGCTGTAAGTGTATGGATTCGCTCTTCAACATATCCGGATATGTCACTGGGTCGGCTATTAAAAATAGATGACATGGGTAGCCACATTTCGTCATCCCTATTATAAAAGAATATTGTGTTTATGGGTGTTACTTTGCCCATGTGGTCGCTAAGTTGCTTAACGGCGATACAAATAATCTCACGACCGACTGGGCGTATGACTGCGCAGGTAATTTTAGCAATTGTAGAAATTTGGCTTGCTGTTTCTGTAAATGCGGCATCCATGTCTTCATGGCGTTTTATCCTTCCAAGAATACCTTGACTTTCGAGGTTAATTTGATTACGCATATTAGAAGATGCGGTTCTAGCTGGCATTTGGATAGGTGCTGGGCGTTTAGGCGGCATTGTGATAATGATTAAAGTCAAACTGGATTATTAAATAATAACACAGAAAAATAAAATAAATTTATTGGGTTTAGAAATTAATGGTAATATCACCCATCTTTAACATCTTTTCAATTGTCAATTGCTTAAGGTGATGGTCATCTACCAGTTCTAGGAGACCGTTAATGATGTTGGTATTTGCGACTTCATCAAATTCGATGGATTCCAGTTTGGTTTTGAGTGCCAGGAGTTCATCAGTAGACATCTTTTTCATGTGCTCGTATTCCTTTTCGTATTTAGTTTTAAATGTCTTCAATTTGATATTGGCCTTGTTAACCGGTTGAATAAGTTTTACAATGGTTGGTGGCTTGTCGCTGGTGTCAACTTTAACGCTTCCGGTAGCCTGATTAACAAGTAAGTGTGCTGCCTTAAGTGTCTTAAGGTCTACTGCAGATTTGGCACCACGTTTATGAGCTTTCTTAGTGCGGTTTACTGGAGTAATTAACGGTTTAACATCTTCCAGTACGGGCTCGTTATTGGCTGTCTTGGTGCTGTTTTCGGAGGGGCTTGCACGGTTAGTGCTATTACGTACTGCGCTTTCGGCACTTACAACCGGAAATTCGCTATCTTCAGCCGCTTTAAGCTCATTATTGGCGCTGGATTTAGGCGCGTCCTTAGAGTCGGTGTTACCTGTCGAGCTATTTTTATTGGTATTGGTGCTGGGTTTGTCCATATCTTCCATTTCGGCATCAAGGTCTTCGGGGATATCAGTATTTAGTACCTTATTGGTTGATGTATTTGAGGATGCAGGTGAAGATGAAGGGGTTGATGTGGTAGATGCCGTGTTATTATTAGCTGCTGGCATGTTATTTATTTTCTTTTCTTCGGAGTTTAAGTCAGCAATTTTAAATTCATCATCATCTTCTTCACCGACCTTGGGCTTGTTATTATCAAGTTTATTGACGGTAACTGGGCCATTAGCCGGTAAATTTGCTGTAGCGGAAGATGTGGATTTACTAGAATTGGCGTTATTTGCTGTATTCATTTAAGCTGGCGCCGGATGATATGTTAGGTTATATTATTTTATAATATACGATATTTATTTTTTTGCGAGGTTGTTTATATTCCTTAATAAATATCTCTACTGGATAGTAAAGAGAACTATACTATACGTTAAATATGGCACAATCTACATCTTGTCCGGCATTACCAACATATACGGAATTACGCACTGCAAACCTTGAAAAAATCAACAAGTTCTATGGTGACATTCTAAAAGACTATGATGGCCTAACCACCACTGCATCCACTGCCAACCTACCAAACCTTGTAACTAGCTACAATAACCAACTCAAGGAAATCAACAAGGACTTAATCCGGCAGTTACAGGGTGGGCTGGACGGTCTAGCCGAGCAATATGAGACCCTGAAGTCCAAAAATAAACAATATGATGATAATTATTCGACCATTAAGGACCTTAAACAAGCTATCAAAGACAGGGAAGTTGAACTATCTGCCAAATCCAAGAGCGCATCGGAAACAGCAACCCTTACAGATAGCACACGTACATGGCATATGGTGTTCTTGGGTCTAAATATCACCCTACTCCTAATTAATATAGGTATCCTGGTATATCTATTTTATTTTGCTGCCGGTAGTAAGAATCTAACAGTAACTAATAATACTCTCCGGATTCCTAAATCTATAAATACCAAATACTAATTGTCGCCATCTGTAAATTTTAACTTGTCAAATAAAATAATACCAATTAAGTAAATAAGTAAATAAGCGAACGGAATATACCCATACTATTACATATTAAATGACAACTACGCCAATTGACCAAGCATTACTTGTCAAAGAGATAACCAAGTATAATTCTGATAAAGAGGCACTGTACAATAAGCTAAAGACGGACCAGCTTTCAGCAAACCTTCCACAAGCACAACTCACAGTTGAATCACCGCCTTCTACACAGACAAAAGCGGATTTGGCCAAGTATTCGGAATACCAAGCAAAATTCAAGGCAATGTTCAATGAAAACTACAATACCATCACAACCATCCGCACCAAGTACTTTACTGAAATTGACAATCTGAACCGCCGGATTCGGGACCAAGAAGCGGAATTAGCCGAGTTGAATGCCGAACACACTAAACTGAAAACCGGTGCCACAACTGAGTACCGCAATCTTAAGGACCAGAAATATGGTCTAGCCAAGGAAGAGTACTATCACCATCTATATCTTGTTTGCGGTCTGGCCCAGGTATTCGTATTGCTCCTGTTAGTGTTAGTTATATTAGGCTATGTTCCTCAATCGACGGGTCTAGCCGTGTTCAGTGTGGTAGCAGTTGCATTGGCATCCTATGTAGTATATTATGTGTTCTTCCGTAAGATGAACCGTGATATTATGGTATTTGACCGTTATCGTTATTCCGTGGATAAGGATTACAAGACAGCTATGAGTGGATGCCCTGAAAACCGTGAAAAGGAGCGTGCAAAGGAAGCTGAGCTGGAGGCTAAAGTCCGCGGAATGCTTACTACCACCGCCGGTACATGCCCCTTATATGTAACTGCAACAACTGAACCAGTTAAATAAGCAAGTGTTAAAAACCGTAGATTTAGCAAGATATGGCTTTTTTAGTCATTTATACCAAAAAATGATTTTTTTATACTGGCTATTGATTTTTATTGTCGTACTTCATAAAAGATAACGTATCTACAAAGATGACAATTCAGACCAATGAGAAGAAGACTGTTTCCGGGACCGTGTGCAAGATGTATGTCGAGCATGGCGTGTGTACCTGGGGAACCTCTTGCAAGTTTGAGCATCCGCCTAAGAAGGCATGCAAGGACAAGCAGAAGACAAAGTCAAAGGCGCCTAACAAGGCAAATAACAACAACAAGAAGAAGTCGCAGCACAATGCAGTTCCCGAGAAGGACAATGTGCAGGCAGATTCTAACAACATGACAACAGGACACTGTATTGGGAATCCGTACATGCATATGTTTGATACATGTGGCATTGTATATGGATATGTGCCTCAGCCATACACAAAGAAGCAGATTGATGCTCCTGTTGTATATGATGTTGAGGAAAACGCAAAGGGTGACAAGCCAAATTTGCGTGCGGCGTTCAAGCGGAACAATCCGGAAATCGCTGCCTTGTTTGTATCTGCGTCAAAGAGCGCTAATGCAAACCCAACGACAAGCGACGAGACTGTACCTACCAGGGTTGGAAAGCGCTCAGTCTCTGCACCTCCTGTTATTGGCGCAGGCAAGCTTACCAACCAGGAGGTGTACAATGCTGTTCGCAATGCTGCCACATGTGAGCAGGCGGTTTCGCTGGTTTCGACAGTTACGGACATGGCATTTGTGCAGGCATACTACTCGCATGTGCAGAAATTCTTGACATCCGGCAAGAATTCGGTCCATGCACTGGAGTCGATGTGGCTGTATGACCTGATTTCTGTGCATGTTAGGCATGCTATCATCAATGCCAACAACCTGCAGAAGCTGGTTTCACGTTGTGTTGAGACTATCCAGTCTTATCGCAATGGTGTGACTACGAATGCCACCAGTGTGTGCCACGCAGTTGCCTGTATTAAGGCAATCAGCGACTTCTATGGAACCACATATCAGTTCTAACTAGGAATGATTTAGGTGAGAAAATAGAAAACAACAAAAACAATAAAACAGGGCCTTTAACAGGTCTTTATTTTTATTTTTTTTTATGTGATTGCGTATCTACATTAATAACACATCCATTTGTATTTATATTTTTAATAATATGGTATTTGAGTGGACCGTTTGAATCCCAAATTTGGTTGGACAATACGATTTCATTTGTTTTTTCCGAACATCTTTGCCATACACAAACAAAATCATTGAAATCGCGGTCTTTATCCATTACATAAAAGCATTCACGCACAGTTACAGGATGAGTTGGCAAACCGGCAAATTCCTTACCAGACCAAAATGCTAGTGCCTGACTAGTATCCCTATAAAACCTGTAATTATCACCAGGATATTTATGATATGAACCAGTTGATGGCGCATTTATGTATATGTAACCATCTGGTTTAACTATACGGCAAATTTCACGGAATGTAAGCCAAAAGCAGGGGTCGTGTTCAAAACATGAAGTGGATACAACCATGTCAATTGAGCCATCTTCAAATGGTAAGCGTTCACCAGGTGGTACAACTATATCAACAGACGGATGTTCAACCATATCCACACTAATATATTTCATAGCACGAGATTCGAAGCAGTTACGTAGAGACCCGTTTACATCTTGGCCGCCAATATCTACAACTGTGAATCCAGGTTTCCCATATACTTTTGCGAAACCATCACCTGAAACCATTGCAGAAATATGCATGTTAATGTAATACTACCGAGATAGACAATTTATTTATACAAAATTGGTTATCTTTAATCTGCGAAATGACTAGTATACAGCTTTGGAGTAAAATGTGGTTGCCAGGTTCTTCTGCAAGCAAGTTATCCGGAAAGAAAGCTTTACCAGGGATGGACGGTCATCATCTGTTTCATCAACTGACCCAAACTTATAAGGTGACCCATCTGGTAATTTAAGCTGAATTGTAAGTTTATTAAGATTAATCCGCGGATTGAATACTTTGGTGATGGTATGGTAACTATTATCGCTATTCACATTGTAATGCTTATAACCTTCTATGGACTCAAATGTGGTTAACATTGCAAATGCGCGGTTAAGATTATCATTTGTACCTTGATAATTACCACCTAATTCCGCTAGCTCAAGTATTATGTACGGGATTTTGGACTTTTTGGCTTTAGAATCACTGCTATCCACACGGTCGGAAGTATCCAATAAACTGAATTCCAGTAAATCACATGAAACGATATTACCAAACGCCCGGCTGATATAACCGGTGTTGATATTACCGGCCGAACTGGAGCCGTTATAGCTAGGTGGGCTGAAATCAATAACAAAGTAATTGGCATTAGGATATTTGGTGAAATCCCGGTCGCGGCTATCAATAACGATGTTATAATTGAATGAGCGTTCTTCCGGTACAAACAACGTCATATCCTTAACATTTTCGTCTTCGAATGCCTTTTTATATGCGTTGACATCTTCGGCACCTGAAGTTACACGGGATTCAGATGAGGACGTAGCAGATGCGGAAGCCTTATTGCTAGATTCATCGATTGGTTTCACTTCTGGCCCGGCATGTCCTGGCTTCCGTTCTGGATTGAAATTCTGGTTAACATATGTATCTCTTGAAATCTCGGCTAGAGGGTCCATAGTGTATTGATTTGTATTAACTACACGACCGAGCCGGTTTTCGCTATACATCCGCTCCCTTAATTTGCGTTCTAGGATGGATATAAGGTTGTTGATGTTCATTTTGCGTTTTTGTCCGTCTGTACCGCTGGTTTCTAGTACACGTGTGATTACAGTTCCTAGTTCAGAATCGGTGAAGCCGGAAGTTGCAACATATGATGCCGGATATTTGCTGGACAGGTATGATACAATACGTGTTTTGATTTTATTAACTTGGTCTTGCTGTTTTGCGCCGATGTTTGTGTTCATGGTATGAATGCACGGCTAGATGACCTCGAACTATGTTTATGCTTCAAGTAGATAAAAAATAGTGTATCAACAACGCGCATGCGATTCAAATCCAAGTAAACAAATCTAACTATTTATTAAATCGACAACGCGTATTATATATACACCTCGTGTGGGAATGAATAGGGACAATCTAGCCAAGGTCAGGGAGACCAGCGAGTACTTTGATGTTTCCAAATCCGGTCTTATCAGTGCCGAAGAATACCGTAACCAGATGATTCTAGAAGAACAGGAAAAGGCAGTCAAACGTAAGCAGGCAGAAATGTCCGGGATTATGATAGATAATGAAGGTAATAAAATCACTGCTCCCATTGAACTGGACAGTTTTTTAAAAGCCAGAAAAGCAATGAAACGTGCGGAATTCAAAGAGCTACAGGACAAAATGGGATTCTATTTCTCGGATGCCCTGGACGAACAGGTCCTATATCAACAACGGGCCAATGAGGGTATGTTCTTGCTGGGAACCAATCTAGCCGAGCTACTTGACCTATTCCGTCAATCTATATTCGAAAAGGACACTCCACAGTATGCGGCTGATGGTAAAACTCTGTTACCCCGGCTACCAAAGACGGATATCCTGGGTAGTGGTCGTAGTTATGAACTAATTGGCGAATATGTGGATATGGATAAAGAATATGATAAACTCATGCGGGATATTGTGGGGCTCAGGCTTGGCCCAGAAAAGGTGCTCAAACCGGAAGATACATTAACCCCGACTAGCCAATTTGACAATATCATAGATGAAAGCGCCAAATACACCGGGACAAGCAGCAAATTCATTAGCCCGAATGCACTATTCAATATGGTCCGTATCCTGGACAAATACAAAAATGAAGAAACACAATGGCTGCGTGTTGCCACAGTATTGGAAATCATCTACACTTATATGTCTAATGGTGAGCCACGTGAAGTATTCTTCAAATCCACCAAACCGCTAGACCGCAATGCCATACTGGAACTGGACGAATTCTTCCGTACAGACCATCTTTTCATGAGCCTGACCGAATTATTGAACTTAAAGAACACCCTGGAGTTTTACCGTGCGGTTCCTGGTACGGAAGTTGGGATTGACCGTATGGTGAAACCTGAGCGTGGGCCGAGTGCTGTTCGCGCAAGTGGGTTATCGCAGGATTTAAAGACTAAGAAGCGGGTTCTTGCCGTGGATGCAGTTAAACCGTCCGCTGGGCTGAATAACAGGGCCAAGAAGGTTAAGGTTTAAATAACCACCCAATTAGAATGCACTTTATTTTTATATTTTAAAATGTTAAACATAAGTAATTACACTGGCTAGACCAAAGTCTCGGCTGTTATATTTATATAATATATATGAGTTCAAAGCGTAGAAGCTTGAAAAGCCATAAGGTGGCATCTAGCCAAGGCGATGATGAAATAGAGCTATTATTGGATTTTGTTAAAGTATATGAAAACTATTTTAGACAGGAAAATGCGGAACTAAGGCTAGAACCGGAAATGCTCAATGCCTATGTCAAGCGAAATAGTTTAACAGCGGAAGAAGCACAGTTTTTACTAACCCGACCGCATTACATATATGCCAGCCAAGCTATGTCAATCCTTGCAGGAACATTTAATCCGCGCGATTATTACCGGATAGCCAATAAAAATTACTATACAAAGCCATTAGCCGAGTTTCTCCCCGCTGAACTCCTTAAGCTCGGAATTTTGACAAAACACCGACAATTTGCAGACATTCAGGAAGCTAAACTTTCAAATAATATACATAGTGTCAGTGTGTTGGATGCACATGGGGCAATTCAATCCGGGTTTGTTAAATTACCTGATGATTTAGCTATATGTTTTACAACACAGCCATTTCATGTGGGCTATGGAAGTGTTGAATCTATTATATATCAATTGCAAAATACAGATATTTCGGCTAAATTTGCACAGAATCCGATGTGTGTAAATAAGATTCGTTCTACCGATAAAGATGCTTTCAAACATATGGTTGTCTTTTATCCTGGTGAAATGGTACCAAATGTTCTATTCACTCCTGAAACTAACCCTAAATCAAGTCTATTTGGTAGAATGGGATATTATGCCGCAGAAGACATTGACAAACATCCGGTCTCATATAATAGCGTTACTAAAGAATATAAACTCATTCCTCATAAAACACCATTTATAGGGATGAGTGTTAGTAAGAAAAATAACGGTAAGTCGGCAAAGGCATATAAACAATTTGATATAAGACGATTAATAGAGGGCACAAGTGGGCTCGGCAAAGTTTCGGGTGTTTTAATCGTTGATTCTTGTAGAAGCAATCCCAAACTAACTAGTTATGAGAGAGAGCTAGTTTCGCGCTATGAAACATTTATTAATATTCTAAACTTTGTATTAAGCGGATGTGGAAAGCTTGCAACCGAAGATGAAACCCCTAAAAAACTAACTGGTAATAATGATATTTCTGGGCAATATCCAGTGTCACAGCTATATTATGATAATATTGAAAAGGGACATATTCCGGTATTTGATTACCGCTTGTTACCTGATTATATGTTTGATAAGTTAACCGATTCATGGATTGACCCATTAATAATTAAGAAAACTCTAATTCGTCGTGCATTTAAAATAAAAGCATTAATTGGTAGGAACCCTTATTCTTACAGAACCGGCGAAGATGTCAAATTATCAGATTCTCCTAGTAAAATTACTATGGTTGACTTATTAAGGTCACCAGAACTTATGCGTTTGCATATTATGACACTCATTGATATTGGTCAGCTAATTACTACACTTAAATTGCTACAGATACTTATGAATAATACTATATCCGATAAATCAGAGAGAACTAAATTAGGGATTTACTGGTTTGCTGATTCAACTATTTCCAAAACCGATGCTAAAGATAGACAGAAAGTTTTAAAAAATTATTATGACAATTATTTAGAACCTATATCTGTTAATGCAATTCATAGACAAAATAAGCTAATTATTGATTACATGATAACTAAAGAACCCGTTATTTTAATACGTACAAAAATAATTGGTAAAGTGCACTATTATTATACAAATAACAAGGATGAAATTACACCAGAACATATAGATATATTTACTAGGCTTATACATGCAATTTTAAATTACAATAATAAAAATAAATTGTCAACTTCACAAAAAGTACTTAAACTTATATCATTAATTAGGGCGCCAGTCACAAATTTAGTAACTTTAATAAATGGAATACGGGACTTAAACACATTGCTTTATGGTAAGTATACAGAAAATGCCATACAATATGAATATAGCATACCTGTATACTATTTGATTTTACAAACAATTATAAAAACTACTAATTATGATGATGGGCTAGAAGCTAATAAGGCTCTTTTTGAAAAAGGTTTTGATAGGTTTCTACCCAATAAAGTTAATTTTACAGACCCAAAAACTGGTAGACGAGTCACACAGGAATTATATAGTATACCATATTTATGCAGCGAATATGCTAGTAATTATGACAAGGATAAGTCAAATGACAAGTTATTTAAATTAGTAATTGGTAAATTATCTTTTGGAGAAAATGCAGACCAGCATGATAACGCGTTATGCCGTGACATCATTGTATCTGCAGCCAGAACAAAATGTACACCAGTTATCCATGTGATGTTTGAGCATGTATATCCAAAGAATTCTCGTAATATGAATAATTTACTTGTTTACATTGCCGTTAGACATTTTGATAAAATTATATGGATTATTAAGAATTTACCATATAGTTATACCAATGATATGTTAGATAATCAAGATTCAAATGGCGACTCAGTACGTGACGTATTACTTGATTCTAAATTATCAAAATTAATTGGTATGTTACCACATAAAGGTATAGCACGGAAAAGCAGTGCTAATAATCATCCTGAACATAATATTGCAGATTTCTACTTTAATGACTACGCGAATAACTATGAAAGTTCCTATTCTGCAAATAACGAAGAACTAAATGTAAGTTCTTTATATCCAAAGGTAATAAATAGGTTACATAGTAAACGTAGTATGCGTAGATTAAATAAAATAAAAGGTACTAAAAAGCGAACTTCTGGCAAAAACTGATATTTCTCATTGATGAATAGGTCTAAACTAAGTCTGGCGTAAGTTAACTTCGTTAACTAAGCCACCAGTCATCATCCAGATAGGGAGGTACTTGGCCGGTATCAATACAAGCACTATTACCAGGTCCGGATTTTACATTTTCTGCAATTTCATTAGGCCCAATCGCCCGGGCATAATAGCGAATATGGCTCAAATAGCCTTCAAACCCACCAAACATGTTGCACCAGAAATCGCCGTTATTAAGTTTGGGTACACTGGTAAGCAACTTACGTGTCTTCAAATACCCATTGACATAAACATCCAAGTTCATGTCATCTAACACTATCGCCATATGAATCCATTTGCGGATAGGTACATTAGCAATATCCACGTATTCCAGTATATTATCCTGTGTATTCATATATACCCGGAGTGCGTTAGTATTAGGATGAATCCATACACCGGGAGCACGATTGGGATAGCTGCTGGCATTGCCCTTATGGAATACATGTTTCCATTCACCGGTCTTGTATTCAAAGCTTTCAATCATAATCCAGAAATCATATGTAAACTGTATGCCGTCCTGGCCATCGGATTTGGGCATAGGCACATAGCTGGGATTTGCGGGGTCCTGGCTGACTACTAGGGCATGCTTAGCGTTCTTGGAACCTTCAAGCAGGTAAGGTGAGCTATAAACACTGTCCTGATACTTGCCGAGTAGGTATCTAGCCACGAAGAACACACCGATGATAACTAACAGGGCAATGACTATCTTCAGAAGCGTCATCATGAGATTCCCGCTATCAGCACCAGCATCCTCGGCGACCTCCTCCAACCTATGACTGACTTGGTTGGCTAGACCGGAGGCTGCGGATTTTATAGATTCGATACCCTCTGATACTGTTGATTTTGCACTGTTTATAATGCTATTATTCTTGGGTTGTTCATTTGCGGTTTCCGATTTCTTACTGTTATTCCCGTTGCCATTTGCCTTATTTGCAGACTCTGACTTATTCTCATTACCACCAAAGAGATTTTCCAGGAATCCGGGTTCTTCATCCTTGGATGCAGTAGAACCGGCATTAGTGGATTTATTGTTATTTTTTTTAGTGTTTTTATTAGCGGAATTGCCAGATGGTGCATTTGCTTCATCAGAGGAGGGACCAAACAGGTTGCTTAGGAACGATTCTTCGTTTTGCTTATTTGCACTGGCATTTTTATTCCCGTTGCCGCGACTGCCGCTATTTCCGGTTGATGGTTGTGTAGAGGTGGCACTATTGGGTCCCAGAAGTGTATTTTGTACTTGCTGAGATTGACCGCTTCCAGTTGAGTTAGCAGCAGGTGGCTCGGACCTACGGTTGCTAAACTGGCCGTATATGTTGGAACCACCGTCGGCAGCAGAACCACGGCTAGACCCTGCGTTTATACTATTTGGCCCGGATAGCTTGTTATTTAGTAGTTGGCTATTGGCAGACCCGATATTACCAGACAGATTAAGTGAAGAAGTGTTGGTTAACGACCGGTTCCCGGACTTGTTTGTGGATTTGTTTGTTGGAGTGGACATGCTTACCTTATGTATTATATGAACCTATATATGTCTGTATCTTTATAATTACTAGAGAATAATAAAATATAAAACACAATGAATGAGCTAGCGACCCTCTAGCCAACTAAACAAGTGTAAATACGATAACCCCGATAACCACAATGGCTAGAACGATCCATACCCAGTTAGGAATGTTATCCAGGAGGCCAGCAGTTCCAGCAGTTGGACCCATAGCATATAAATCATATACTTTGCTGGCAGATAGTGCGCTGTTAATATATTCGACTTTGCTCATCTGACCACTGAATCCGTCATTTGGCGAAAGAATTAGGTCATCTTGAACAATGTCCGGGAACCGGGGTAATACACAGCTAGACTTGAGTTTACCGTCTATGTAAATATCAACAACCTGATTGTACTGGCTGACTACTACATGAACCCATTTTTGTAATGGGAAATCGGTTACCTGGCATTTGCCAATGTTCTTCTCAAATGCCGCACGGTCGCTAGTATCACCGTCATCCCGTGTAGGACCGCAGTCACATTTAGTGTCTACAGGTGCAGTAGTAGTTGTAGTTGTAGTTGTATCTGGTGCGGATTGAAATCCTTCAAGCACAGTATTAAGTTCTGGGCTTTGTTTAACACCGGTTGGCACTTCATTTCCCGAAACCATATCAAAGAACTGGGGGTCATATACATTTGGTACTTTGGGATTGTTCTCACTAAGCTTGGCTAGAATGTCTTCCGGTGTTTTAACCTGGTCACAATCGCAAGTACTATTTACGCCAGATGCGAAATTCTCTACTTTAATATCTTTAAATCCGCTTCCTGAACCTGTACCGGCAGGGGGTGCTGTAGTAGTGGTAGTTGTTGATGTTTCAGCTATTGTGGAAGTAGTGGTAGTTGTTGTTGTGCTAGGCGCTGTGGATTCGGGAATCATACTAATATTCACCTGAAGGGTATTCTGGCTAGGATGTAAATAAATCTCCGGGTTTACTACTGTCTTAGTGCTACCACGGCGTAACAGGAACTTGGGTTGACCTTGGCGGTAAGAGTAATCGTCAACATAGACCCAGAAGCTGAGGCTGTATTCGTTACTGTAGCTGCTGTTGGGCATATCACTGGACCCGATATCATATTGGCTTTGACCATTGTTAACAGATGTTAATAGTGGCTTGGATATGATTTTAGTTTGGTTATCCTTATAGAACGCCCAAAGATAGGTACCGGCAAAATAGAGTAATACGATGATTAGGATAAAGACAACTAGCGCAATAACCGGGTTCTGTTTAGCGGATTCCATTACAGGTGTGTTTCTAAGGGATGCAGGTATATAAATTGAACCAAGGTCTAAGTCCTTAACGTTATTGTATCTACCGTTATTAGCCGAGCCTCTAGCCGATGGTAGGTTGGAAGGTTTAGCCCCGGTATTACGATTTGTGGATGTAGATGTATTAAATGTACTCATATTATTCAGGTCGAGTTTTGTTTATTATTTAATATCCGACAGAGATTTTATTTATTTTACCAGAACCAACCGCCACCCTGCGCAGGAAGTAACCGTTTCTTAATCTCCATGCTACTAAACGGCCGGAAATAGAGCTCAAAATCCCGGATTTGCCCATTTATATTATTATCCACCTGGCCCAGCTCAATGTCCGCCGTACTAATCACCGGCTCATTTGCCAACTGTTTACTTATCCGATATTCGCCATTAATCCATATCTTCACCTGCGCACCATCGATACACACCACAAAATCATTCCATCGCCGGAGCGGGATGTCCTTAAGCTCGATAATTGGGTAATGTGCGTAGAACGGGGTTTCATTGTATTTGACTGCGACTTTCAGTACGTTGTATTTGGGGTTATAGTATATATGCGGACTATCGCCTATTGTGACAATTGGTTTATCTTTACTATAGCTGGTATGCCAAAATCGTTCACCAACAGGGTCTTCTAGGTACATAGACCATTTGAAAGTGAGCCCGTTACCGTATCCGGGGATGACAATGGATTGGCGGTTTTCCCCTATGAGCTTGGCTAGATTGATAGTACGTTGAAATCGCTCATCAATTTGGACCTGCCCACTTATTAGGGTAGTGGATTCAGTTGTCCGGCCTTTATATAAATATTCATAGAAGACTACAAATAGGATTCCTACTAATAGAATTCCGGCTAATAAAATAACTATACTATTCATGTTTGGTATATGTGCGCTTACTACTGGATGGCGTCGTGTATTATTAATTTCTGCTTATAAAATAATAACTATCAATCACCCTCTAGCCAAGCGCATACACAACTATGCTTATCGTTAAAGACAAACAAACCGGTCAACAACTCCAAGACCTCATTAAAGGTCCCGGAAATGTCATCGTTTTATATTATGCTGACTGGTGTGGCCACTGTGTCCGTTTCAAACCGGAATGGGCCAAATTCAAGTCCGAAATGGCACGCAAACACCCCAACCTCTGCACTGTTGCAGAAGTGGAACAATCTCACCTATCCAATGTACCAGCTGCCCAAGTACAAGGATACCCAACAATCAAGTTCTATCGCCCAATGGGTGCACCCGCTAAGACAGCCAATGTCCCTGGGTTTAACTTCATTGCTAAGATGTTAGGCGGTTCTGAAAGTGAAAGCAGTGGGAGCAATGAAGTACCATTTGAAGGTGACCGTTCCGTTAAGACACTTATCCAGTTTGTAAAGGATAACCGAGTAGATACACCGGCTACCCAGCCAGTGAACACAGCTGCTAAACTAGCATCCCTACCCTCTAGCCAATCAACTAAGAAGCACGGTACTAAACACAATCGTAAAACTAAGAGCAAGCGGACACAGAAACAGGCCACCGCTACATCACTTGGAAAGCTGGCTGAGAAAAAGGGTCTAGCCAAGAGTGTAGCAAGGAGCAAGGAATATAAAGAAGGGTCCAAAAAATATGTAAAAGCCCGCGCCCAGAATAAGAGTGTGATAAAACAGGTCAATGACGCGTTCAACAAGATGTTTGGCTAACTTATCGGCTTGATGGTTGGCTAGACTGTTAATTCTTTATATTTTTGATTTCGTTAGCGTATTTGCCAGACAGGGTGTCTAGCCGTGTAACCAATCGCATAATCTCATTTTTATCCAGCGACCGAGGGGTATAAGTCAAATCCAGTAAATCACCACGATAAGTATCCGGATGCATAGCATACAAATCCCCATTATTAAACTCTGGCTGTCCATGTAAACCCAATATCTTATGTAATTTGCCATTTAAATACACTTCCAATGAGCCGCCATCCAGGTTAACGGTGATATGCACAGGTTTCTTTGTTGGAATATTCGCGATATCCACATATTCAACCGTTTTTACCAAGTCGAGACCGGCTATTGCAGATTGTGAGTCTCCAGGATTGGCCTTCCTGCGTGCTAGGACGGGATCGGCTAGAGGGTTATCCGGCTTATCTGTTATATATATCCGACCAGTCATTGGGTCCACTGCTTGCATGTTGGCATGGGGATATGTAGGACGGTCGAGCCTGGATTTGTCAGTAATGGTAGTTATGCACACACGTATATTATTATTGAATGGTGCCATCCATACGCCACAGTACTGGTCAGGGCAGGCCTTAACTACATCTTCCCAATAGGCAGTTTTAAGCGGGCCATCCAGCTCAGTACCCCTATGCATCACATGTCGCCATGTGCCTTGGTTTACATAAAAATCGTCCACATATAGAACAAAAGTGTATGTCATCGAACCGGGATTATAGGGCATAGGGACATCAGCGGCTTTCACCCGACCACCACCGCTTGTATACCCTAAGAGGTTGAGTGTATTTGCCCGGGTTCCCAACTCAGTAACCGGCTTAACCCAACTGTAAAAGTTATTAGTATCGGCCCGTAATTTCCCACGCCGGCTTGCAACACATGTCAAGGTATCGGCATCGAATGTAATACCAGCACATAGCGAGTCCTTACTACAGCGGTCCATACATGGCTCAATTTTATCAGCATTGATTTTGAATAAGGGGTCATAGTTGAGTAAATCCTCCCCATAGAATGTTTGCCCAGGCCGGACAGCACTTGCACCCACTAGATAAGTGTATGTGCCATAAATCAAAAATCCCAGCGCAATCATAATAAGTACGCCGAGAATATACGGGTTTTGCGATTCTTGTGTCACCGGACCCGAATTGCCAGCGGAATTTACCTGATTATTAGAGGCGGAATTTGATTGACCGATGCCCGATACGGCGCGGCGAAATGCATTGGAATATGAAGTGAGCTGGTTCATGAGGCTTCCTGTACTTGATGATTGATTCCCCCGAAGATTATTCCCGATTGATTTTTTGACATTTGCCAATTTGCTACTAAGTTTAGAATTGGTATTCATTTCCTGGTTTGCAACTGTTACTTTACTTAACTAAGTAGATAATTAATGATGGATAAGGGCAAACAAATAATAAAATAGAATGAATTAATCAGGGTTGGTTGTGCTTGGCTAGAGGGTTTAAGTGCCGCCCCCACCAGCTGCCGCACCTCCACCGCTAGTAGTACCGGACTTCTTCTTGTCGTCTTTCTTCTTGTCATCCTTCTTCTTGCCGTCTTTCTTAGGATTCCTAGTTAAGCTGTCACCGGCTTCGGTCTTATATAAGTTATATACAGCAGGGTCAGACGTATAAGTAGTAAGTGCCAACATGAGCGCATGGGCAATCCTTGGTTTATTGTATCCCTGACCAAAGAAACTGTGCCCAGAAAGTGCTTTAAAGAAAGTAGCTGCGCCCTCCACTGTCTGTAAGTATTCCTTATATTTAAGGCCTATACCATGTGAAAAGAACGTTGTTTGGAAATTAGTGGCTGGGCCTCCAGTAACAATTTTAAGTAATAGGTCATTAAGGTCATATAATATATTCTCCGGATTAATATCGAGAGTGGCCTTATTATACTTAACATATTCGCGGTTCTGCTTGAGTTTCTCGTATAGCGCTTTACCGGCAGAAGAATAACCTTCTTTGCTACTAGGGTCGACCTTAACTTCCAGATTCTTGTATATGTAGGAGTAGGATGGTAAAACGTCTTTGTCTTTGCCGATGTCAATCTTGAGCACTTTGTCCTCAAACTCACGAACTTCGAACATCTGGTCAAGAATCTTCATGAGCAACTGTTCATAGTCCAGGAAGTCCTTGGAAAAGAACTTTTCAATATCGCTCAATATGTCTTTAAGATTGGACCAATATGGCGAGCTGGAATCTATAATACGTTTGAGATATTCAAGAGCTTTAACAGTGGACGGGTGAAGCGGTTTAGGTATCAAGATAGGATTATAGTTTCCGGCGGCGGGGTTGGGTATCATGAGTCCGGAACCACTAGGGTCGGGGATGAAGGCAGGTTGGATGACGCCGGGTACGCCTCCAATCGGAGCCATGCCGAATGCCATAGGATTGGGTGTCAAATATACAGTTTGGTCGATATTTCCGGATATGACAGTATCATGTTCAAGCTGGGCAATAGTTATTTGGGCCAACATGACAACATTAAGTATTTCGGCAGAGAATGTAAGATTTTCCTTCGGATGTGTATCAACACCTAATAATGCGCATAAATCTAGCCTATTAAAACGGTTAAATGCTATGTGCTGCTGTTGTGGATTATATGGCGAAGTTAATTTTATAATTGCATTAAGTATTTTAGGTGCAGGTTTAGAAGTATTATATTGCTCAATGTTATTTACTATACCGACATTGTCGAATGTAACATTATTTGCTTTGTTAAACACATGGTTAATGTATTGTGTCAGGAGAATCATTGTTTCTATTTCTTGTTGTTTGGGTAGTTCATCTAAATTAGGACCATACGTTGCCATCTTATCTGGTAAATTCATTGAATTAGCACCATATATGGGATATAGGTTTCCGTCAGTCCCGGTAGTCATGTAATCAATTGGACCGGTTGAACCAACTACATCTTGGGCAAGATTTGCGGGACTGTTTTTGCCATATACAATCGTATTATCAGCATCACAATAGTTGAAATAAAACGGATATGGACCAAAAGTACTACTAGTATCATTAGCAATATCCAGGGTATGGTCTATCCTAGAAATACCGCACAATCGCATATTCACGGAAGTACCATTGCCTGCACTGCCGGCTACATGACTTGCAACATTATCATAAACAATAGCGGTGTCATCATAATCATAGCCAGGGCGCACATGTAATAAAGTTTCATTATCTGCTAACACTGTCATAATCGGTTTACCATTAAATGGACTAACTAATATATATTCATTCATATACATGGTCATTGTTTGTTCACGTATATTATATAATACTGGTAGTATGATTAAATTCGACCCTGTTAAACGGATTTGGTTAATTATTTTATATTCCGCGCTGGCCTTGTTTGATAAATTAGCGGGGTCAAATGGCACATAAAAGTAATAATTATCAAACTCTGGACCTATTATTTCATTATACTCGTATGGGTCATATGTTGCCAGTTCATTTACACCGGTTATTACTACATCCCCTGTTGTACTATCATATGCATACGATACAATAGACACCACATCGGAATCTATATTATATACTGCATTTATGAAAGTATTGGGGTATAAATCATTAAAATATTCATTTACATTATCATTTATGGAATCATTTGGTATGGAATCATCTTCTATATTGCGAACACCAAGTGGCATAGGTAACAGCTGCATATTACCAACATGTATACTGCTAGCATCGTTTATATATGCTGCGCTACCCACTGTATTATCCCATATATGCCCTGCGTTATTAAACAAGTAAGTCGGAAATAAGCCATCCTCATATAAATTTAATAACATACCGCCAGTCATGACATGTTTAGTTCTAGCCATGCTGCCACCTCCAGTAATTACCAGTTTCTTTTTAATTGCATTTGTTGCAGATGCCAAATCCTTGCCCATAGCCTCCTGTCGGGACTTAATATGGTTCATCATTTCTAATACAAACCCCTGTGCACTGGCAACATGGAACATATCTGGTAGTAAATTTACATCTGGTACCAGTTTGATAAAGTTATTCTTGATTTCCGCAAGTGTCGCACTAATATCACTTTGTGTATCTATTACTTTGGTGACGTTTTCCAACTGAACTTCGTATTCGCGCTTAACTGGTGTAAACTCGGCTTTACCGGCAGTTAGCTTACCAATCTGGTTACCATTGACACTCACTTTGGATTTGATGCCTTCCAATACCTTTTTCCATTTACCGCATTGGTCAATTGCGGATTCCAGGTCAGAATAAAGTGCAGTCATTGCAGGTATCCATTGCTTGTCCAGTACAGTGCGGATATTGCCATGAATAGTATCGAACCCACCGAATTCCAGGACATCACGATAGAAGTCCAGCTCCTGGAACATCTTCTCTTTCCGCTGGATTAATTGCAAGAGTTCATCACGCCGGGATTCAGTGAATGACAACATTTTCTCGTATTTCTCCTTGTTTTTCATGTACATTGCGGATTCTTTACGGTGTGTAGAAGTGAGTTCTTTAGTATCCTTACCACCGATAATAGCATACATGGCCTTTAGTTCGGTAGCCTTGGATATTTCTTCTGTAAAGTCATTGAACCCTTCTGCGATTTTGAGGAATAGTTCTTGGTCCTTCTCTAGCCGTTGTTTGAATTTGCCGATGTAGTTATTAACAATCATGACATTCCCGATTTTGAAATCCTTCTTTGTGAATATGGTTATCCCAAATATCTTGAATGTCAGGTTCATCTTTTCGCTGGCTGACTTTCTGAGGCGGTCAATAGTTTTCATAAGCCGGGCCTGCTCGATTTCAATCCGCTTAATGTCCTGTGTTAGCTGTTTATGTTTGTAATCATGTTTGGGATTCTTATTGGGGTCAAATGTCTTATCTCGCATAAGTGTCCACATGACCTTGTATTTCTCATTTAGAAACAGCTTTTTCAGGGCGTCTGACCATTCTGTGGATATGGCCTTAAGTCTAGCAGTTTCCGCTTCATATGCTATCATCTTCTTACCTATTTTAGTCCTGGCAGCTTCATATTGCTGAACATAACTATCAAATGACCGGAATTTAAAAAGCGACTTAAAGAAATCACCCACTTTGCCACCGCCTGTCATAACATGTTTGGTTATCGGGGTATCGTCAGTTAGTGTGAGTTCAATAGCGCCATCATCCAGGTATATTTTATTAGGTTGATATTGTTGGCATGGTGCGTGGCTAGAGCCTTGTTGACTCAATAACTCAAATAGCCCCCTACGATGTACAGTGTTATCCATGTTATATTCCGCATTTACTTGTTGTGTGTGCGGATAAATGATTAAATAGTTAGTGTCTTCTTCATCATATCTTCCAGGAGGCCAGTTTATGTTATCGTCCTCATCCACCGGCAGTGTCGATAGCGCGTTTATGATGCCACAATCGCACATATTCCCTATTATTCAGACTTATTTAATACATATAAATATATTTTTAACCACTTATTAACTAGGTTAATTAACTAAGCTAAAAATAAAATTGTTTTTCTTATTTATTAACCCATATTCAATCAACAAGCACTTGCACATTCCATTTTACCCCTATTACTTTACCGGATTCAAAACTCGCGTAACACCATGCAGCATAACAACAGTCACAACCAACACCGACCTCCTCGTAATTATCAGAATGGTGGCCAACATCAGCATACAGGAAACCGCAGACCATTCCATAATCAGCCACCGCGTCATACAGAAGGTGAGCATCGGCAACAGCATCAACAACCTAAGAATGCCTATAACGGTGGTGGCTATGTTCCAGCCGGTGTTGCACCACGTGAACTTGCAAATATGGACTGTCCGGAAATTCAGCTAGATACCAGTGATGGTGACGAACTTCCCGTCCTCACTCTCACAAATTCACTTAGTAAAATTAGCTTTTGTGATAAAGAATGCTATAACGTAAATAACAACCGGACAAAGGAACTAATCATCAAGTACATCCAGAAGAAATACAAGCTCAATATCATCGAAAAACAATATGTAATCATCAACCCACACATGATTCGCAACATCAGCTTCCATGAACACCTTCTAGCCACGTTCACTAACGGTAACCCCTATCTGCTCTACTTGACCCGTATTGACGGGCTCCCATGTAGTATTTACATTGACCGCAAACTGAAGGAGGGTTACAGCTACCCGAAAATTCACTGTGTCCAATATATGTTTGATTCCGCGCTATTTGACCAGGATACACTATTCACCGGTGAGCTAATCCGCGATATCAACCGGAATTGGCAGTTCCTAATTAGTGACCTGTTGATTTACGAAGGAGTTGATACCAAGAATAAGAACGTACTTTCCCGATTCCAACTGATTCACAACATTATGGACAACATGTATAAGCCCGACACAGTCAATGACATTTGCCCTATTATGGTAAAGAGGTTGTTCCAATACTCAGATGCCAAATATCTCATCGAGGACTTTATGCCTAACCTATCATATACATGTAAAGGTGTTGTATTCTACACCCTGAATAGCCAATTTAGCGATTATGCTTGGGTTATTCCCAAAGAGAACCAGCTTCAGACCCACGACCTCAAACCAAGGCACAAGGTAGACCAGGAATTCTATGCCAAATATCCGGAATATGCCAAACATATGGATATCGAAACTAATCAGCTACCCCATCTAGCCGAGCACCCGAGTAACAACCCAGGGAAGCGCAGTTTAGAGTCTCTATGTGCGGTAACCCAAGCCCTGAACCCTATGTTCAAGAGCAAGTATATTCATGTTGATGAGCCGGTAAATTTGGTAATCATGAAAACCGAAATTCCTGATATTTATTACATGTACACAGCGGATAATCATACTGAGCGTATTGGTACGGCATTTGTGCTCAATTTGGCAATGTCGCAAACACTCAATAAGTACTTTGATGGTTCTAGCCAAACATCCGCCATTGCCAGATGTTATTATCATAAGTACTTTGACCGTTGGATTCCTTATGAGCTACTCAGTGATATGGACGATGATGGTCAGTCACTTGCAAAAACTGCGCTTACATCAACAGAGTATGGGCTAATTCAGGCTAGATTTAGGGCGGAATTTAATGGAATGGCATCTAATGGTACTGACAAGTACCGTGGGGTGTTCTAATTAAGAACACCCTCTACGCTACTGCGTTTGTACCAAATGAACCCCCGTTAAGGGGGTTCTTATTTAGTGTACAAACCGGTATCCAGTTTAGTGTCTAGCCTTTCATCCGCGTTGCTATTTAGTAATTAGTAATTAGTAATTAATTAGTTTTTTTTGGATTGATAGTCTATGACCTTGGCTAGAGCCTCATGTTAGTAAAATATTGCCGGTTAATAAAAAACAACCATTGTAATAAGGCTACTGGAAATTTACAAGTAAAAATGGAAATATTAACTAATGCACTGTTTTTTGGAATAGTGGGATTCGCTCTAGCCGTGGTCATCGGGATTAACCTATCCGCTGAAATTGAGGATACCATCATGTACTTTTTGTTCTGGTTCATGTATATGATAACACTAGCTACATTTGTAAATATCGGGCTATCCGCCTACTACTATATAGTTATGAAAGACAAGACTGGGCCTCGAGGACCCAGGGGCGAACGGGGTGACAAAGGGGATAGTGGAAAAGTCGGCCAGTGTGGTGTCAGCTGCCGTAATAGTGTATGCGAAACCAGTATTCGGGACCACATCATCGGCATATTAGCGGCAGAAGAGAAAAAGTCGGGGTCGGTCAAAGATATCGGGCCAAGTGACCTGCAAAACATATACCTAAAAGAGAAAGTGAAATCCATGTGCCAGTCACCGGAGTTCCAACAGATGTCCGCAATTAAAGGGCCGGTTAACCTAGTCAACTATATGAAGACCATATGGACCGATATAATTAAGCGGCTTTACCAAAGCGGAGGGATGACATATTTCCGCACGATTGGCGCGGAGAACGATTGGGATTGGCTAGACGATAACCCCTGGAACGAATTCAAGAAATACGATATCTACTATTGGGGCATGGGCAAAGACTACCGACCTATCCTTACTGAAAACTGTAATTCCGGGACCGAACCAGGTAAACCGGACAACAAACGATATCCACATGTTAAGAATCCGATGACCAGCTCTGCGAAGTCTAGCGATAAAGTATATCGCCCGCCCAGTAAACGAGACCCCAAGTATAGCATACTCAGCTATATTAGCATACCAAGCGGGAAACAGGAAGGCGTTGCAGGGGATGGTCTCAATCCGGCGGGGTTTGCATTCAACACGGCGAATACTTCCGGTGTCCGTATGTATAACGCTTTTACATATAAGCCAACAAAAGAGGTTACCGATAAGTATTATACAGCCAAAGACGCAAAACGTGCAGTTGCAGTAAAACCGATGAGTTATTTGATATCTAGCCAGGTGAACCCAACCGCATGTGTTGGTATGAATAAGGCTGGTGCTACGTTTTACCGTACTTGTGACCCTTGGGACCCTGAGCAGATATTTACTATGAAGTTTACTGGTGAAAAGGACTCGAAGATGCGCGAATTCCGGATTAAGAATATGGCTACCGGGATGGAAGTTAAGAATAACGGGAATATAGTCCGCCGTGCACAGGTTGGGGATACTTACAAATTCTAGTCTGCACATAACTTATTTTTACAGTCGCTATTCTAACAAATCTAGCACTGCGCCTGTTGGGATTTTTTTTGTCAGTTCTGCCATTTTTACTATACTTAAAAATTTTTTATCATAGTTGGTGGAAAAATATATAAAAATGTATATTGGATGTAAATTTGGCAGAATCGGCATTTGCCAAATCTGCCATTTTAGTACCCTAATTTTGTTTTAGAATTTAAAAATTAAAATATAATAATAAATTAATAATACAATAAAAAATGGCAGAATCGACAGAATCAAAAAATAATTATTGCGTCTATTCGATAGCATCATACTCATCGGCTAATGCAAGTTTCATACAGAACAATGGAATTAACTTAACAAAAACTAAGTTAATAAATTTGTTAAAAAAAGAAAACAAAAGTTATCATTTCAGAATACACAGTAATACAAAATATATATTCTTTGGTGACATTGATAACTATGATGGTGAAATTCATACCTATATAAACACACTTCAACAGTTCTTAGATACATATTACCAGTTAAGTTTCAGGGCAGATGAGTTTAAATATACCCAAAATGATAAAAAAACAGGGTCATATCATTTCAGCATTCCAAAATGGAATCTAAAAACTGAAAAACTACGGGAAATATTTACCAATTTTAAAAAGTATATAAAGGATGAAAATACCGGTATCAATACTAAATCCATAGATACTACTATATATTCGGAACATTGGTTTAGATGTCCGAATCAGACAAAAGGTACTAATGAACCCTCAGATGGAATACATGTGATTATATCTGGAACTATGGAAGATTTCATAGTTGATTATATACCCAAAAAGAGTATTTCAATTGACTCAAAAGAATATCAGAAAAGTACTGAAAATAACCTTCAAATTACTAACACATGCAGCGCGCCCTTTTGTGAAAAAGCGGATTCAACGGTAAATTACGTGTCTAACTCTAATGGTGATATAGAACAGTATAATACATCATCAATTAAACCAAAGAAAACAGGCATTGAAGTTATTAATGAGGAACTAATGCTTAGTAATGTATTATCTAGGTCCAATACATGTAAAAAGATGTTTGATGACTGTTATAAGCAAGACCGTTTTGACACATATGAATATTGGATTTCTGTAGGAATGGCACTAAAAAATACATTTAAAAATGAACACGAAGCATTTGAATTATTTAACTATTATAGTTCAAAAGGTAATAACTATGAAGGTTATGAAAAAACAAAATACAAATATGGTTCATTTGTAAGAAGTAACAGCGATGGTTTTACAATTGCGACTATATATTACTATGCAATGGAAGATAATAAACCAAAATTTATAGAAATTATGAATAAAAATACAATGGATTTAGGGCAAACGGATATATGCAAGTTCCTCAAACTGATAGCCGGATATAAGTTCATATACAAATGTAATGGCGACAGTTATAAATTATATTGTTACAATGGGAAATACTGGGAACGAAATGATGTACTCTTGCGTAATTGCTTAAGTACTGAACTGTATGATTTTTTACGTACAATTCTAGTAGAAGTCTATTGGAATACTAAGGATTTTATACAGCTAAAACACAAAATTGACAAGCTGAAATCAATTAGTTTCAAGCGGGAAATAATCGAAACTTACAAGGAATACGGGCTAGATAATAACATTATGTTTGACGATAAGTGGCATTTATTGGGGTTTAATAATATGGTATATGATATGGAAACATGTACATTTAGGGATTATAAATATGATGATTATATAGCGACAACAACTGGGTATGATTGGCGTGAACCAACAGACGAAGAGCTAGAAACTATGAACAAATTAATTGAATCTATAATGCCAATACCTGAAGAACGAGAAACATACTTACAAATTCTATCGACTGGCCTTGACGGGCGATGTTTGGAAAAGTTTATTATTTTTAATGGCAAAGGCGGTAATGGTAAGGGAATGATTAATGATATAATGTTATTGGCACTTGGAGACTATGCAATGATTGGCAACAACGGGATTCTTTTTGAAACCTCCAAAACTGGTTCGAACCCAGAAAAAGCAAATATACATAAAAAACGCTTTGTAGTATTTCGAGAGCCACCTGAGAAGCACAAATTCGAAAATTCTACAGTTAAAGAGCTAACTGGTGGTGGTAGCTTTTCTGCTCGTGGATTATATGAAAGTAATGCCAATAAAGAATTAAATTTAACAATGGTAGTGGAATGTAACAAACGTCCGTTATTTCGTGAAGAACCCGGTGATGCCGAAATTAGACGTATTGTGGACATTCAATTTCGGTCTTCTTTTGTGTCAGATGATAATTTATTAGATGATAATTGCTATATCTACAGAGCAAATCCAACATATAAGACTCGTGCATTTCAGGATAAGCATAAATACGCTTTAATGAAGATACTAATGAGTGCTCATATTAGATATTATAAAAATAATAATTGTATATTGAAATTACCACAAAGTATAATAGACAGAGGTCGGCAATACCTGGAAATGTCTTGTAATATAGTGGAATGGTTTAAAGAAAATTACGAAGAAACACATGATTTAACACAATATGTTCAGATAAAGGATGTTTATGATTTATTTAAAACAAGCGAATTTTATAGTAATTTAAGTAAGGCGGATAGAGCTAAATATACCAAAAAATATATTAGCGAATATATATCTGAAAATATCTTTTTCAGGCGTTATTATATGGATAGGTATAATAATGTGAGGTCGGTTATTAAAGGATGGACATGTAAACAAATAGAATAATTATATTCTCTAATAATATTGTAATATTAATTTTAATTACGATAACAAGCTGTTATTAATTAATCATTAAACAATCCAGACAGATTATTTATATTTTATGCTTAAATGATTTATGAAGATTCATGTAAAAAAGATATCAGATGCAAATATTCCAGATGAGAATCTTTATGTAACGATAACAAAATAATATGCAGAATCTCTTATTTTTTATATACCTATTTTATTAAATAAGCCAGCCGATAGGGAAACACAACGTACAATATAAAGAAGGCACAATGATTCTAATATTCGGCATCTTACTGGCAATCATCGCGAGTATGATATACATATATGGCGGTTTGCGGTTAGGTGAATCCATCATCGACCCCACCGTCTATATCATATTCTGGGTTGCATATATCATATTTGGTATAGTCATCGCAAATATCATCATGCTCGGTCAGTTCTGGGGTGTCTTATCCCTAAAAACCGGCCCACCTGGCCCTCGAGGCCCTATTGGAGATACAGGAGACGCAGGGCTAGAGGGTGAATGTACTATGGACCACAATATGGTTTTCACTAGTAAGAGAATCAAAGAGGCTATCGCACAA
>JACCDO010146679.1_pt1 | contig 28488 bp, 28 predicted proteins | sample 7446101 | NCBI WGS metagenome assembly JACCDO01 (sample SAMN15323440, study PRJNA562643) | freshwater metagenome | isolation source: river surface water | place: USA:Blue River Watershed | collected 2017-08-16
CTAGCCTCTAGCCTAGAGCCTCTATCGTCTATCCTCTAGCCTCTAGCCTCTAGCCTCTAGCCTCTAGCCTCTAGCCTCTAGCCTCTAGCCTCTACAAACACATGACCGACCAATACGCCGTTTTTGGCAATCCGATTGCCCATAGTAAATCCCCCCTTATCCATGCCGAGTTTGCTCGTTTGACCGGGCAGGACTTGCGCTATCAAGCGCTGTTGGCGCCGCTGGAGGATTTTCCGGGGGCGGTGGCGGCGTTTCGGGCCCAAGGGGGGCGAGGCGCCAATGTCACCGTGCCTTTTAAGCTGGAAGCCTATGCCTTATGCGGGAGCAACTTGAGCGCCCGCGCTCAGGCCGCCGGGGCGGTGAATACCTTGAGCTTCACCCCCGAGGGCATCCAGGGTGACAACACCGACGGTATTGGCTTGGTAACGGATATTCGTGACAACCTGGGCATAAGTTTCACCGGCAAACGGGTCTTGCTCTTGGGCGCAGGCGGCGCCGCTCGGGGTGTAATTCTGCCCATTCTGATGGAACGCCCCGCCAGCCTGAGCCTCGCCAATCGCACCGCCAGCAAGGCCGCTGATTTGGCTCAAGAATTCGCCGCATTAGGGCGCCACTTTCACGGCGGCGGCTTTGCCGAGCTGGCCGGGCAGTGTTTTGACATCGTAATCAATGCCACCGCCGCCAGCCTGGCCGACAGCGCCCCGGATTTACCCCCCGGCTTATACGCCCCCGGCAGCTTGGCCTACGACATGATGTACGGCAAAGAGGCCACGCCCTTCATGCGCCAAGCCCAAGCACAAGGCGCGGCACGCTGTGCCGACGGCTTGGGCATGCTCATCGAACAAGCGGCGGAGGCGTTCTTAGTGTGGCGCGGCGTGCGCCCGGCGACGGCGTCTTTATTTTCGCTGTTGCGCCCATGAGTGCCTTGGGGCTGTGGCTGAAACGCCTCATCCTGCTGGTGCTGGCCCTGTTTGTGGTCTACCAACTGTGGGTTTTGGGCTGTTTGCTGTGGTGGACGAAATTCAACCCCGGCAACACCAGCTTTATGAATATCCGCCTCGCGGAGTTGCGCGACAAAAAACCGGACGCGCAATTGCAACAGCAGTGGCAGCCCTACAACCGCATTTCCCGCCATCTCAAAGCCGCCCTCATCGCCGCCGAAGACGGCAAATTCACCAGCCACGGTGGCTTTGACTGGGACGGCATCCAATACGCCATCCAAAAAAACCAACGCCGGGACAAATTAGTGGCGGGCGGCTCCACCATCTCCCAACAATTGGCCAAAAACCTGTTCCTCAACCCCCGCCGTAGCTTCATCCGCAAGGGCGAAGAAGCCGTTATCACGGTGATGATGGAACAAGTGCTGCCCAAGCGGCGCATTTTTGAGATCTACCTGAACGTGATCGAGTGGGGCAATGGCATCTTCGGCGCCGAAGCCGCCGCCCGCCATTATTTCGGCATCTCCGCCAGCCAACTCAGCCCAGAACAAGCCGCCACCCTAGCCGCCATGGTGCCCGCCCCCCGCTATTACGACAGCCACCGCAACACCCCCGGCCTACAACGTAAAGCCGCCGTAATCCTAGGCCGCATGCCAGGAGCGGGCATTCCTTAAACCACAACACCTAGACTATTCCCAAGATCAATACCCAAAGACACTGCTGGCTTAGGGGCAAAACGGAATAAATTGATTTACGGTCAGCAGGTTAACGTATAGACTTTGCGGTTCCGCTTTGTGCAAAGCAGAATTAAGAATTCGTAGTTTGGAGGTCACATGGCCAGTTTATTGACACTTAGCCACGCTGAAAATGCATCAGAGTTCTCCCGCCGTATCGCGTCAGGAGTAACCGCTTCCCTAGAAACAAGCGTCGGAGTGAATGATGGGATTCGCACCACGCAAGAACTCAACCAGTGCTTACGGGAAGGGCGCAATATTCAGTTTGATTTCTCTCGTTTAATTGATGAATCAAAAACCTACAGATAACTTAACCTTTGATGAAGAAGCGCTGAAGCAGCTCTCCCTTCAATACGTCGACACCACGCTGAGCCTTGCCAAAGGGCTCAAACTCCCGCTAGAGGAAGTGGAGATTTCCGAAAAATCTCTGGCCTTGGCTCTAGGGGAAGCCAAAACGGATCTGGATGTGATGTCCATGCGCCGCAAGCCTCAAAAGGGCATTAGCAAAGCCAAGATCGCTGGCATCCTTACCTTCCGCTTATCCCGATTCGCGCCCATCAATCTCCGGGGCTCGGCTCTGGAAAATGACGATGCGGTCAAAATCAATGATCTCGCCGCCTTGGCCTTAGCGTTGAAAGCCGTGCTGCACCTTGATATTGGTAGCGTTTCATCCACCAATGCCACCAAAGAGCTGCAATACACCCTGGCCCGTCGTCACATGAATCAGGAAACCCTCGGACTGGCGTTCGAACTCCTCGCTGGCCAGCCGCAACAAAGGGAAAAAGCCAACTAGACCGGGCGCTTCAGCGCCCTGAGCACGCCCGGCCACCCCAGCATCCAGCCCAGATTTCGCAACACTTAGCGCTCCCTTCGCTGGGGGAAAGTGCCTACAATAGCGCCCTTCGTGAGGGGGGGTAGGCGTGGAAGACCGGATCAAGGAAATGCTGATGGCCAGTGGGCACCTGTGGGAAGTACAGGAGCTGCTGGAACGCGCCCGTCGGGTGGAGGACTTAATCCACCGCCAAGAGATGCCCCGCCACGAGTTGGTAGAGACTTTGGTACACCGTCAGCATTTAGCCGGTCTGCGCAACAAGCTGGAATCTCTCAGTTCTCTGGAAGTAGCACAAATTCTGGAAGCCTTGTCGGAAGACGACCGTCTCTTGGTGTGGCAACAAGTCCGGGAAGCCCGCTGTGACGACATCTTGGAAAAGATTTCCGACGATGTGCGCGAAGAGTTGGTCAGTGCCCTGCCCCCGAGTCAGCCCAAGATCATGCTCAATGCCTTTGAGCTGCATAACGGACGCTTGCGGCAAATCCCAGTAGAAAAACGTGATGAGCTGGCCCAGCTCAAGCCCATCTGGGTGGACTTGGTGGCGCCCTCGCCCAAGGTGCGGCAATGGGTGGGCGAGTTTTTTGGCGTGGAAATTCCAGACCCGGATAGCCTCACCGACTTGGAAGCGTCCGCTCGTTTCTTTGTGGAAGACGAAGGCGATATTCACCTCACCTCGGACTTCTTGCTGGATTTGGACGAAGGCTCGCGCAACGTGGCGGTGGCCTTCATTCTGCACAAAGATGTGCTGATTTCCGTGCGTAAGGAAGAGCTGCCGGTGTTCCGCTTGCAGCGTCTGCGGGCCCGCACCCAGCCCGGCTATGTATCGAGCGGTAAAGATGTGCTGCTGGATTTGTACGCCGCCGATGCGGAATATTCTGCGGATGCCCTGGAAGACGTGTATGCCGCCCTGGAAGCGGTGGGCAAAAAAGTGTTGTCCATCCAGCTCTCGGACGACCAAGCGGCGCAAATCCTGGCCAGCATTGCCCAACAAGAAGACTTGAACGGGCGTATTCGCCGCAATGTGCTGGATACCCGCCGGGCCGTGTCGTTCTTGATGCGCGGCAAATTCTTAGACGCCAATCAACAAGAAGATGCGCGCCAGATTTTGCGCGACATTGAATCCCTGGACGGCCACACTTCGTTCGTGTTCGGCAAGATCAACTTCTTGATGGATGCCACCATCGGTTTCATCAACATTAACCAAAACCGGCGCGTGAATCAGCTCACGGTCTTCGGTGTGGTGTTTATGCCCATCAACATCCTGGCGGGGATCGGCGGTATGTCGGAATTCTCCATGATGACCGAAGGCGTGCCCTGGCCGGTGGCGTATGGTTCTTTCGTGGTGGCCATGGGCCTGATCGGCTGGGCCACCCACATGGCGCTGAAACGCTTTGAAAAGCGCAAAGTGGAACAAGTGGCCAAAGAACGTAAATCTCTATTCGGCCTGTGGGGCAGCTCACGGCAGGCGTAACAGCCTGCTCAAACGTAGCGCGGGGGCAACAAACGCCCCCACAGCCCTAGTCCTTCCGCCCGACTTCCCGCTCAAGTACGCAGGTGATGCAGCCACACCAGCATCACTTGCTCTTGGGATTGGGCGATGCGCGCCAAATCGGCCATTTGAATCACGAGGTCTTGCACTTCCTGCTCCGGCCAACCGGCCAACTCAAATTCTTCACTGGCCGCCAGCTCTTCACCCACGGCTTCGAGGGCCTCTTCTTCAAACTCCGCCAGCTTGTCGCGCACTTGGTCGGCAATGCGCAGCACCCAAGCCTGCTGGCCATAGCTTTCGTACACCGGCTGATACAAGTTCAGGGCCACGTCCAAATCCGCATCGCACAGCAGACAGTGCAAAGTGGCGAATTTGGCGCTGTCCAAATCCCGGCGTTCAATGCCGCTCCACTCTTCCACGGGATGGGACGATTCGCCCACGGCCTCCAACTCGTCTTCGTCCGCCGTCACAATATTCACTAACCAGCCCATGCTGACTCCCTACTCGCAAAAAAGAAAGGGCCGGATTCTATCCCAGCCCAGCGATTCTCATTAAAAGACCGAGACGCGTGGCGATAGTCGTAGCCCGGAGGAGCGAAGCGAGTCCGGGAGGCTTTTTCGCTCGTGTTGCGCCGTTCCCGGACTCGGCCTATGGCCTCCTCCAGGCTACAAAAGAACAGCGCGTCCGGGCTACAGCAGGCACACGGGTTTAGGCCAGCAACCAACGCCAGCCCAAAATACTGAGCACGATTACCAGTAGTAGCGCGTAGCGCTTCCAGGGCAGGGCTTGTTCGGCGTAGGGGTCGGTGAGTTGCCGTTCGGCGCCAGCGGGCAATTGCGCCTCTTGGGTCAGCGAGCCGCCAAAGGGGATGTTAATGCGTGCCCTGGCATTGACTGCCCAGCCGTTGGCGTCGAGCAGTGGCCCTAAGTTGCGGCTGCGCAACTTGAACCACGCCAGCAACACCGACGGCCCAGACACCACTAATAGCGCGCCCAAGAGCGCCAACGGCATTTGCCACCAGGCCAAGCTCAAAAAGCTGGTGACTACGGCGGCAAACGCGGTGCCGATGGCCCCCAGCGCCAGACCAATGGCGGCGAAAATCCCAGCGAATTTGCCCACATCAAAGGCCTGTTGGGCTGGGGCTTTGGGCGGCGTTTGCACCTGCTTGCCCAGGTCGGCGGTGCTTTGCGCCATTTTGTCTTCCACTTCTTTGGCCTTGCCACCGGCGATTTTCTGCAACTGCTCCCCGGCCAAACGGGCCAAGCGCTTATAGGGCGACCAAAAGGCTTGGCTCAAGCTGATGGGGTGTTCCACGATGCGGGTGATGGTGGCCTGCCAGTCGCGCCCGGCCCGGTCATAAAACACGCCATTGCGCCCCACCATGAGCTGATCCGCGTCCCCAGCGGTAAAGGCGGCGGCGATGCTGATTTTTTCCCCTGGCCGTACACAGTCGCAATACACCAAGCACATGCGCGCCAGCCCCGCCAAGGCGGCGTGCCGGGCTGGATCGCTCACCGCCACACACAACTCGGCGGAACGCCCGTCTAAATAGAGCGTGCCCAATTGGAAAATGGCTGGGCCTTGGCGGGTATAGAAATCCCGGAACGCCACCACGTTGTTGGCCAAGGGCAATAAGTCGCGCACATAACGGGCGAGACGTTCCACATCCCGCAGCAGCGCGCTTTCCGGCGCTACGGCACTGGGCCGGGCCGCTTGCCACGCGTAATACGGGGCAAAGCGCCCTTGCAGCGCCCGCCATTCGGATTCACTCAGATGGCTACGATCCCCCAACAAGGCATGCACTACCTGCTGATAAAACGCGGCCATGGCCTCCGTCCAGGCGGGGTTGATGCCCTGGCTCAGGGGCAAATCCGCCCCCGGCTGCACCCGTGCCAAGGGCATGGCTTGCACCGTGGCCCCAGCACTGCCCAAGGCGGCGGCCAGGGTTTTCCAATCGTCTTCCGAGGCATTCAAAGCCTGTTCAGCGCGGGCATCAAAACCTGCCAAGCGCACGCGCAAAAACCAATCGTCAATTTTGGCGCTCACCGCCTGGAGTGCTGCCGCTGCTGCTTCAGTGGCGGCGCCCAACACGAGGCTTGCCGCGCCCTGCTCGGCCCAAGCGGCTTGAGCGTTGGCCGCGAAATCGCCATCGGCGCTAGCGGCAGCGGCCACCGTCACCAAGCCATCTTGAGCCAAACGCAATGCCAAGGGATAGAGCTCCGCACCCGGCCCGTCTTGGCGTATGGCCGCCGCCGGCACGCCAGCCAAGCCTTGGCTCAAAACATCCGTATCAGCCAGCCGGGCGGCGGCCCAATCAATGGCCGCCAGCAACTCCGGGGGACGAATAAAACCGTCGCCATCGGCGTCCAACAGGGCCAAGGTCTGGGCATCAAATTCCACGCCCTTGGTGGGGCAAGACAAGGCCACCCATAACTTGGGATCTAGCTCCCGCAAATGCAGTAAATCGTCAGCGCGCTCCAGGCGCACTTGATCGAAACCCCCAGCCCGAAAAAATTTCCACGTATGTGCCATCGCCCTGCCCTCTCCACTGAAGATCACCAGCCCCGGATTGTGCAACAGCCGCGACAAAGCACAAACCCTGGCCCAAAAACGACAAAACCCACCAAAAGGTGGGCTTGTCAGCGGCCATGAACCCAAACAACGGGGCGCTTAGGCTCCGGTGTCTTGAATCTCCCGCTCCAGCACGTCCACGCCCACATGGCGCACGTCCGTGCCTTTCACCATGTACACCAGATATTCGGAGATGTTTTTAGCGTGGTCGCCAATACGCTCGATGGCCTTGGCCATGAACAAAATATCCATGGCGTCGGAAATGGTGCGCGGGTCTTCCATCATGTAGGTAATGAGCTGGCGCATGATGCCCTTGAATTCCGCATCCACCTGCTTGTCTTGGCGCACCACATTGCCCGCACCGCTAATATCCACACGGGCGAACGAATCCAGGGATTTACGCAGCATGTCCAAGGCCAAATCGGCCACAGGGCGCAGGCGCACTTGCGGCTGGAACGCGATTTGCGAGGCATGCAAAGACTTGGCTTTCTTGGCGATGGTGGTGGCTTCGTCGCCAATACGTTCCAAATCGGTGATGGTTTTGACCACGGTCATCACCATGCGCAGGTCGGAGGCCGCTGGTTGGCGCCGGGCGATTACGTGGGCGCAGGCTTGGTCAATTTCCACTTCGCAGAAATTAACCTTGTCGTCACCCTCAATCACCTGATCGAGCAGCTGCACATCGCCGGTTTCCAGGCCATCCATGGCCTTGACCACATGCTGTTCTACCAGCCCGCCCATCTGCAAAACCCGCGAACGAATCGCTTCGAGTTCTGCATCATATTGTTTGATCAGGTGCTGCTTCATCGCTACTCCTCCGAGTGGCTAAATCCAAACCCAGAACACTAACAAGGGAATGTGACAATTTAAAGACAAAGCCCTCCGCAGAGGGCCTAAAGGGGCCACGGCCCCGTCTCCGCAAGGATGCGGGTTAAGCCTTATGGATGGTTTGCACGCCTTCCGGGGCCGCCAACAGCACCACATCGGCGCCACGGGCCGCGAACAAGCCGTTGGTCACCACACCCACGATGCTGTTGATGCGGTTTTCCAAGGCCACGGGATCGGTAATGGACAAACCATGCACATCCAAAATCACGTTGCCGTTATCGGTCACAAAGCCTTCCCGCAGCTTGGGCGTGCCGCCCAATTTAGCCAGCTCACGGGCCACATAGGCACGGGCCATGGGCAGCACTTCCACCGGCAAGGGGAATTTGCCCATCACTGGCACGCGCTTACTGGCATCGGCCACGCAAATAAAACGCCCGGCCACCGCCGCGACGATTTTTTCACGGGTCAGGGCACCGCCGCCGCCCTTAATCATGGCCAGACTGGCATCCACTTCGTCAGCCCCATCCACATACACGGGCAGCTCCGTCACATCGTTGAGATCAAAAATGCGAATACCGTGGGCTTCGAGACGACGGCTGGAGGCTTCGGAACTGGACACAGCACCCGCGATGCGGTCTTTCACCAGCGCCAGCTCGTCGATGAAGAAATTCACCGTGGAGCCCGTGCCCACGCCCACGATGGCACCATCCACCAGATATTGGATTGCCGCTTGGGCGGCTGCTTTTTTCAGTTCGTCTTGAGTCATGATGTTTCGGGGTCAAAAAAATTATTGTTGGTTCAAACGTTTATCCAGCTCGGCAGCAGGCATGTAGCCGGGCGACATTTCACCATCACTAAACAAAATAGCGGGCGTGCCACGAATAGAGAATTTTTCGCCCAAGCTGGCCATGGTGGCACGGGGCCAATTGCAATCCGCCTTCGCGGCAGCAGGCTTGGCGCCGTCCACCATCCATGCCGTCCAGGCTTTGCTGCGGTCGGTGGCACACCAAATATTTTTGGATTTTTCTTCCGAATCCGGGGACAGAATCGGTAACAAGAAGGTATAGACGGTCACGTTATCCAGCTTGTTGATTTCTTGCGCCAGCTTTTTGCAGTAGCCACAGTTCGGGTCTTCAAACGTCACCATCACCCGACCGCCCTTGCCGCGCACGGTTTTGACCGCCTGATCGAAGGGCAGCTTGGCAAATTGCTGGGCGTTATTCTTGCGCAGACTCAGCTCCGACATGTTTTTCATGGTCTTGGTGTCGTACAGATTGCCACCAATAAACGCCGTCACTTTTTCGTCGGTGTAGAGGGTATGGCCTGCCACCACCACTTCATACAAACCGCCGAGATAGTTGGTCTTGGTGACGCTATCCACCTTGGCGCCACCCAACTTGGCCTCTAGGGCCTTTTTCACGGCGTCTTCACCACTGGCAAAACTAGGGGCGCTATACACGCACAAGGCCGACAACAGCGCCGCACCGAAACGAATTACAGAGGTCATACCGACTCCAGAAAAAAGGCTAGACCACAGGCCTAGCCAAGAGCATAACGAACCAGCACATCTTTCATCGGTGCCAGTTGATTGGTGATATTCATGCCCGTGTTACGCAGCGCCGCCAACAGCGGATGACGGGGCTGGAACAGCTTACGCAAGGCATGGGTAGTGCTTTGCAACAACACGGTTTCTTCGGCCCGCGCCCGCGCATAGGGGCGCAATTCGCCCAGATGCCCACAATCCCGATACTCAGGAATGGCCTTCAACACCTGCGCCAACACCTGCGCATCCTGGAAACCGAGATTAATACCGTGTCCCGACAGCGGATGGATGGCATGGGCCGCATCACCAATTAAGGCCAAACGCGGCGCCACCGTGCTGCCCGGACGCATTAAACGCAGCGCAAAACCCGCCGCAGGTGTCACCAATTCCAAACGACCTAAGCGTTGCCCCCCAGCGGCGGCCACCTGTTCGCACAAATCTTGGGGCGATAAGGCCACCAACTCATCGGCCCGCTCAAACGAGGTGGACCACACCATGGACATGAGATTGCCCGGCAAGGGCAACCAAGCCAACACGCCAGAATCGGTAAACCATTGGAAAGCCGTATCCCGGTGTGGGCGCTCACAGGCGAAGTTCGCCACTACACCTTTCTCGTGATAGGGATTCCAGTTCGCCGTAATACCCGCTGCCTGACGCACCCAAGAATCCGCCCCATCCGCCGCCACAATCAACTTGCTGCGCAGCGTGCGACCGTCTTCTAAATCCAATTGCGCGTAGTCATCGCAGAACTGCAAGCTACGGGGCCGGGCCGGGCAAAACAGCGTCACGCCCGCTTGGCGCTTCACCGTTTCCCACAGCTCCCGCTGCATGAGCCGACCTTCCAAAATCCAGGCCAGCACATCCACGCCACTATCATGGGCCGAGAACTGCAACTGTCCCCCCTGATCGCCGCGCACATCCATGTCGTACACCGGCGCGATACGGCTCTTATCCAAATGGGCCCAAGCCCCAATTTCGGTTAAGAAACGTTCATTAGCCGGGCTAATGGCGTAAATCCGTGGGTCCCAAGCGCCGTCATCCCCCGAAGGAGCACGGCCTTCCAGCAAGCCCACACGATAACGACTGCCCCGCAGCGCCACCGCCAAACTCGCCCCGGCCAAACCGCCGCCCACGATCAAAATATCAAATTGGCTAGATTCATTCATGCCCAACATTGTCGCCAACCACGGGACTCTTGACAAGCACGGTAGAGCTTTGGATAATGCAGGGCTTCGCGCAACTGCGCACCCGTAGTAATACGGTGCCACTTCGCAAGGTGATGTAGCTCAGCCGGTTAGAGCGACGGATTCATAATCCGTAGGTCGAGGGTTCAAGTCCCCCCATCACCACCAAAGATTTAAGCAAAAAGCCCGGCCTAAAAGGTCGGGCTTTTTGCTTTGGCAACTCAGCCGCTATGGCACCTCGCCCTCCTCAAGCATTACTCAAAATTGCCCCTCGGCATTGAATTCGCAAGCAATATTTTCATGTATTCCAGCGTTCGGACGCCCCGCTTGTGCGTTTCGAGCCTTGGCCGTGCCGGGTTTGCTCGGCGGCACGGGCTGTGTGTTAGCGAAGACGGAATTGCGCACGATTTGCCCCATGTAATCTGTGCTTGAGGACGTTCTACCAAGCCGGATTTTCGAGATTTATGCTATACCTGACCGTTTAGTACTGTGTGAGACCGGAGCGCATGGAACTGCGTAATAAACGGCACGCGGAGGTCTGGCCGATTTTTCTGGCGGCGGGGGTGGTGGCTTTGGTGTTACTGCTGATGGCTTACATCGTTGAGCAGCAGAGCATCGAGAAACAGCGCCTCATTGCACAAAATCAGGTACGCGAAAGCCTAAAAATTATTCAAGCTCGGCTGGAAAATGAGCTCAGTGGCAACGTGCAGCTGGCACGTGGCCTTGTGGCGGTTATCGCGGCTAATCCTCGGCTATCACGAGGCGAATTTGAGAAAGTCGCTAAGCCCTTGTTTGAAGGGCGTTCCCTGCTACGCAATATCGGCCTCGCTCCGGATATGGTGATGCGCTATGTTTATCCGATGCAGGGTAACGAGAAAGCGATAGGCCTAAATTTTCGTACCGACCCTAAGCAAAAAGACTCCGCCATTCGTGCACGCGACACTGGCAACCTCGTTTTAGCGGGCCCGCTAACGCTGGTGCAAGGAGGACAAGGGCTGGTGGCCCGTTTTCCGGTGTTTATTGACGATCAAGAAGGAGAACGATACTTCTGGGGGCTGATTTCGGTCGTACTGGATGTCAATCGCTTGTACAAAGAGGCCGGACTGAGCGGCGACACTTTACCCATAGAACTCGCCATACGCGGTAAAGATGGCAAAGGCGCACTGGGCGAGCTCTTTTATGGTCAACCCGATTTATTTGGCGATGATTCTGTACGCATGACGGTTACGCTGCCCGTTGGTGCGTGGGAAATGGCCGCACGGCCACGCCACGGCTGGGACATGCAGCACAATGGTGTGTTACCCATCCGCTATGGTTTTGGCTTGGCCTTATTGGTCAGCCTAAGTGCCTTGTTTTTCCTTGGGCTTTCTATTTATCGGCGCAATCAAACAGAAGGCGCTTTGCTGCAAACAAGCGCCCAATTGAGTCAGGCCCAGCGCATTGCCAAAATTGGGAGCTGGGCGCTCGATCTTGAGAGTAAGGAATTAAGGTGGTCACTGGAGATATTCCGCATTCTCGAAATTGACAGCAGCACCTCCAACGCCAGCTACGAGATCTTTTTGAACGCAGTGCATCCCGATGATCGCGATACGGTGCGTTTGGCGTATGTGCGTTCCCTCGACACTCAGGAGCCTTACGACATTGTTCATCGCTTGAGAATGGCCGATGGTCGTATCAAGCATGTTCATGGGCGCTGTGAATCAGAGTTTGATGCTCACGGCAGAGCCTTGCGTTCTATCGGCACCGTACAGGACATCACTGAACAGATGGCCGCAGAAGACAGAGTCCGTTTATACGGCAAACTGTTTGAGCACACGGGTGAAGCCATCATGATTACCGACCGCGAGAATCAGATTGTCGAAGTGAATGCGGCATTCAGCACCCTGACGGGTTACAGCACGGATGAAATTCGTGGTCAAAACCCTCGTGTTTTGGCCGCTGGCAGCACACCTCGCGAGACATACCAAAGCATGTGGAAGTCTCTAAACGATGTAGGCTACTGGCAAGGTGAGTTGTGGGATCGACGCAAAGACGGCTCCATCTATCCCAAGTGGGTTTCTATCTCCGCTATTCGGGATGAGGGCGGGATGGCGAGCCACTATGTGGCTAGTTTTTCCGACATCAGTGAGCGCAAAGCCGCTGAAGAACGGATGGAACGGCTCGCTCGTTACGATGCGCTGACGGGCTTATTTAACCGCTTTAGTCTGCATGAGCGCTTGGAGCAAGCCTTGGCGTTGGCGCATCGCGATCAACGTCATCTGGCGCTCATGTTTATTGATATGGATCGCTTCAAAATCATCAACGACACCCTTGGGCACCAAGTCGGTGATGATTTGCTAGTACAAGTCGCCCAGCGTTTGCAGGCTTGCGTACGCGAGAGCGATATTGTGGCCCGCCTTGGTGGCGACGAATTTGTGGTGGTGCTCACTGACAATAATTCCGCCATTAATGCCGCCGCCACGGTGGCGCAAAAAATTCTGGAGCAACTGGGCAAACCTTATGTCATTCATGAACAGGAGCTCCACTCCACCCCAAGTATCGGCGTCAGCCTATATCCCAACGACGGTGTAGATGTGTCTGCACTGATGAAAGCCGCAGACACCGCGATGTATCACGCTAAAGAAAAGGGCCGTAACAATGCCCAGTTCTTTACCGTCGATATGAATAAAGCCGCCAGCGAACGTCTTTATCTGGAACGGGAGCTGCGTCTGGCGGTAGAACGGCAGCAATTCGAACTGCACTATCAGCCCCAAATTTTGAGTCAAGGCGGAATCTGCGGCGTGGAGGCCCTGATTCGCTGGCGCCATCCCGATAAGGGCCTTATTTCCCCGATCAAATTCATCCCTCTGGCCGAAGAGATTGGCCTCATCGAAGTCATCGGCACATGGGTGATCGCAGAAGCTTGCCGACAATTGGCCGCATGGAAAAAAGCAAGGCTGCATCCAGGTCGCATCGCCGTCAATCTTTCAGCCCGCCAACTGCACTCGGCCACCCTCGTCAACCAAGTCCAAGCGTCCATGCAGCAGTACGACATTCAGACTGGCGAGTTAGAACTGGAAATCACCGAGTCCGTGGCCATGGCTGACCCTGAGCGCGCTATCGGCCAATTGCTGGCTTTGCAACAACTCGGCGTAGAGCTGGCCATTGATGATTTCGGCACAGGTTATTCCTCCCTGGCCTATCTGAAACTCCTGCCCATACAAACCCTCAAGCTTGACCGCAGCTTTGTTAAGGACTTGGAAAGCAATCAAGACGACGCCGCAATTTGTTCGGCAACGGTCGTGCTCGCCCACAGCCTGGGGCTGAAAGTGGTCGCTGAAGGTGTTGAAACCGATGCCCAGCGTACTTTCCTAACCACATTGCAGTGTGAAGTGCTACAGGGTTATTTGTTTAGCAAACCACTCCCTGCCCAGGACTTGGCCGAATACATTAAAAATTATGTGTAAACGAGCAGGCCTATTAGGGTTCGGCAAAAAACGAGAGGCAATAACTCAAGCCCAAAATCAGGGATAACCCGAGTAATGCCGTCCCACCTTCTTTCGTCCGATAATTTTGAGCACTTGCCTTTTTGCTATAATTCGCATGCAAAAGAACAACAACGGCAAATTATTATTACAATATCAAGACGTTATTTTGACAAAATCAAAAGATAAAATAATTCAAAAGCATAGTTTGTTATTGACTAAAAATAAAAAACACCCCGGCACACATTCACTCAGAGCGCCAAAAATATCGTGGATTACCGAAAACTATTACAACTCGCCAAAGAAAATATATCGGGAGCCCATCTCGACAGCCTATTACTCAAGCTGTTTGAGCAGCTCCCCGATCACTTATCGTTAGATACCCAACCCCGTGGCGCCGTTCTACTACTCAATTCACGCCACAAGCTCATTCAAGTCGCACAGCAAGGTTTGTCACAAGAGGAACAAACCCTCCCCCTGAACGGGATACTGGATGCTCTACAGCACCCAGCCCGTCCTTGTATGTTGTCCTTGCCTTGCTCTACCCATGCGCCCGATGAGCAATACTGCTTACTCCTACCACTGACCGAACAAGAGCGGATACTGGGTGGCATCGTGTTTGTGCTCACTCGCCCTGCCCCCCCTAGCCTGGACGACCACGAATTCTTGTCTGAATTGGCTCATGTCTCGTCTGGGATCATCTCCCGCTGCCTCATCAGCGAAAAACTGCAAGTTCGGGAAGTTCAACTTGAAGAAGCACGCACCGATGCCATCCGTCGACTCGGGGCCGCCTCTGAATACCGCGACAACGAAACAGGGCTGCATATCGTGCGCATGGCCCAATTCGCTCGCGTCATTGCCAAAGAAATGGGGCTGTCTGAAGACACTCGGGAAACACTATTGATCGCCGCCCCAATGCACGATGTGGGCAAGATCGGCATTGCCGACGCCGTGCTACTCAAGCCGGGCCGCCTCACCCCTGACGAATTCGAAATCATGAAGGCGCACACAGAAATCGGCGCCAGTCTCTTAAATGGTGACGACGCCCTACTGGTCGCTGCCCGAGAAATTGCCCTGTCTCACCACGAAAATTGGGACGGCTCTGGTTATCCCCAAGGGCTTACTGGCGAGCACATCCCCATTACAGGCCGTATCTGCGCCGTAGCCGATGTGTTCGACGCACTAACCTCGTCCCGTCCCTACAAAGAAGCGTGGCCGATACCCAAAGCCGTTGCCTGGATCTACAGCGAATCCGGTAAAAAATTCGACCCGAACGTCGTTGCGGCGTTCCAACGCGCCCTGCCCCATATCCTGCGCATACACCATCTTTATCGGGATGAGATTCTGGACCCTAACCAGATCATCGACCTTCCCACGGTATCGCGTAGCGACCGTGTCCCCTTCATTACATGGTCAGAAGCACTCAGCGTGGGCATCGACATCATCGACATGCACCATCGTTATCTACTTGATATTATTAACGACTTTTATTACGTCATACTCGACAAACAAGGCGCACGCCAAATTAGCCGTGTGTTGAAAGCACTGCACGAATACTCAAAAGTGCATTTCCGCGCCGAAGAAGAGATGATGAAAAAATATGGTCATACCCAGATCAAACAACAAGAAAACTCCCACCGCTATTTCGAAGAAAAAATCCGGGAGTTTCAGGACGACGTACACAACAACCCCCTGACCGCCCCCCTGGAAATGCTCCATTACCTCCGCGACTGGTGGCTTAGCCACATCCAGCACGAAGATATTCAGTTGCGGGAATTGGTTTCACAGTAACACCCCCACTTTATCCATGTCGTTATGACAAAGGGCGGAATATCCGCCCTTTGTCAGTTACCAGACTGAGTTTCCTACTACTACAATTTATAGTAACTCATCATATCAATGGCACTACTCATAGTCTGACGATTACGTTCAAATACCATTTTCTGACGCTGAATTTCTTCTTGATCAGTCACTGCTTTTTTGATCTGATATTCGATTCGTCTAACATCTTCAGCGACCTTGTCGATTTCGTTATTCAAGCGCTGCTGCTCCGCTTTCTTGCTTTCTTGCTGCCGAAGTAATGCATCTCGAGGGGTCTTATCCTGGATGGTGCCGAACTTCGCATGAATCGCCGCCAATTCTCGATCAACCTCTGCTAACTGAGCGCGCAAATCCGCTTCTGCCCGTACTCGCTCGTTTTTATGCGCTAAGGTCATAAGCTCAAACTCCTTACGCTCTTTATAGCGCTCATCGAGATCTTTGATTTTGGCATTAGTCTCAGCATGCCTTGATTTCATATCAGCCAACCTCGCACGGGCAGCAAGCAGCGCTGTTAACAACTCATCGAGCTCTGTACGTTGACGTTGTGTTTCAAGCAGTCGTTTTTGTTCGGATTGTTGCTCCTCTATCAATTGAGCCTGACGCCGACTAATCGCGCTTATTTCCCCATCGGTTTTTGCCTCGCCCAACTGTTTAGCGACATCTTCTAGCTTGTGATCCAGCTGCGAAATAGATGCCTGGAGAGTTACAGCAGTATTGTCTAAACGAGCAGCTTCAGCCCCAGCATTACGGCGCTCCGCTCTCTCGATCTTGTCACGACAATCTCGGACTTGGTTAAGATCCGTAGCCTCTGAATAGTCATCCACCAATTTCTCATGGTAATAATTGAAATAGAACCACTGTGCGAAGTTATACACGTAGCTCTTGTCATTGGGCGAGATCCCCGAACGATGCTGAACTTCCGGATCATTCCACGCATTCTGCAACTCTTCGCTGAAATAGGCCGCAACACTAACGTTCTGAAACAGCTTCACCATCAACATACCCACAAAGAATAGTAGGTAGAAAAAGTGGATAACCTGGGCAGGACTTTTAATCTGCTTCCAGTCCTCAGAAGCCCAGGGACGAATGAAAAGCTGTGTCTTACTCGCCTCTTCTGCCGCCTGCGCAAAGCGGGCCGCATAAGTCGCTCCAGCTATTTTCTTATGCTCGCTATCTTGCTCTAAGGCTTTTTTTACCTCGGGGTCGCTAACCTCCCCCGTCTCGAGCAATTGCTTTGCCGCCAATTCATATTTATCAACCATTCCCCGCTGATCCACTTGGGCTTGATGATGCACAGAAAGCGCATTCTCATATTTACTACAGATATCTCGAGAAATACCCAATAGATATCTATACTTAGGCCCTGCTCCCGGCTTACCAAGACCACCCTTTGCCTCAGCCTCGGCCATTCGATCTGCTTTCTGACAAGCCTCTTTTTGTTGCAGTAATGCAGGGGGAAGTATTTCTACACCGGCAGAACTACTCACCCTCTTCTGACGATCGGCCTTATCTTGTAAAAAGTTGGCTGTTAGCTTGTTACTAAGTTGTTGCCCTCCAAACGTAGCAAAGCCCCCAATTACCGACAGTACGAAAGTCAAAGAAATCAACACCAGCCGGGCTAACACGGGCAAGCGGACAAAAGAAAAGGCAGCATCCACAATATCCCCCAGAATAGGAAAATGTTCTGTGGATATTTTTTTTCAGGGTGCTTTTAGTGCCACTACCGAGGCCTTTTCCCACGTGCACCTGGACATGCTCACCCAATGTGTCGGGCTGCGGGGTTGGCGCCTCGCCATTAAACTTCGATACAGCATCACGACGCCATGCGACGAACTTCAAACTACCAAGGTCTTGGACAAAAATTGAGCGATCCAATAATAGTGCAAAAACCATGATAAGTATGCCAATTATCATGGCTGCGGCCTCTGCCCACGCGTGCCCACCATCCCCAGACAGTAGATCTCGGCTAATCAACCACCAAGTGGTTCCCTCAACCAGTGAAAATAAAATGACCAACGGGACGCTCAAGGTCATCCAACGCAACACGGCCTTATCAAGCAGGCTATTGTCATAGTGACCCAATAGTTTGCTTGCAATACGTTCCCATCGGCTGCTGCCTAACTTGTTGTTGACGCCTTCGTTTACGAACATCTCGATGACCTCTGCAAAACTGTTATCGGGTTAGTGGACACAATATCGTTCTTCTACATCAAAACCGACTTTAAAACAATGTCGTTGCAAAAAGTCATATCAGAAAAAACGATACCTGACAAACAAAAAGTATGACAAGCTTAACTAACCAAGAGCAAACATAAAAAATATTCTTTTAAATAAAATAGATAACAATAAAAAAATGACAAAATACCACGATACATATATTTCAATATGAGTATCACACCTACTTTAGACATATGTCAACGGTTAACAAATTCAAAAAAATAACTTCTGAAAACATACAATTTTTCAATCGGCAAGAATAGTTATACTCAGAAGTAAAGGTTAGGTCTAAAGGCATAGAAAAATGCTTCCTAAGGCCTTCACCCTATGCAAAAAACAAAAAAACGCCCTTGAGCTCACACTCAAGGGCGTTTTTTATCGGAGGGCCAGAATAGCCGTGTGGCTTTACTCCACTGTCACCGACTTAGCTAGATTCCGGGGCTTGTCCACGTCGGTGCCTTTGACCAAGGCGGCGTGGTAGGAGAGTAGTTGCAGCGGCACCACGTGCAAGATGGGCGAGAGCATGCCGTAGTGTTCGGGCATGGGCAGCATATGTACGCCTTCGGTTTCGCTGATTTCACTACCGGCATCGGCAAAGACATACAGCTCGCCACCGCGAGCACGTACTTCTTGCAGGTTGGACTTCAGCTTTTCCAAGAGCGCATCGTTGGGGGCGATGGCGATCACCGGCATTTCTTTATCCACCAGTGCCAGCGGGCCGTGTTTCAGCTCACCGGCGGGATAAGCTTCGGCGTGGATGTAGGAAATTTCTTTCAGCTTCAGCGCGCCTTCCAGGGCGATGGGGTAGTGCATGCCCCGGCCTAAGAATAAAGCGTGGTTCTTGGAAGCGAAATTGTCCGCCCATTGAGTGATAGCCGGTTCCAGCTCCAGCACTTTTTGCACGGCTACGGGCAAGTGGCGCAGGGCCATGAGGTGGCCTTGCTCGGCTTCAAAGCTCAGGCGGCCCCGGCTCTTGGCCAGCACCAAGGTCAGCAGGGCTAAGGCAGCCAGCTGGGTGGTGAAGGCTTTGGTGGAGGCGACACCAATTTCCGGGCCGGCACGGGTGATAAAGCGCAGGGCGGTTTCCCGCACGATGGCGGATTCGGCCACATTGCAAATGGCCAGGGTGTGGGGCATGCCCAGTTCCTTGGCGTGTTTCAGGGCGGCCAGGGTGTCGGCGGTTTCGCCGGACTGGGAAATCACCACCACCAGGGAATCGGCGGCGGGCACGGAATCCCGATAACGGTATTCGGAGGCAATTTCCACGGTGCACGGCAGCTTCGCCACCTGTTCCAGCCAATAGCGGGCGGTCAAACCGGCGTGGTAGCTGGTACCGCAGGCCAGAATCAGCACCCGGTTGATCTGGGGCAGAATTTGTTCCGCTTGGGCCCCGAACAGCAGCGGGTTGATGCCCGCGCCACCGGCGATCATTTCCAGGGTATTGGCCAGGGCTTGCGGCTGCTCGAAGATTTCCTTCTGCATGTAGTGCTGGTATTGGCCCAATTCCACCGCATCGGCGGATAGGCTGGACACATGCTGTGGCCGCTGCACTAATTGACCATCGGGGCGCATGATGCGGTAGCCGTCACGCTTCAGTTCGGCAATGTCACCATCGTCCATGTACACCACGGTGCGGGTCACTTGCAGCAGCGCTGCCGTGTCGGAGGCGGCGTACATGCCATCTTCGCCCACACCTAGCAGCAGCGGCGAACCTTTGCGCGCCACCACCACCGTGTCCGGGTCTTGCTCTCGGATAATCCCCAGCGCGTAGGCGCCAATTAATTGATTGGTGGTCTGACGTACTGCCTCAAAGAGATCCGGAGTGGTTTTGAGTACGGTATGTAGCAGGTGGGCCACCACTTCGGTATCCGTATCCGAAGTGAACACATAGCCTTGGGCTTGCAACTTGGCCTTTAACTCGGCGAAGTTTTCGATAATGCCGTTATGCACCACCGCCAGCCCGCCAGAGATATGGGGGTGGGCATTGCGTTCGCTGGGCACGCCATGAGTGGCCCAACGGGTGTGGGCGATGCCGATATTGGCTTCGGTATGCTGTTCATCCACTTGAGCAGCCAGTTCCGCCACCCGACCCACAGCGCGCAGGCGGGACAAACTACCATTCAACACCGCTAAACCTGCCGAGTCATAGCCCCGGTATTCCAGTTTACGCAGGCCCTCCAACAACACCGGCACGATATTCCGTGGCGCAATAGCCGCTACGATTCCACACATAATCAGTTCCTTAAGGCAATAAATTCGGGCTTATTTCTTTTTCACGGGCCGCTTCCAACCCGCCAAGCTCATTTGTTTAGCGCGTGACAAGGTGAGCTGATCTGGAGGGGCATCTTTGGTCAAAGTGGTACCGGCGCCCAGAGTGGCGCCTTTGCCCACCCGCACAGGTGCCACCAGCTGGGTATCGGAACCGATGAACACATCGTCTTCGATGATGGTGCGGAATTTGTTCGCGCCATCGTAATTGCAGGTGATGGTGCCTGCGCCGATGTTCACCCGGCTGCCCACGTCCGCATCGCCCACATAAGCCAGATGATTAGCCTTGGAATGGGCGGCGATTTGGCTGTTTTTCACTTCCACGAAGTTGCCGATATGCACATCCTCGCCCAGCGTCGTACCGGGACGCAGGCGCGCATAGGGGCCGATTTTGCTGGATGCGCCCACTTGGGCGTCTTCCAGATGGCAGAAGGGCGCGATCTGGGCACCGTCGGCAATGCTGACATTCTTGAGCACACAGTTCGGGCCGATCTTGACGCGATTACCCAGCGTGACCGTACCTTCAAACACGCAACCCACATCAATTTCCACATCCCGGCCACAGTTCAACGTGCCACGCACATCAATGCGCGCCGGATCAATCACGGTCACACCGGCTTCCAGCAGCGCATTAGCGATGTTGCGCTGATGAATGCGTTCTAATTCGGCCAACTGCACCTTGCTATTGACGCCCAGAGTTTCCCAGTGGGCACCAGGATGGGTCGCCACCACCTCCACGCCATCGGCCACCGCGAGGCCCACGATGTCGGTCAGGTAGTATTCCCCTTGGGCGTTGTTATTGCCGATACGGCCCAACCAGGCGCGCAGGCAGGCAATTGGCGCCGCCAAAATGCCGGTATTCACTTCCCGAATGGCCAATTCGTCTGCATTGGCGTCTTTTTGTTCCACGATGCGCTGCACCTGACCTTGGGCATCGCGGACGATACGTCCATAGCCCGTGGGATCGTCCAAGAATTCCGTAAGCAGGGCCAATTTACCGCCCGCGCTAGCCGCCACGAGGGCCGCCAAGGTCTCGGTGCGGGTGAGGGGCACATCACCGTACAACACCAGCGCGGTGCCCTCTTCCGCCAACAGGGGCAGGGCTTGCTGCACGGCATGGCCGGTACCCAATTGCGGCTCTTGCTTCGCCCATTGAATGTCATCCGCAGCCAAGGCTGTGCGCACCGTCTCGCCACCGTGGCCATACACCACACATACCCGCGTAGCCGCTAATTGCCGTGCCGTATCCAACACATGACCCAGAAGAGGCTTGCCCGCAAGGGGCTGCAACACCTTAGGTAAATCCGAACGCATACGCTTACCTTGCCCTGCGGCGAGAACTACGACTTCCATGCCAGCCCTTTCCGTATCAGATTGGAATTACGAACTTATTGGGGGCTGCATTCTAGCATGGGCACTAAAGCCACTAAATGCGCGACGCTGAGCATGCACAAGAGACGAGCAGACAAAAAAATTGCGCGGCTGTTTAGGCCGCGCAACAGAGAGGAAATACAACTAAGGAGGAATTCAGTATTTGCGCTTAGGCACGAGCGGCATTGCGACGGCGGGCGATGCTCATCAGCACCAAGCTGGTAGCGATCAGAACATAAGAAGCGGGTTCGGGAACGTTGTGTGCGTCGTCGCTCATGGCCACCAGCATCAGATCAGCACCACGGGAAGAGTATTCCATAGCGATGGTGTAGTTGCTGTAGCCGGGCATGCTGTGCAGCCAGGTTTCGGCGGTGTTAATCACGTTGGTTTCAGCAGCGCGGTTGCTGGCATGCAGAGCAGACACGTTCATGCCATTACCCAGCACGCTGTAGGAACCGCCGTTTTCATTCACGATGGCCCACACAGCCAGTTGGAAGGCGGCGGAGCTGCTGGCGTCATTCACTTGGCTAGCAAAACCGGTGTAGAGACGGCCCAGATCAGCAGCACGTTCTTCGGTGAACCACTTTACGCTACGGTCGCCAGCTTCGATTTGACGATAGTTGCTGTAGGTGGTGCCCCAAGAAATGCTGTCGGACAGGTTCATGCTGTAGGTCAGGAAACGGTCGCCATCCAGAGTGGCTTGGATGGCACCAGCGGAAGTGCGATAGCTGCCGGTTTCGGTTTGGATGCTGAAGCCCAGGCTACTTTCGTTGCTGTATTGCCAGGAGTTCATACGCACCACATCGGCACGGGCCACGGAGCTCAAGAGAGCGATCAGGGCAGCGATGAAGAGGAAGCGGTTCATGATGGACTCCGGTTGCGTTGTTCGTTGGAGTCACTTTAGCCGCCACTCGAATTTCTCCCTGTGATGGAGTTCACGCTTTTCTGGGCACGTGACAAGGGATGTGGAAAACGTCACGCTTTCCACATCCCTTGGGTTGGGGTTGGAGGTGTTGTTATAACTTAGCGGGCGTTGGCGGTACGGCGACGGTTGATAGCCAGCATGCCCAGGCTCATGGCCACCAGAGCGTAAGAAGCGGGCTCAGGGATGGGGTTTGCAGCGGCCACGATCAGGTCTTGTTGCGTGGGGGAGTATTCAACGCTGATGCGATAGTTGGAGTAGCCGGGCAGGCTGTGCAACCAGGTTTCAGCGGTATTGATGGCTTGGTTTTCTTGCACGGTGGTGCCAGAGAAGTACGGGGTAGCCACCAGACCATTACCCTTCACGCTGTAGTTACCACTTTCCGTCACGATGGCCCAGGTGGCCAGTTGGAAGGCAGCGGAATTCACGTAGTCATTCACTTGGCTGTAGTAACCGGTGTACAAACGGCCCAGGTCATAAGCCTTGCTGGCGGTGAACCAGGGCACCAAGCTGCTACCGGCAGACACATTGGTGAAGTTGGAGTAGGTAGAACCCCAAGAGAAACCTTGCAGCAGATCCACACAGTAGGTCAGGAAGCTTTGACCGTTCAGCGTGGTACGGAAACCACCGGCGTAGGTCGCTTCAGTCACTTGGGCGGTCTTGATATTGAAAGCCAGGGAGGTTTCGTTGCTGAATTGCCAGGTGTCCATACGCACCACATCAGCGCGGGCGGCGCTTGCGATTCCCAGAATCAGTGCGGCGGTAATCAGAAAGCGGTTCATGATGGACTCCGGTTGCGTTGTTCGTTGGAGTCACTTTAGCCGTCCCCGCTCTTTGGCCCTGTGAAGCACGTCACAGTGGCGCCGGGCCGTGAGGCTCAGTGTGCAGTGCATCACACAAATGGCCCGGCTCTGGGCAAAAAAAAGCCCGCGCAAGGGCGGGCCGATGAGGCAAAACCGTGCGGCTGGGCTTAACGCAAAGCCGCTAGCACGCCGTCCAGGGTGGCGCCGAATTGGGCCACGTCCTGAAACCCCACCACCCGCTGGGCGCTGAGTTCTTGGCCGTCACGATTGAAAAACAAAATCCCTGGCGGGCCAAATAACTGGGCACGAGCCAATAAGGCTTTATCGGCCTCAGAGTTGGCGGTCACATCCACCCGCAACAAGCGCAAGCCACTGAGCTTGGCGCGAATACCGGGGTCCGAGAAGGTAAAGCGATCCATCTCTTTGCAAGACACGCACCAATCGGCGTAGTAATCCAGCATCACGCCCCGGTCGCTGCTGTGCAGAATGCGCTCCAACTCCGCCACCGTGGCCACCCGCTCGAAGCGCAGCTCCCCGGCGCTGCCCTGCCCTTCAACACAGGCTCCGTCCGCTGCCGCTGCACTGCGCAAGAAAGACAAGGGTTGCAGCGGATCGCGGCTACCGCCTAACACACCGATCAACATGGCCGCGCCCAGCAACAGCGCTAACACCCCCGTCCCTTTCCAGAAGCGCGCCCAGCCACTGGCGTGGGGCGGCAGCGGGTCTAAGGCATGCACATAGATGGCGGAAATAATCAGCAACACCGCCCAAGCCAGCATGTGGGCCGCCGCAGGCAAGACCGGCGACAGCAACCAAATCGCCACGCCCAGCAGCAACACGCCAAAAAACTTCTTCACCGCTTCCATCCAGGCGCCGGAGCGAGGCAATAGTTGGCGCGTGAACAAAGCCACCAACACCAAAGGCGCGCCCATGCCCAGGCCCATGGCAAATAAGGCCGTGCCACCCAGCCACGCATCGTGGGTCTTGGCGATATAGAGCAAGGCCCCCGCCAGAGGCGCCGCCACACAAGGCCCCACGATCAAAGCCGACAGCAGCCCCATCACCGCCACGCCCAACACCGAGCCCCCTTGCTGATGGCTGGAGGTTTCGGACAAGCGGCTTTGCAAAAAGGCGGGCATTTGCAGCTCGTAAAAGCCAAACATGGACAGGGACAGCAGCACAAACAAGGCGGCAAAACTGCCCAGCACCCAAGCATTTTGCAGTGCCGCCGAGAGCAAACTCCCGGACAAGCCCGCCGCAACCCCGGCCACGGCATAGGTGAGCGCCATCGCGAGCACATACACCAGCGACAGGAATAGCGAACGGCCTTTGCTCACCTCATGCCCTTGGCCGACGATGATTCCAGACAGAATGGGAATCATGGGGAAGCAGCACGGCGTCAGCGCCAGCAGCACACCAAAGCCAAAAAAGCTCAACAGCGACCACCACAAGCTGCTTTTGCCCAATAGTGCCGCCACGCGGGAGCTTTCGTCCCCGTCCCCGGCACTGGCGGCCACGGGGCGGCTCAAGTCGATGTCTACGCTTTGCGGCGTGGGCGGATAGCAAATACCAATGTCGGCGCAGCCTTGCGCAATCACCGTGAGGCTAAAGCGCGGCGTGTCCGCAGGCGCTTGCACAGGCACACGGAACAGCAATTCGCCGCGATAAATATGCACTTTGCCAAAGTTATCGTCGTCTTTTTCTTTACCGGCGGGCAATTGGGCGGCGCCTAACTGCACGCTCTCCGGCTCGGCCCGGAACTTAAAGCGCTCTTGGTAGAGGTAGTAACCGTCCACAATGTCAAAGCGCACTTCTACCGTGTGGGCATCCACCGCTTGGGCGCTCATACGGTAGGCCTGCTCCGGCGGCAAGGGCTCACCCACCGCCCAGGCCAGGGCGGCGTACACCATGCACAGCCCCACAAGGCCCACTCGATTTATCAATGCCATCATGGCCTTAATCCTCTGCGGTTTCGCTCACCACCCATGCCAAATAATCCGGCAAACCATCCACCACGGGCATGGCGATGATTTCGGGCAGTTCATAGGGATGGCTGGCGCGAATCGCCGCTTCTAGGGTTTGGTATTTAGCGCCTCGGGTCTTAATCCAAATCGGCACCTCGCTGGCCTGCTCCACTTCGCCTTGCCAGCGATACACCGAGGTACACGGCGCTTGCACTTGCACACAGGCCGCCAAACGGGCTTCGATCAGACGCGCCGCCATGGCGTGGGCGCTGTCTTCATCCGGCAGTGTGGTAATCACGACCAATACTTGATTCGGATTCATTGTCGATTCCTCTACTCTCGCATGTCCGTCTGACGGCAGGCCCAGGGGCCTAGCGCTGCCAAGCGCGGTGAATGATGTCTTTCAGGCAATGCAGCTTACCGTGGAAAAAGTGGTCAGCCCCCGGCACCAAAATAATTGGTAGCTCTTGGGGTTTGGCCCAGGCGATGACGTTTTCCAAAGGCACGGTCTCGTCTTCATCACCATGAATCACCAAGGCATCCGGCGGCACACCTTCGGTCACGTAATGGCGGGCGCCCGTCACCATGCCCGCCGCTGTGCCCACCAGCACCATGCGCTGCACCGGGCGCTGGGCGTCTTTCAAACGCTTGGCCACGAGGCTTTGCACATAGGCGCCAAACGAGAAACCGCCCAAAGCCACGGGCAGATCGCCAAAACGAGTGCGGGCATAGTCCAGCACCGCCAGCAAGTCTTCGGTTTCGCCCCGCCCTTCGTCGTGATGGCCTTCGGTCTTGCCCACGCCACGGAAATTAGAGCGCAAGGTCACATAGCCCAAATCCCGCAGCGCCCGCGACAGGCTAAACGCCACTTTGTTATCCATGGTGCCGCCAAAGAGCGGATGGGGATGGGCCACCAAGGCGATGCCTTGAATATGGGCCGGGCTATCAATAATGATCTCGATCTCACCCACCGGGCCGGGAATGGTGAATCGTTCAGCAGGCACGCGACTCATACTTTTAAACGCTCCACCACACGACCGGCCACCAGATGCTCGCTGATGATCTCGTCAATATCGCTCTTATCCACATAGGTGTACCAAGTGCCTTCGGGATACACCACCAACACCGGCCCCACATCGCAGCGCCCTAGGCAGCCAGCGGAATTGATACGCACCTTGCCCGGCCCGTCCAGCTTTTGCGCCTTGATTTGATCTTTGGCGTAATCCCGCAGGGCGCTGGCGCCAAAGTTATTGCAACTGGTTTGCTCTGGCGCCCGTTGGTTGCAGCAGAAAAAAACGTGGTGTTGAAAATAGCTCATGCAAATCTTTCTATGGGGGCATAAAAACGGCCCGGATTATATCGGAGGCTTGGCGAGCGCTTGCCCTGGTGGCGGCGGTTTTGGCCCCGCCAAGACCAGAAACAGCAGCGCTAAAAACGGCCACAAACTGGCCACGAGCCGGGTTAGACCGTTGAAATTCAAAAAGTGCCCCTGTCGCCACACGGACAAGGATTGCACCAGATAGGGGTTTTCGGGGGCCAGATTGACCAGCACCGCCGTCATGAACAAAGACAAAGCGCCCAAGGCCTGCTGGAGCGCATGCGGCAAAAAGCACACCACCGCCAACACCAACACCCCCGCCAGCAGGCCCGCCCGTGCGCCGCTGGTGGCCCAGCCCAGAATATCGTCGGGGCGCATCAACACCACCGCCGCCCCGGAACGAATGCCCAAGGCCACGAGCAGAAAAATAAAAATGGGCAGCGGATTAGGTAAGCGCAGCACCCGGCGCAGCAACAAGCCCACACCCATCACGCCGCTGGCGGCAATGCAGGCTTCCAGCAACAAAAAGCGCTCCACCGTGAAATCCAAGGCCGGGGGCAAACCCAACAGGCGCCGCACATTGCCGGTACCAAAGAGCAAAATCTCCGGGCTCAATTGGGTCAGCCACCACAGCAAAGCCAGCAGCAGACCGTAATCCGCCAGGGTGCCATGATAGAAATAATGGGTACGCCAGCGATGCACCGCCCCGCCCTCGTGCAAACTCCAGCCCCAACGGGCACCGGCCAGCGCTCCCAACAGCCCCCCCAGACTATTGGTGACGCAATCCACATTCGACGGCACCCGACTGGGCAGGTAGTGCTGCAACACCTCCACGCCCACACTCAGGCCCGCCGCCAGCAGCGTGGCCAACAACACCGCCCCCCAGGGCGCACAGCGGCGCAAGGCCCCGGCACTGAGCAAAAAGCCCAAAGGCAGGTAAGCCAGCACATTGAGCACGATGTCCAAGACCGTGAAATAGCGCGGCCAGGGCTCACTGAGAAAAGCAAACCAATCCGCGCCATGGTCTTGCCACGTCACCAAGGGATACAAACTGGCGTACAGAATCAGCAGCCCATAGGCCAGGGCCAAACGCAGAGCCAGAGAATCCCGAGAGACGTGCATCGCCGCGCCGTTCTATCAAGTCCAAGCGTGATACAAGATCGGCAAGAGCACGGCAGTCAACGCCCCGTTCAACCCCATGGCCAGGGCTGAAAACGCCCCGGTGATCTCGTTTTCCTGAAAAGCGCGGGCCGTGCCAATGCCGTGGGCAGACACACCGATGGCAAAACCCCGCACCGCCAAATCCTCAATACGCAACAAATTCAACAAAGGGCGGCTCAGCACCGCGCCAATCACCCCGGTCACAATCACCAGCACCGCCGTCAGCGAAGGAATGCCGCCGATTTTTTCCGCCACGCCCATGGCAATGGGCGTGGTGACGGATTTAGGCGCCAGGGATTTCAAGGTGGCACCGGAACCCCCGCACCACGCCCCAATCAACACCGCCGAGCCCGCCGCCGTTAGCGAGCCGATACCCAAGGCCCACAACAAAGGCCCAGCCATCTGCTTTAAACGCGGCATTTGCGCATACAAAGGTAAGGCCAAGGCCACCGTGGCCGGGCCTAGTAAGAAATGTACAAACTGAGCACCGCTGAAATAGGTCTGATACGGAGTATGCGTGAGCCACAACACCCCGATCACGATAGACATGGCAATGGCCACCGGATTCGCCCACGGCTGCTGACCCGCCCGGCGATACAGCCAATGGGCCGCTTGGTACGCCAACAAGGTCAGCGTCAAACCCATCAAAGGGCTGGCCGCCAAATACACCCACAGTTCCGTCAACCGAGGACTCATGATGCCCGCCCCCGATGCCGCAACAGCCACTTCAACACCAAGGCCGTCACCGCCATGGCCAGCAAGGTGCTGCCCAATAACGACGCCACCAGCGGCCACCACTCCCCTTCGATGCGTGCCATATGCACCATCACCCCCGCCCCCGCTGGCACAAACAGCAAGGACAAGTGCTGCAACAAACTGGCCGAGGTATCCCGCAAGGACTGCGGCGCCCCACCGCGCACGATCAAGGTCAACAAAAGCAACAACATGCCCAACACCGGCCCCGGCACAGGCAAAGCAAACCACTGCACCAACACCTCACCCAATAATTGGTACAGCAACAAAATGGTCAGCGCCCCCAGCATGGCATCCTCCTCAGTCA
>JACCDO012000408.1_pt1 | contig 28484 bp, 43 predicted proteins | sample 7446101 | NCBI WGS metagenome assembly JACCDO01 (sample SAMN15323440, study PRJNA562643) | freshwater metagenome | isolation source: river surface water | place: USA:Blue River Watershed | collected 2017-08-16
AAGTAATTAGCGGTTCTTTTGAAAAAACTTCCGATCGTTCTGATTTTGAAATAAATGTTAAAAGTGAAGAGGAAATTATTGGATTTAGAACTTATCGTGAAATCATCACTAATTTAATTGCTTCAAGGTCGGAGGCTAAAACAGGATTTACCAGTAAATGCATTTACACTTGGCTGCATGGCGAGTTATCCATCAAGTCTATTTCAAAGACTTTGTACAAAATGAAAACTTATGGCTTGATTAAAATGGTTGATAATCATAAGTCTTTAACAGGCAACGTTTATGTCATAAACAAATCATAATTTTTACTATTGAGTAAATTATTTTTGCTTTTAACAATTTATTGATATAATTTTATCAAAATTTTATATTTTGGTAATCACAGGGAATTATAATTTAAAGGCAGATTCAAATTGGAAACTTTTGCAATTGCAAGAGGTTTATTTGCAATGTGACACAACATTGTCCCCCGTAACAATCAACCTATTTGAAATCGCTGAATTGAATAGATTTTGGAATGTAAAAATTTATATTTCAGATTATGGTAATAATTCATCTACAAACAATATAATTATAAATTCTTTTATTGGTGATACAATCGATGAATCTGGATTGAGTCAAGTTACTATTGAAAATGATGGTTCTTCTATCGTTTTACAAGTGGTAGATGAGACAAAATGGATTGCTTCCGATTCTATTATCAAAGGATTTGTCAAAAGTGTTACAGGATTAAATACAGATAATACAGATTCGGAAAATCCAATAGTAAAAATATCAGTTGACAATTCAACTATTGTTGGAGATGGAACTCCCGGCAATCCATTAGTAGCTAATGTTTTGTCTGGAACATTTACTTATGGTTCTTTTTTCGATACCACAACTCAAACCTCTACTTCTAATATTCCTCAAGCCATGAGGCTTAATTCGGTTGCAGTAGATGAAACAAATAATGTTTCTATTGTTAACGATGGCACTTATTTAACTCGAATAACTCCGGCTTTAACCGGTATTTATAATTTAGCATTTTCTGCACAATTAGATAAATCTGGCGGTGGAGGAAGTGATGCTAATGTTTATATTTGGCTTCGCCATAGCGTTATTGGAGATGTTCCAAATAGTTCAACAAGAATTCAAATTAAATCAAATCAACGTTACTTGGTTGCTGCATGGAATTTCTTTATTAAACTAAATGCTGGAGAATATGCGCAAATTATGTGGGCGCAAGATGACAACATCGTCTTACACGCTGAAAATGCACAAATAGCACCTCCAAGTGCTTATAACTCTCCTGAAATACCAAGTGTAATATTGACAGTAAATAGAATTGGTTAATTTAAAATAAATAACAATGATAAACGGAAATTACAAATTACTTTACAATGCCGAATGTCGAAATGTACAGCAACAAGAAGTGTTCTTGGAATGCGATACAACTTTAGGACCTGTAAATATTGACTTATTTGAAATTGTATCAACTAAGCGAAATTGGGGGGTTAAAATAATTATTTCAGATGCAACAAATAATGCTTCAGTAAATAATATTACTATCAATACTTCTGGAACAGATGTTATTGATGAAGCTGGAAATAATCAAGTTATTTTAGCAACTAATGGAGAAAGTCTTGTTCTTCAAATTACAGGAGATAATTTATGGTTAGCTACCGAAAGTATTGGTGGTGGAGCAGGAGCAACGGAATACAAACAAGCTCTTTTACCTACTTTATCTGTAAATACAAGCTCAATTCCAAAACCAGAATTAGTAGGAGATTTTTTTGATGCTGGTATACAATTTCCTTATTCAGGACAAGCATTTATCAAACTAAACAACGGTAATTTAGCAGATGTTGCTTATTGTCAAAGTGTATTGAAAGACGGAACGTATATTTACGAAGCGTATGATTTACAAACCGCAAATCCAATCAATGGGTATTGGGTTGCTTTTAGACAAGATGCTTTGAATCCAAATTTACTTAATAAAGTAGCAGAGCTTCAAATGACTTCTCAATTCTGGAATAACTGGTATGATTACACAGTTAAAAACGGAGCAGATAATGAAGTTCAATTTGTTCTTATAAATTCAGCAAGTTCAGACAACATTCCGATTGAAGGATTTATTACTACATTAACATACGCTAATGGAACTTTAACTGCTGTTGATTCTAACCCTAATTTTGGAGAAACGGTATTGTCTTTATATAATAACTTGACAGGTTTTGGCGTTGCTCCTGCAACAGCAAATTGGAATTATTTGGGACCAGAATACAATCTTGACGATGGTTATTACGGAATGGCTTTAGGAAGTGATTTTGGTTGGGTATATTATCAAAATACAAACGCAATACTTCCTTCAGAGCAATTCACTTATGTTGGATTCAATATTTTTACAAATCAAACAAGAGTTTTAGATACGCTTACCGAATTAACAACGTTAACAAATTACGACTACAATTCTTACGGACCTGCAATAGAAAAGAATATTCAAAAAGGTAATTGGGTTCATCCAAACGGATTTTTATTTGTTTTAGCAGATGGAAACCCAGTTGATAACGGAAATAACAACAACGGAGTTACAGCTTTGTGGTCTCCGTATTGGACGGATAATACACGAGTAATTTATTTGAACGATAGACAATTATCTTCAAACGCACCGGTAAGTCCCGGTCAATATCTTTATACTGGTGGAAGTTACTATGGAGGACCTCAATATAGTTGGTATTGGGATAAAGAGAATATCTATACTTTTCAAGGAAGTTTGATGAATGTTTATTGGAAAGGAGGTCAAAATTTAATTGTTACAAGATTCAATATGAACACAAAAGAAGTAGTATCTTATAACTTGCCGAATCTTGACGTGGATTATTCGACAATGTTAGGCTTTAGCATTTGGCCAAATGATAATTCAATGATGTTTTACGCAGAAGGAGGAGTTTTGACTAATATTTTCGGGCAATTTAACTATTATGTATTATCAAACAACGGAGTTTTAAGATTGCAGTCAAATAACAGTTATCCAACAAATATGTTAGGAAATAAATCGTACTCAACACTTACAGGTATGCTTTATAATCCATATTGCGTTGGACTACAATATGACGAATACAAAGATGTTCAATTTTAATTTTAGATATAATGATAAATAAAGTAATTGCATATTTGCAAAAAATAGAAAATGAAGCAAGTGATAAATTGCTTCAAATATTTGAAGGAAAACAAGATTCAGTTGAAGATTCTTTTTATACTGAAACTGTATTTAAAACTCAAAATGAATATGGTGTTTTGGGAAGTGTTTTGAGAGGAAAAATTCAGGGATCTTTTAGAGCCGAGTTAGTGGAAACACCCTTAACGTTTGTTCGAGGTAAAGAAGGGCCTGTTTTCTTTTCTTTAAAAAATCAAGGGATTGATTTTGGATTCACTTTAGTTGATTATCGAAGTTCACAACCTCTAGTTATAGTGGTAGTAGAATTTAAAGATTCAAAATATGAGTATAAGTCAATTAAATTTGATTCTGAATCTAACTCGTATGTGGACAGTGAATTTTCCAGCCAAGAATGTGATAAATTTGAAGATTTGTCTGATTTAGTTTTAACTAACTTGGATACCGACATAAAGAAATGGTTGGGTAAATAAAACTATAAATACCTATTGAAATGAGCTGACATAATTTTGTTAGCTCATTTTTTTTATAAAAAAAACCTTCTTGAATTATATTTATTGTATATTTGTGCAATAGTAACTTTAATAAGTCTTTATGAAATCTTCGAAAAAATTGAATTTCTATGATATTTTCTCTAGGAATTTAGCCTATATTACAGATGATGCCTTTCTTGATACTTTTGATGTAATTGGTAAACAAAATAAGATTAGCTTTAAAAATATTTTAAATGAATCGATTGAGGATTCAGACTCGCAAGGCACTCAGAGTAGACTCGAAATAAACTCTCAAGACATTCAACTAAAGCTTAGTAATAGGATGTTATATTTATTCAATAATTCAATACTCTATAACTGATGAATATTAAACCTGTCCATAGTAATAAAAAAGTTCCGATTAGAAAGGGCTTTCATAAAACCCTTTTTAGCAAAGTTTGCTCATGGTGGAAATCAGATCATGGGATTATGAACTTATCGCTTCTCGAAAAAGTAAAGCTGGTAAAATGTCAACATTACTTGGTTCAAAAAAATAGCAACACGATTATCATAGAAAATGATCCAAATAAAGTAATAATAAAAATTACTCAAGACAAGAATACTGTCATTTTGGATAAAGATTCTGTATCAATAATTTTAAATTTAATCAACAAAGACAATACCAATGGAAACAACACAGGTAACTAATCTTCCAAAAGAAAATAAGCGTGAAGAACTTTTAACCTTGGCTGACAAACGATTCAACGAATCACAAAAAATATACCCAAACCTTTTCAAAGAGGAATTTAGAGAGTTTCATAAAATCATATTTTGTGAAGCTTTTCTAGTCGGAGAAATTGAAGGAGAACGCCAAGCTATTCAAAGATTGTTAACGAAATTTAAGTAGTTATTTCTTTTGATTTTTTATCACAACAAAATAACCTCCGAATCCTTGTTTGTCTTTTGACTTGTCAATTTTACCATCTTTCAATGGGACCATTGTTTTAGTTACACTATTTGAAACATTTCCGCCTATTGATACCGCTTTATCTTTGTCTATCTCAGTAACTATATCGCAATGTGAATAATAATTACCGGTAGAATCATAAGTAACTCCTGCTTGTCTTGGATAACAAACTAAATCGCCAACCTCAACTTTTACTTCACTTGGTTTATAACCTTTAAATGGATTATCTGAATCTGTCTTTCTATTCTTAATGGATTTTACGATATAATTGCTATGCGACTGACTATATGGAAATGTATCTTTTGCGCCTGATTTCCTCATTACGTAGGAAATAAATGCAGCTGACCATGCCTCGTTTACATAGTAGCTGTCACTCTGTTTGACACCTGCTCCTTCTTCCCAATACTTTCTTAATCGATCCATCGTTTGTGGAGATCCTTCTTTTATTTTTCCGGAAGCATTCCATGCGTTCCATTCAGACTCAGCTAAATTGGATAATTTTCTTTTAAATTTCTTAGAACCAATAACAAGGCTTCTTCGATACGTGTACGCTATTATTAGCGTAATCCCAATCAATATGCCTCCTATTATAAGTTTTTTATTTTTTGAATTCATTTCAATATTGATTTTAAGAAGTTTTGAGCAACTATTTGATGCCCGGATGCCGTAGGATGTATTCCATCGGTAGTTTTGCCTTGTAAATCGTAAACAGGAAGGAAATTAGCATTTTTAATTTCTTTCGGTAATCTCTTTTGTAATTCCTTTCTTCTTTCGATTAAAGGAATCCATTGCTTTTTATCAGTTATGTAAGTCGTATAAGGCATTTTAGTGTAATCAGCAAAATTATCAATTCTGTATCCTAAAACGACAAATGCATCCGCACCATTAAGCCTAGACAACTCTACCATTTTTTGAATATTCAAAATCGTATTTTCTAACTTAATTGATTTATTACTGGCATCATTACCACCTCCATAAATGTAAATACGATCATACTGATTGTTTTTAAGCTGTGCCGGGAGATTCTGTAACATCCATGACGTTGGCTTTCCACCTTGCGCTAGAACATCTATGGTGTAACCTTTTGGCTCTAATTCTTTTTTTAGAAGATTTGGATATGTATAGGTAATGTTTTCCCCAGAAAGATTCCTTATGGCACTTTGACTATCGCCAACAATTAAAATCTTTTTAGGATTTTTATTTCGAATTGTAACTATCCTTGATTTTGAAATTAGATTGAATATAAAGTATGTGGAGATTGCCGTAGCGATTCCAATTAACCATTCTTCTTTCTTTATTTCATTGAGTTTGAACAAATTTATTATTGTAAAATTCCTAAATTTTTCAATACTTTTACTACTTGTTGTAAAGTATATCCATCAAATGTATCTGTATTTGTTAATGGAGTACCAAGTCCACTTACTAATGTTGCAGCTGCAACTGCTGTTGTTTCTCTATATAATTTAATTATATTTCCATTCTCAGTTATAAAATGTGGTGCTGCATTACCTGCTGTGATGTCTGCTGAGTATAATGCAAAGGTATCGGTTGCGGTTGCTGTTGGAGCTGTACCATTTTTAATGAAAAATGTATTACCTCCATAAGTAGCAGATGGCTGAGTATTTGTTGTTCCTAAATATGTTCCTAATGCAAATACAGATTGATTATAATTATTATTTGAAATAGATAACATAGCAAGAGTTCCATTACTATTGCTTAATACGCTTCCTGTTGTAGTTCCAAATTTAAAACCTAAAGAATTTCCACCTATGCTTCCAAAATATCCATATCCTGTTTGAGCAAACCACACATGAGAACCACCGACCCCAGTAACTGTTGTAGCTCCACTTTCAACAAACATACTTATTGATTCAACTTGTCCTTGAGTACTAAATCCTGTGACTCTTGGTTGATTACCTGTTGTTGCTACTCTTGACCAAACATCAGTGTTCTCACCCAAAACATTATAACCTGCTCTTGATAAAGCTGTATTTGCATTTACATTTTGAATGATTCTTGTATCACCTCTTACTTGTAAAATATCCAACGTATCAGCACTATTCCTAACTCTAAATGCTATATCAGTTGATAATGCTCCTTGGGCTCTTACGTCAAGTCTTGCACCAGGAGATGTTGAACCTATTGCTACATTTCCACTTGTTGAACCAAATATAACATCACCAGTTGTTGTTTCTATTGCTCTATGTGTTAAACCTGTTGTTGATGTTAATGTTGGATTGTAATGTATACCTCTAAAAATTGTTGATACATTTCCAGCATTTAAGTTAATGGTTGGATTTATTAACAATCCATTTGTTTGATTATTTCCTCCTGATGTTGAAAACACGTTTCCACTTATTCCAGCAAGTGAAACAGTGTTTGTAGAATTTTGAACTGAATTAGTAAAAAGACTTATATCAACTCCACTTGTTATACTTGAGTTTGACCTTATAGTAAAGTTGCTATTGAAATTTAACCTATTAGCTACTGGTAAATTTGAATCCAATGAAATTCCACCTGAATTACCAGCATTTGTAAGAATTCTTATACCTACATTTAATATTTGCGTTCCAGAAGAAGATGTTGCTCCTCCATTAAATCGTGCATCTCCATTTACATCTAATTTAAAAGATGATGAAGGAGTTGATGTTCCTATTCCTAATGTATTATTTGTATTGTCCCAAAATAAATTAGCATTTTGCTGTACTACACCACCTGCTTGGAAGAATACTCTACCATCTGTTCCTGATGATGGTGTTGTTCCTACTGTAATACCTATTGGAATCGTCCACGTTCTGTCTGCACTTAAATCTTGGGTAGTGCCGTTTATTGTTAATGTCCTTGACGTTGGTACGCCTCCTAAACCAGACAAAGTATATTCAGGTACATTTAGCACATTTGAAGCAAAACTTGATGCTCCGGAATTACCTGTTGTGGTTAAGCTTATCGGATCTTGTTTACTTTGAAATGATACGTTCCCTGCTCCATCTGTAACCAAAGATTGTCCTGCAGTGCCATCTGAATTGGTAATATTGAACGTGTCATTTATTCTTATTTTTCCGTCATTAAGTGTTTGAAATAAATAACCACTATCATCTGATTTTCTTATGGCTATTGAAAAAGATGAAGCTGAAGCATTTAACGCTTTTATGTTTAGCCTTCCTTTTGTACCGGAAGTTGTACCACCTAATGATAAAACTACATTTACATCGTCAAATTCAAAATCTGAACTTTCTGAAACTGAATTTGATTTATTGAATAAAACTCTTCCACTTGTTCCTGAAATTATTTGACTTGTATTGATTACAACATTCGAAACAAGAGGAGATGCAGGTGTGCCTTGTCCGGTTATTGTGTTGTTTGCTAATGAAACTTTAACAATAGGATTTAAAGGATCTGTATTGTCGGTATTTAACCCCGTTACACTTTGAACAGCAAAAGGAATTGTAATACTTTCACCAGCTAACCATTGGTTTTCCGAAACGACAGAAAAAATAACAGATTCTCCGTTTTTATTTAAAATGATTTGTGTATTTCCTAACTGATCGACTGTATCTTGAACAGGAGGTATTCCAACTGAACCTGTATTTATAGTGATATTGTTTATGGAACAATTTTGACTTAAATCAACAATATTTATTTTAACATTCCAAAAACGATTTAAATTCGCAATCGGAAAAAGATTTATTGTTACCGGCCCGGAAAAAGTATCGCACTCCAAGTAAACTTCTTGTTGTTGTACATTTTTCCAAAATGGATTAACTGTTAAATCGTATGTTCCTGTAATAACCATTTAAAAAATATTATATTAAATGGCACAAAAAATATGCTATAAAGCGGTGACTACAATTTCACCAGAACTTAAAGTTACTTTGTATTCTTTACAAAGTTGTTTCAATTTTTCGATAAATTCTTGCACTCTTTCTTGACGCTCTTTTGCTATAATTTCTTGTGCTTTTAAAACATCTAATTCGGATTTTTCCTTAATAGATACTCTTTTTTTTGTTGTTGTTGACATATTATATGTTTTATAATCCAAATATTACTGCCTGAAAGCCTATTTCTTCTAAATATTCTTTCATTTTTTGATGTGCTACATTTATTGTTTGTAACTCATAAGTTTCGGGATTCGTACCTAATGACAAATCAAACCATTTGTGTAATTCAAACCCATCAATTACCATAGATTGATCATTATTTTCATACGCTTCCATAGAAGGATAAATTTGTTGAGCAACCTCAATTGATTTACCATTTAACGGACCTGAAAAAGCCAATCGACTTACAACTTCTGTAATTTCTATATTCGTTCCCCTAAAATACATTTTAGCGGTTTCTGTTGACGTAATTCTTATCATTAGACAAATTTAATAATTTGATGGGAAAAATCAACTATTTTTTACCCAAGGCATTTTTACCTACCCATAAACGGCATATTGCCTCTTTCTTTACATTTCCTCTTATTTGAGAACAAACGCCAACCTTTTTTACCGGGTTAATGTAGTAGAAAATGCAATTACCGCAAATAAAATTTGGATTAGTAGATTTTTCCTTGTAAACAGATTCTTTTTTGCACATTTTAAAAGGAGGAGTTCCTTTGCCTTTACCTAGAACAAAATAAAGGAATGGGGTATTAAGTTGTTCTTCTTTTGGTAGTAAATTAAATGCTTTCCAAGCATCTTGAATCCAGCTTGGCGCATCTTTTAGAGCTTCTTCGTAATTCATCATGATTATTTTGTTATAAATAGGTAAGACATAAATAAGGTTGTAAAACTGCCTACTCCAATTGCCGTCCATTTGTAGGCCCGCTGATTGTTTCTTTGATTTGTTACAACATCTCGTTGAGTTTTGGCAATAGATAAATTTTCATTCAGAGAATTGATAATTGTATCTTGATCTGCTTTAACTTTTGTCAAATTTGTTAATTGCTTGTCTTTTTCGCGTATGGTAATTTGATATTCTTCTTTCTGCTTAATTAAATCCTTATTGATTTCGATACATTCTTTTCTTTCTTCGTTTAAGACAGATAATTTTCTTCCTTGATCGGTAGTGAAAGCTAGTAAGGTGTCTACTTGGTAAACAATAATTGCAGGATAAGCTACTTTTTCAACCTGTGAAAAGGCTGAAAAGCTTACTAAAAATAAAATGTACTTAATTAAATTCATTTTCCCAATATTTACCAAGTTCTTTGTCCGACAATTGTTCCACCTCTTTCTTTCTTCTTCTAAATGCTAATCTAATGCTATCAATTGAGTTTTCTAATTGATGAATTCTTTTAGAGGAAGCATCTATTATTTTTTGGCTTTTTTGATTTTCAGACAAAAGCGTTTTGATATGTGCTGTTTTACTGGCTATAATACTGTCGTTTTGCTTTTCAATCTTTTTGATGATTTTATTTGTCATTTGTTGATTTTGTTCATTTTGACTCATCAACGCAAACATTTTTACCATCAAATAAAGGCATGCCATAATTAGAACAGTAACACCTGCGGTCATGTAATTTATCTTTCTCAACATCATTTTTTATAAAGCTGAATACCTTTGTCAATTAACAAATAAACTCCTAAAGCAATTCCACCGGCTAAAAGCATAGAATACCAAACGCTATTTCTAAATTGCATACTGCGAATAAACGATTTGTAAGTACCATAAGGTAAAAGTTTCCATGTGTAAGCATCGTTGGTAGTTGAAGTTAATTGAAAAATCATCCAATCCGGTTTTCCTTTTGCGTCTTCTAATGCCAAATCCAATCGTTTGGGATCGTACATTTGACTTTCTAAAACAGAAAAGTCTTTTGGGTTTATCCAAGTGAGTTTTATTGTTCCTATCGGATACATAATTTCTTAATTTACTCAAAATTAAAAACTTTAAAATGCAAAAGCAAAAAAATATTTTATATTGTTGATTTAAAATAAAATAAGGCATTTTAATTAAACCTATTTTTCAAGTGGTCCAACTAATTTTTTAGTTGCGCGAAAATAGCTTTTTAGTTATTTTTCTTCCTGTCTCGGTGAACACCGCTAATACATAAACAGAAACTACAATAGCGGAAGTAATGGCTATGGTAGGAAGCAATTTACTGTCGGGTTTCGAAAATGAAGGAAGTTTAAATCCTTCTAAATGGCTTTTTCTTAGAACTGTTAAAGCTTTTTGAGCATCTTCTGTAGTTACGGAAGCTTTATCTCCTCCTCCGGAATAATAACTTTCATTTTTATCAACATACTTTTTTGACCCCTGAACCGGGTATGGTACGCCAACACTACTCCAAATTTGAGCGACTGATAAAGCAGCTCTTTGTTTGTTTTCCGTTGTGTCCGGGCTAATTCCTTGAATGTAGTTTTTTATTGTACTTCGTTGCGTTAATAAGGAATACCCCATTTTATCTTGCACTTCCTTGGAGAATTTTGTTTCTAAAGGCAGATTTAAGCGTTTGACAAGTTCTTTAAATGTTGTGGGTATGATTTGGTAACGCCCTACTGCCCAAAGTTGACCTGTGGCATTCCTTGGGTTGGACTGAAACTCTATTATTTCCTCTAAAGTATAGGAAGATAAGTCTTTTTTTAATAAGCTATATGGCGTTTTTGAAGTTCCTTTGATGAAAGATTTTAAACCTGTATTGTTGTACCAATTATGATCATCATAGGTCTTGCTTTCTCCTTTAAGTATGGTGTCGAAAAAATTATATAAAGCTTCTGATTTAGTCATATTAAAGGAATTAAGCGTAAGAATTTGTCATCCTTACGCTTTTAAAGAATTATTTTACGGAAGTGGATGTACTTGGCTCTTTTGGCGTTGACTCGCTTGAAGGAGATCCTGTTGATCCACCTCCAGATGGTGTAGCCGTTGTTGTTGCTGTAGATACTGATACCGGTGTTCGAAGTTGATTTATTTCAAGTTTTGTTTGTTCTAAATCTTGCTTTCTTTCAATAGCTTTCTTTTCAGTGATTACCAAATATGCAAATCCTGAAAGAAGTGCCATAGATGACGTAATTGTAATTGATGAAGCCGTATTAGATTTCATTTTTCTTGCAACCAAAAAACCTAAAACACCGCCTACTAATCCTACTCCACCGGCAATTAACTTGCGTGTAAGTTCTTTTCGTTGTAAATCTTTAACTTGACTTTCTAATTGTTCTTTTGTTACCATAATTACATTTTTAAGCCTTCAATCATTTTTCTTCTTTTTTCTTGTTCTGCTTTCGTGGCATATAAAATAGGTAAGCCAACCGCAAACGATCCTGCAATCGTTGCAACGGCTTTAATCCATGTTTTATCTGTCATTTTTCGAGAAATAAGAAATCCGCCTACAGCTCCTGCAGTCATTCCTAACGCAATGTACAAATTTCTATTGCGATTTTTTGCTTTTAGTTCTTTTATTGATACCATAATTAGTTTATTCCGGGGATTGAAGTAATTTTTGCTGCTGTTGTCTGAGGTTTAACCGGAGACAAATTTGTTGATGATGGAGCTGATGCTGCCATCGGTGAATTGAATTTTACATCAGGTAAATTTTCAGGCTTCAAAACACCAACTCCTTTTGTTTCGCTAGTGCTTTTTTGCGTTTTTTCTTTATTGAGTACAAATTCAAATTCTTTTTCTTTTTCAGAAATAGCAACCTTTCGGTTTTCATGTTTTTTCTGCGTCAAAAGAATCACCGGCATACCGAAAGCTACTGATCCAATCAATGTGGAAAGCACTTTTCCGGTTGTTTTCCATTTTAGTTGTCTAGCTAGAATAAACCCTGCTGTTGCACCTAAAACCATAAAACCTCCTATTGTAAGGTTTCTGTTCGTGTTTTGTTTCTTTAATGCGTCAATATCTGCTTTAATGGCATTCGATGATAATCCGCTTATTTTTAAGTCGCCCATAATTTCAAATTTTAAAATTTATCTTTTGGAGGAAATTCAACATCTCTTGGAGGGTATTTTTTTCCTAAATAGCTAGTAAGAGAAGCTTTCCTTCTTTCAATAGAAGCCACTGCACTAAAAATGCGAACATTTGAACCAATTTCTTTTGCTAAACTACCGACACAACCATTAGGAAATATGTAAATAAAGGTTATTTTTTCTAATAATTGATCTGTAAAGCCTTGTCCATTTTCAAAAGTTCCATTTAAAATGACTGTTTCCTTGTCATCAATATTTTTGGTAATAGAAAATGTTCCTGATGAATCTACTTTATTGCCTTTTCCGTCTACTGTTGTAAACAATAAAGTTGGTTTTTGAGTTGTAAATATTGCCATGATTAAACGTTTTGAGTATATGTAACATTTGTTGAATCCGTTAAGAAAACAACATCTAAAATTGCGTCTGCTTCAAAATTATTTGGGTTTCCTGCAAGGAAAAACAAATAGTATTGGTTAGGCGTTCCGATTGTATTGTCTGGATTTAAAAGAATGAATGGAATATTTTCAGACGTTCCTAATCCACTATTTGTAACATAACCGTTAACAGCCAAAGGACTTGTAATCGTTCCTGTTAAACCTGAATCAGTACATATTAAAACTCCAGAAGTTTCTGAAGAAGCAATAACTGTTCCCAAATCGGTAGTAATTAAACCAATGTAATTAGCATAAATATTACTACTTCCATTGTATTTAATTGTAGCTTTCAATCTATACTGATTGTAAACTGTACCTTGAATAGTTACCATTCCTGAAATTTTTTGTAAGTCAGAACTAACTAAAGGATCGGCAGGAGGAGTTGGATTTCCGACAACTAAATTATAGGATGTGGAAGTTCCTGCAACACTTTCTAAAGCAATCCATTGAGACTCACCTGCTACTTGAAAAGCTATGGACTCTCCATTGGTATCTAATACAATTTGTACCGTTGTGTCGTCATCTATTGTGTCCGAACCGGATGTATTGATAATGATGTTATTCGTGAAAGCATTTGAAGCTTTATCGCTGATAATTATTTTTACTCCCCAAAATCTATTCAAATCAGCGATTTCAAATAGGTTAATTGTTACTGGGGCTAATGTCGTATCACATTCCAAGAATATCTCTTGCTGTTGAACGTTTTTCCAAAGAGGATCTACTGCTAAATTATATGTTCCGGTTATCATGGTTTATTAAATTAAGGTTTTGTTTATTTCCGATAAAATAAAGTCTTTCACTTCATCTTGATTCATCGAAAATGGAATAGCAAGTTGAACTCTGCCAGAGTTTTCTTTTTCTTCTTCTGAATACTTATAGTCGATAGATAGTTTTCTTCCTGAAATAGTAGCTAAAGATTTGAAACGAATATCAGATAATATTTTTTCGTTTTCGCTTTCTAATTTTGCTACTTCTTCTTTTTGCTCTTGAGTTGCATCTTCTACTAATACAGGTATTTCGTTCAAATGAAAAATAGTTTTAGTATCTGGATGTCCAATACCATTTATAACTATTGATTTTTCAATTAAAGTTTTTATTGTTTTTGTCTTTGCCATTTTAATTTGTTTTAATTTTTAAGCTGTTGCTAAAGTATAAATAACGGTATTTGCTCCATTTACATAGCTTAAAGTAATTATCCCTGAAGCATTTAAAAATATCGTACAATTGTAGTTCTGATAAACGTGAGTTGCACCAGAGAAATTTAAAGTTGTAGGAGTTAAAATTTGATTATACTGGAATAAATTTAAAATAGTATTTGAATTGAAAGTTGATGGGAATGAATTAAAAGAACAATTATCCCCTATAACATTTCCAGAGCAATAATTTCCAAAAGTATTCATAATAAAAGTATTTCCAAAAGTATTGCTATTATTTCCGTTTCCTATTGTATTGTTTTGTACGTTATTTTGAAATATATTTGAGTAGCATTGTTCTCCAATTGTATTATAAACACATCCGGTACCAAAAGTATTATTTTGAAACTGACTTCCTATTTTATTAAATTGAAAATTAGCCGCAAAAGTGTTGTTTATTACATAATTTGCAATTTTATTAAATTGTAAATTATCACCACAAACATTATTTATAAATCGAGAACCTATTTCGTTGTCTGTGCAGTTATTAGAAAAAGTATTTACAGAAGAACTTGCACCGATAGTATTTCTTACAAAATTATCTTGAAATACAGTATTATAACAACCAACATCAAAGCTATTGTCTGTAAAACTTCCGAAAGTTGTATTATTATTGAAATAATCTCCTATTTCGTTTCGAGAAAATCCATTAGCAATAGTATTGTTGTAGAAACCTATACCTATTGCGTTTTCTTGAAAATAACTACTAATAGTATTATTAGAAAAATCTTGATTTATTGTGTTTTTAAAAAAGTTATACTGTATTCTATTTGAAGTAAAATTTTGAGCTATATCATTAGTACTAAAATTTCCGAAACTAATATTATTATTGAAATCTCCTGCAAAATTGTTTAGTTGAAAATTTCCACCCATAACATTAGAAATAAAATTTCCATTAGAAAATATTTTATTAACATCAGCAAGAACGTTTCCTGAAACAAAACGACCATTAAATTCTGATTCTTGGAAATCATATAAACACGTATTATTAAGAAATCTTAAAGAGTTTATAATTATATTATTTATAGTTTGAAAGAATACGTTATTATCACATTCTCCTCTATACCAATATGGTCCTTCTCCTCCTCCTATTCCATCCCAAGTTACGTCAAATATATCTGCTCCTGGATTTCCTATTGAAAATACGTCTTTGTAATTTCCAGTTGTAGGTCGTGTTGAACCTGCAATATATGGATTATCGCCTATACCCCAATAATTAACCCCGTTATTTGTATTTGAAGATAAATCTACTTCGTAACGTCTATATTTTACTGCTCGAAAATCAAAAGGAACGTTTACATTGCGTTGTGTGTCATTTCTTCTTATTACTTGTCCATAAGAATCTCCTATTGCATAAATTGTATCTACATAAAGAGAGTCAGCATCATAGTTGTTAAAATCATTTTCGTCTAAATCAAGTAAAATAACTTTCATTCCGTCAGGACTTACAGATAATCTCGACATATCTTTCGGATAACCGTAAGCTGGGTCACTTGAAGTATAAGGATATTGACATGTTGCAACAACTGGAGTTAAAGGTTCAAAACAACCATCTTGATAATATGAACCGCCTCCAAATTCGCAATATAAATAGAAATAATGCCCAAATAAAGCAGGATAACCAGTCGGCATATTGAAATATACGTTTGTTCCATCCCATTGTAAATCAAAACCGCTTACAACTGTTGAGTCTGGTAATACTTGGCCATTATAAATATCAAAATCAACACCTATTTTGTTTGTGAAAGCTTCAAATTGAAGAATGTCTCCAGGGTATTGCTCGGAATAACAAGTAGGTTCAAATTCATACGTTGAAGTTGCTTCTAAAATAAGCGTTTCGTTTGGTCCTGTATATATTTGTCGAGGATTGAAAGAAGGGTCGATTGGAGTAGGGTTATTATTTGCTAATTGCCAACCATTTAAAAAGTTAGTAGATTTATAATCAAGTAAACGGTATTTTTTTCCGGGTGTTAATTGAGAATTTACAATTTTTGTGTATAAATCCGCATACAAAATATCTTCTATTCCTCCACCAGCTCCCCCACCAATACTTTCTGTTGCTAACCATTGAGATACTCCTGTTACTTGTAACACTACGCTTTCTCCATCAGTTGCTAAAACTACTTGGTTGTTTCCTAACTCATCAATTAAATCCGATCCGGAAGCATTGATTGTAATGTTGTTTGCAGAAGCGTTGTTAGATGCATCTGAAATAATTATTTTTACTCCCCAAAATCTATTCAAATCAGCGATTTCAAATAGGTTAATGATTACTGGGGCTAATGTCGTATCACACTCCAAGAATATCTCTTGCTGTTGAACGTTTTTCCAAAGAGGATTGACTGCTAAATTGTAAATTCCGGTTATCATTATCTTCGATTTATTTCTGTTAATATTTTGTCAAGTTTTTCATCCATTTTGTCAACTCTTTTTTCGAACTCATTAAATTTTTCGGAAGAAACGCCTTTAAACACGTCATTTTCGTTAATCTTTTGATTTACTTTACTGACTTCTGTTTGAACATCCTTAATTTCTTTTCCATGTTGATCGAGCGTAGTTTTAGTTTCATAATAAAAACCATAAGTAACGCCAAATGCTGTACACAATGCGATTATCATGGAAATGGCATTTGAAACTATTGTAGTTCGTTTCAAGTGTCTTTCTAGGACTTGATGGTCTGCTTGCATAGTTAATTTACTTTAATAGGGTTAGTGGTAATAACGGTTGTTTCATTTGCCGGAACTACCGGTTTCTTTTCTTCCGTTGGTGTAGGTGTAGGTGTAATGAGCGTTACGCTTTCTTGGGCAGTTGTTACTTGTTCACCTTGAGGTTTTTTTATGGTAAATTCCACTCTTCTGTTGGATTTTCTTCCTTCTTCTGTTTTATTATCAGCTATTGGTTTATCTTCACCAAAACCTGTTGTTGAGATTCGTGCCTCTGCAACACCTTTTTCCATAAGGTAACGCTTTACGGCATTTGCTCTTGATACACTTAGTTTTTGATTGTATTCTCTTGATCCTACGTTATCTGTATGACCAACTATGGAAATTGTCCATGTTGATGCTTCCGGTTGATTCATTACCGAAACTATTTCATCAAGAAAAGGATATGAAGTAGGTTCAATGATGGACTTGTTTGTTTGAAATGTTAAATTATCGTAGGCTTCTTTCAGAATTTTCTTTTCATTCTTTTCTTGGGTTTCGGTGGACTTTCTACGCTTCATTAAATTACTAAGCCAGTAACCTAATCCAAAAGCAGCAGCAACAACTACTACACCGCCTATAATCAATTTGACATTATTCTGTTTAGCCATCCGATAGTATTTCTTTTAAACTTATTTCCCTAACTAATTTAGGGGCATTATTAACCATTTTATAAATCCAAAATTTCATATTGAATTTCTCATCACTTGGTTTAATCATAATGAAAAATTCTGTATGACTGCAATTTAATTCTTCTGCGACATTTTCCAATGTGGATTGAATTGTGTCTTTAACAATTTTTTCGCTGTCAAATAAACCTCCTAATAAATTCTGGAACATACTTTTTCGTTTTAATATTTATACTAATTTGTTAAAAACAAAAATATAAATTATTTCGTGACTAAGTACATTTTTTTTCTAAATTACTCGTTACTGCTTACTTATGAAGCAATTTCAAAATGCATCCAATCGTAATTTTTTTCTTTTCCGAGCGACAAAAAACCATGCTTATAAAATATGTCAATCATTGCTTTATATTCAGGTCGTGCAAATCGTGCGGTTTTACTTGTTTCTTTTAACGTGTTTCTAGCCGGATCAAGATCTATGGCGATTCCCCAAGAATGCTTACTCCATGCTGAACCTCCGCGCATTTTTCGGTAGTTGAAACATCCACCAAATAAATCAATACCCAGTTCTTTTATTTTTGCATATCCATAATGTTGCAAAATATCTTTAAAAACCGCTTCAAACTTATCGGCTACCAATTTATGACACCTCATCTTTGTAGTGGTTGAATCAGTATCCCAAGCTAACCTCATCGGATAGGGTAAATTGATAGTTACTAAATAACTTGCACCTGTTTCATTCGGAACACCGTATTTTTTAGTTGCTTGCTGTGTTGTTAACATCTTCTTTTGTTTTTTTTTTATATTGAATGAATTTGTCTAAGCTTGTTAATCCAAATGATCCAAAAGCAAATAGCGCAACCGCTTCAATCAAAGATTCGCTTGGAGCTTCTGTTTCATAAAATGTATTTACCAATAAGCATACATTTAAAGATAAAATAGAAAGTAAGCCGGCAATTCTTTTAGAGCTTATTTGTCCGTTTTCATCAGAAATCATTTGTCTTAAAAACTTCCTCATGAATTCTTAGTTATTAGGTAAACACCAATTAAAATAGGAATACTTGCTAAACCTATGAAAAAATAAGGTTTTTTGATTCCATAAATTAAAATGCTATCGGTTTTTCTTTCAATTTTTTCTCCTTTTTGTGGAGCTTTTAAATTAGGAAGAAGTTCATTAAACTTGAAATAAGCTCGAACTTCTTTCCAATCACCATCTTTTCTAACACGCGTAACTAATATATCCGTTCCAATTATACCATTTTGCTCGGTGGATTCTGGTAAATCATTTGCGAAAAATCCAGTTCCTGCCTTAATTTTCAAACGTCTCTCAATGTTTGTGTTTGGATTCCTATAATAAGCAGGAGTATCGGCCATCAAAATAAAAGTAGCCGGTAATTCTGAAAAAAATTCTTTATATGTTTGAGGAATCTTACGCATTTTAGTAATTCATCATGTTGTACAAGGTGTCTTCAAAAATGATTGCAGGGATTGGAACACTAAAGAACAATACCTTTACCTTATATTTCATTACAATTTTAATTTTAATGTTTTTTGGGGCTTGAAGTAATTGTGCCGGATTGATTATACCTTTGGCAATAATATCTTTTGGATTTACATCTATGCGCGATGCTACGGTACTTGTTTCCATAGCCTTCACTTCATTTGGCGCATTATTGGTAACTGTTGTTAAAAAAACACCATTTGCATACACATCGTATTCTTGCTTTGCCAAGACTACGTTCAAGTTACTTTTATTCGTAAATTTCATGAAAATATCAATAACCAATTGATTTATGTCAAATTTCCTTACAGAAAGTTTGTCAAACCATAAATCATAGTTCTCCATTTTCTTAACTTGTTTATACAACCATAAACCTGCTATGGTCGATGCTGCTCCTGCTGTAATGATAGCTGTCCATAAAACTATCTTTGTGCCTGTATTTTTCTTAATTGAAATCATCTTTCTTTTGTTTTTTTTCTAACAATTGATTACCACGTTATGCCTTTATTCTTAATGGGTAAAAAAGCAACCATAGCTCCAAATATTAACCCGGTAATTAAGCCTGCTTTTAAACTTTCTTTATTTGATTTTTTATCTTGTTTTAACAATAAGTAAACCCCTCCGCTTATCACACTAGCGGTTAAGATTCCGTATTTCATTTTATTGTTCATACTAATCTTTATTTTGAGTTAATGCATAAACACCTAAACCTAACAAAATTGCAACTCCGGAAGCAATGGCTACAATGCTCCAAACATTTGTCTTCTTTTCTTTAGATTCATCTGTTGCAGGTTTTTTCTCCTGTTCTTTCGCTAAATTCAAATCATCAAACAATTGCGTATCGTTTGCCAAGAAATCACCTTCATCAGTTGATACTATTTTAGTTTCATCTACCGGCAACGCAATTACACTCTCCGTTGGTTGTGTTTTTGTTTCGATTGCAGAGGATGGTGCTTGTGAAGTTGGAACTGCAATTAAAGTAGATTCTACTAGAGTTGGATAAACAGCAGATTCATTTACATTCAGTGCCGTTGCAATTTCTTTCTTTTCAAATTCTTGAGCAACCGGTGCGCTAGTAGGTGTTTCTTTTACCATTACGGTTACATAATCGCTTTTTTCAACAATTAGTTCTGAACCGTCTGGTTGTGGCTTCACTAATTTTCCGTCTTTATTCTTCCTTAAACGAGTTAAAGGGAAAAATGTACGTTTCTTGCCCGATCTGTCAAAAAACTTGAACAAACGTTTTACATTAGCTTTTCTTCGTGCTTTACGCTCGGCTCTTTTTTCACTACGCTCCGCTTTTAATTGTTCCTTCTCCTCTTTAGTTTTAGGAGTTCTTTTCGGTTGAGTTTTCGATTTTGCCGGGCGTTCTTTTTTAACCTTCTTAGGCTTTTCTCCCGTGGCGAAGCTGTATATTGGGCGTTCTGTAATTACGTTCATTATTTTTGTTCTAAAGATTTAACAATTCCATAGGCAAGAAGCGTTGTTAATAACACACTTGCTCCTACTAATCCTATTACCTGATTTACAGATAATTTAATTCCTTTTTTATTATCGTTGTTCATGTTACTTACTTCTTGGTTTTAATACAAAATATGCTGTTATTCCTGCCAATGCTAGTATTCCAATTGAAACACCAATTATCAATCCTGTGTTGCTTCCTTTTTTATTGGAAGTACCAATAGACTTAGTAGTTGCATCTGAAGCACCTAATGTTTGAGATAAAACTTGTAAAGAAGTGTCTGGAGCTGCTAAACTTTCCGCTACTTTAGAGCGTGTAAGTGTTTCATCAATTTTAGCTTGTTTTTTTGCATCTCTAAATCCTTGACGTGTTTTTCTGCGTTCTTTTCTTTCTGCTTGCCTTTCATCTCTACGTTCTGTGCGACCTTCTCTTCGTTCTTTCCAATGAAGTTTCGAGGCTTCTTTAGCTCTACTTGATAATCTATTTCTAGTACGTGATAAAACAGTTGATTTTCTTCTTTTTCTTCTTCTTCCGGTTGCATAGGAAAATTCATCGGTTAGAATATCCGACATATCATCCAACTGATCGTTGCCATCGAAAAAGTCGAATGCACCTCCGGGTAAATCATTATAATCTCCTGACATGTCACCATCTTCATCTAAATAATCTTCTGAATTATCAGCTATTAAAATTTCTTCATCGTCATACGTGCCATCTGCATTGTCGTAATCCTCATCGTCTTCGTAATCACCATCAGCATCGTCATATTCCTCATAATCACCATCAGCATCGTATTCAGCTTCATTTGCATAAATGGAATCTTCGTCTTCATCGTCATAATCACCATCAGCATCGTCATATTCTTCGTCATCGCCATCAAAATAATCGCTGTCTGGAGATAAATCGTCTATATCGGTATCTTCCGGGACATCCATAGCTTCATAATCATCTTCAAATAATTGTTCACCATCTGCAGGGTAAAAATTATCTTGATCGAAATATTTTGATCCTATTGTTTGTGTTGCACTGACAGCATCCATTCGGACAATATCTCCCAACATGTTTGAATGATTTTCTTTTCGGTTCATTTTTTTAAATTATTTAGTTGGTAAATTCACAACTTTCTGTTCAAGTATTTTAGATACGGTATCTGAAATAGATTTACCGGAAACTGTTGTATTTGCCTTAAATCCTTTTGTTATTTTAAAAGTTGTTGGCGTTAAATATTTACCTTGAGTAACGCCTATTTCTTTTCCTCCTCTGGTATAAATTCTAAAAATACCTGTATTGTAATAAATCAACCAATATTCTATATCTTTTGATCCATCTTCATTTAATGCCCAAAAGTTTTTAGCATACATGTAGATTGGCGTTCCACCTTTTTTATTGTTTATTTCCCAACCCGGATATTTTTTAACCAAACGATTTAATTTAAGCTGCTTGTATGCTTTTGTTCGTGTGAACAAAAAATAGCCTGCACCACCTATTAAGACAGCCCAAACCGCATAGTTCAACAGCTTTGTTTTATCGATGTTTTTAAAATCCATTTTTAAGTTTTATTATGCCCAATCTTTCCAATAATTCGGTTTACTTACAAAATAACCCTTGAATAAATTATAAATGGTGTCTGTCATTGAAGCGGGCACCGTCTTGCTGACCATGCCTATGTTTCGTGCAGGAACTCCATCTCCCCAACTACTCAATGCCCAAGCTAATGACATGGTAAATTGAGATCCTGTATAATTCCAAAAACCAGATGCAACAACTTTTACTCTTGCCCCTTGCTCATCACTCTCGTAAAGCCTCCAAGTTGCGCGGTCCCATCTTTTTGCTGAAGGATAACCATCGTATAATTCAATTCTGAAAATTTGACGTGAATCTTGTCCCTTAGCGAGTAAAGAGGTATTTATATCAACAGTGAACAACCAACTGACGCTTCGGTATTGATTATTTTGACTATCTAATAAATCTGTTCGTAAAACTGCATTTCTATTTTGCCAATTTAAAAGGTCTAGAAATTGTTTTTTTAATTCAGGAGAAAGCGTTGTTGCGCCACTTGCAGTACTAGCAGGTTTTTTTGATGCTTCATATTCTGTTTTACCGGCTGCATAACTATTTAAAAAATTCTTGTTGTAAGGCTTTGAAGATGTTGAATCTAAGTCAAATGGACTTGTTTTTCCATATTTTTTCTTCAATGCTTCCGTAGAGTTTGCCCATGTTCTATAATCTATTGCTAATGCAATGTCAGCAGCAGAAGGAGTTGTAGAAGTGGAGCTTGAGGCAGGTGTTTCTTTCTCTTTTCTTTTAGCGGCTTCTTCCAATTCAGCAAGTTTTGCTTTTAAAGCAGCCTTTTCTTGTTTGATTCGCTTAGATCTTCTTACCCAAGCATAAATACCAATTGCAGATAAAACTGTAACCGCACCGATTATTAAATATGTTCTAGTAGCTTTTGCTTTCATAATTAAAATTTACTTTTTATTGCACTTGAAACATAAGCTCCAGTAATTGCTCCTGTTGCTATAATTGCTCCATATAACCAAATATTTTGAATACCTGTGTATTTTTTTGTTAAATACCACGCTAATGCTCCTCCTGCAAGTGTGCCAACTATATTTGTAGTGACTTTTGCTCTAGCCGTTGGAACTACTCCTAAAGATTTAGGCTTTTCCATTTTTACGACAACTTCATTTGTTTCCATTTATATTTTTTTAAAATAATTTCAAAATAAAGTAAGGGCATCGAATGCCCCTACTTGTTTTAATCCTCGTCAGAGCTAACTACAGTCTTAACAGTCAAGTCGTTCAACGAATACATAATTGCAGCAGATGCAACCAATAGTCCTACTACCGGCATAACTGCTCCTTTTACGCTTTTCGCTCCCAACAACTGCATTGCTGAATTTACTCCCAATAAGCCTGCTCCTACTAAGGTTACAGCTCCTACTACTTTTTTTGTTTTCATGGCTTGTTTATTAAGGAATTGATTTTACTACTTTTACTTTCGAAGGTGTCATCATGTTTTTATAGCCTGCATATAAGGCATAACCTGCTAAAGCAAGTCCTAAATAGCCTCCAGCTTGTTGAATGGCTTGTTTACGATTGTTAGCGTAAGCAATTGAAAAACCTGCGCTTCCCAAAAAAATAACTGCTCCTGCCGTTGCTGCAAATCCGATTACTTGTTTCATTTTTTAAAATCTTAGTTTTACGTATGTTGGTTCAAGAATAGAGTTCAAATACTTGATGTTATCTTTATCCAATTTTTTGTAAATTGTTTCAAGAAAATTTCCTTCAAAATCAGGAATAAAGAAATACCCACTTGGTATCTTTCTTGTTCCGTATGCTTTCGAAATTTTCAAGAGGTCATTGTCATTGTTTACGTAATCTAAGAAAGCTAAATACACCATAGAAAAAGATTTATTTTTAAAACCTCTTTCTATTCTATTGGCAGCATCTTTAGCTTCTGCTTCTGTCTTTATAAAATCTTCCGGTGTTCTGGATAAATTACTCTTTATTTCAGGGCGTTTTTCAGATTTAAATAAATCATAAGCATAATAGGAAAGTACTGCGCCTAAACCTACCAAAGCAATTCTTGCGATATGTTTGTTTTCAACTTTCATTAAACGCGGTATTTGATATTTTTAACCCCCATTATGTTATTTATTTTTTGCTTATAATATTGGTCTAATTCATCCGTCAAGGCAGCAATCAATGAACCTGTAAAGTCTGGAGCAGGATTCCAATTTCCAGAACTTACTGTTCTAGTACCATACGCGCTTTGTAATAAAGCAAAATCAGCATTATTTTTTAACTTTTCAAAATAAGCAAGAATGGCATCTTCATCTGTTCCATAACCATCCATAGCAGCATGAATAGCATTTGCATATTCAAGGGCTTGTGCTTTTGAAATAGTCGCTTTTGTTGCAGGATTCTGATTGTATCTTTCTACGTCTTGATCCCAAAATCTTCCTGCTTGTTGTGATCCTGTTTTAGAATCGAGAACTCCGCCGGTAATTTTACCTATTTTTTTCAAAATTTTATAACCTACGTAAACACCACCTGCCACTAAAGCAATCGTTAAAACACCTCTTGTGAAAGGCGGTAAGTTTTTATAGCTTTCTTTTAAAAAACCAGTTGTCGAGGAACTTTGATTCGTGCCTGATTGAATTGGGGTTTTAGGTGTTGGTATGTCAGCCATTTCTTGTATTTTTTTTCTGAAAAAATAAGAGTTACCGACATGTTTTGAATTCTAATTTACAAATGTAAATTATTTTTTTTATATTTTAAGCCAAAATGTTGCGTTCCTTAACAACAGTAAGGGTTTGATGGCTATAAACAACCACGGAATCTTGCCCTAATGCTCTGTAAACTACATTTATGGCAGCAGGTCCCAAATCCGAAACAATTTCCAAGGCTACTGCTCCGGCAACGGCAACACTTTGAAAAGTTGTTGTTCCGTTGTCATTGTAAAAAGTTGTACGCCATAATATTGATAAATTATCAATCTTGGCAATTGTAATACCTGCTGCATTGGTTAAATAATAAATTCCACCAATTGAGGCTATATCCGTAGGTATAGTTAAGGTTTGAGTAAGTACATCGTAAATAGATGCATTTGAGCAATCTAATTGAAAACTTACATCACTCAATCCACTAATTGCTGTCGCATCAGTAATTGTTTGTTGTAACACATAGGTTAACAAACTATTTCCTAAAGAAACCCCTTTAAACGAACAATTTACAATCGATTGATTGTTCATGTCAGAAAGATAAATCAAAGACTTGTCTATGGTCGTACTATTGATTGAACCATTATTGAAATTATCTATTTCAACCGTGGAAGAATTTAAAATATTGATTCCATAAAAGCCATTAGTTGCATCAAAATTATTGATTCTTAATGTACAGCTATTGCCAACTTTAATTCCCGATCCTTGAATGTTAAAACCTATAATTTTGTTAACAGTTCCTAGCGTCACGGTAGATGTTTCACTAATAGAAAAATAGCGTACACCGCCCGTTGCCGTATTTTCTACGTTAACGAGTAATTGGCTTGTTTGTGTGATGTTGTTTAACGCTACGGATGCTCGGTTAATATTTATATCCAACCCTGATTTAAACGTAATGTTATTATCATTTATGCTTCCGGTGTTTTCAACTACACTTAAAAAAGCATCTACAATAAAATTATTAACTATATTATTTGAATTATTCGTGATAATAAAATTACCATCTTCAATAAAGTTTTTATCAATATTACCCGAATTATCCGATAAAGTACATGTTCTTAAATTTTTCCATGTATTAAAACGAATATTTCCGGTATTTACAATCGAAAGTGCAACGAGATTTTCAAACGTGTTGTTTTCAATAGTGCCGAAATTTATACCCGATAATTCTACGCTTTTTAAGAGGTTTTTGTTGAATTGGGCAATGTTATTAGCAAAAGTTACCGTAGCATTTGAGAAATCATTGTACTGAAGCGTATCTACCGAACCTCCCAACGTATTTAAATCTCCTATGAATAAAATACTGCCTTCAAATTTATTGTAAAAAATCGAAGGATTAGAAATTAGATTAGCATTACAAACGACAAAAAGTGAATTTCCAACAACTTTGTTTTGCCGAACTGCTATACTTCCCCATTTAAATACATTTAAACTGTTCCATCCAACTCTAACCGTTCTTTCTACTTCATTACCGCGTATATCTTCTCTGAAAAGAATTTTATTGTCCGTCACGCGGTATCCGATAACATCAATTTCTAAAATGTAACCATTGGTGACACTATAAGGTAATACTTGCCAATTGATATTATCAGCAGAAGGATTCGATGCACCATTGGCCCCTGAAATATTTAAGTAATGAAAATTGTTCCAAATAACCACGCTATTTACTGGAGGTACAATAGTTGTGTTCCATATTCCTAGAAATCCAGAAAATCCGGGTATACCTGAATAATTTCCATTATTATCGTAATCAGCATTAAAAAAATAGCCATTTCCATCAGGACTTACGGTATTAGTTGTGATGGACTTAATATAAATACTGGTAGGAATTATAGGTGTCGATCCGAATTCGGCATCAGTTACATTGTATGTGGCATTTGGCACTAAATTGTTAGCACTAATTAAGGCACTAAGTTGAGCATAGGTAACAACTATTGCGTTGGGATTTATGGCATTTGCCGGAGCTGATACGCCAAAAAATTCTGTATTTCCGTTTATTTGAATAATCAATGCTTGACCATTCGTGTTGATTGTAACACTTGCTTGACCATTTATTGTTTGTCCTGCGCCTGCTACTACTGTAATATTATTTGTTTGTGCTAAGTTTGCACTATCGTTTATGTATAGTTTCCATTGGGTACTCCAAAAACCTACCAAAGATGTTGTGTCATAAGGTATTTTTGGAAGTAAAATGGTAATAGCACCGGTTGACGTGTCGCAATTTAAAACAACATCGTTATCGTATACCATAGCCGGACTATCAATCGCCTTAATAGTACGCTGAACATTTGGATATTTTGTTGGGCTTAAATTCTGCATTATTTACGTTTCTTACGTTTAGGATTCAACAAAACATTTTTTATTTTGATTTGATAATAGAAAAATCCCATTACAACCGACATGTTCGGTAAAATGGTGTATTTCACTACATCCATTCCATCAGGAATAAATGGACGATTTAACTTTTCAGTAATGTCAAAAAATACCACATCATTTTGTACCTGTAAAGTGTCCACTTGCAAGTCAATATTCAAAGGCTGAATAAGTTGTGTACCTGTTACTTCTCTATCAATTACTTGTAATGGAACAGCGCGTTGTTGCAACAGATTGGGACCTGAAAATGTAAACTTGCAATTGGCAATAAACAAAGGATTTGCCAAAATGCTAAATAAAATATCGCTATATGCCACTTGATTACCCGATACTTCAATTCTGTTATTTAAATTTTGAGAAGTATTGTATAAATAATCCAAAGGTGCAGATGGATTGAAAAGTTCTATGGTAAAAGGATTTGGCGTGATGTTATTAAAAATAAGCACCATTTGCTTTAATTTCTTTCCCTTATAGTACCCTATGTTCTTTATAGACTCCGATTTTTTATCTCGGCTTAGAATAAACTTATTTACTCCTTCAACAATTACTTTCTTGTCTTCTGGAACTAAAATACGAGAAATCTTTTTTTCTTGACGATCAATTAAAGCGCGTCTTGAAACAGGAATATCCACTCTTCGAGTTTTTGCCAAAGGACTTCTTTCTCTAATTGGCTTCACTAATTTTGGTTTAGCCAATGCTTTAGGGGCTGGAAGTTGGGGGGTCTTTATTTTTGGTTGAACTCTTTTTTGAATAGGTTGTTCTGTTGGCTTAACACGTTTTTTTTCTTGCCGTACCAAAGGCTTCTGAGCAACGCGAGGCAGTTCACGCTTTTTTCCTGCAGGAACAACAACCGGGCGTCTTTTAGAGGAAACAAGAGGGCGTCTTTTAACTTGATCGGTTTTGACTTCTCTCTTTTTTAATTTTATAGCTCGGTTGGTTTTCTTTAAAGAGTCTTTGAAATTTTTTCCAGACAAATTACTGAAATCCATGTCAAGGATTAAATCATCGAATTCATCTTCCGAAAGTTCATCGGAAAAATCTTCGAATTCATCAAAATTTTCATCTTCGTAATCCTTATACATCTTCTATTACATAATTTGGTTTAGCAAATTCTCCGGCCTCAAACTTCTGAATGTAATCCATAATTTTTCGCATTCTTTCTCTGTTGCCCGGAGTTTGAGCTTTCAAGAAAACATTTGCAAAAACACAAATGGCATCAATTTTTGAAAATCCTAATCCCAAATATATATAAAGTGCGTTAATATCTGCTCCAATTTCGTTACTAATATCTAATCCTAAGTTCGGATTTTTGTATTTATGCGAATATTCATGAAGCAGAATTATCATTCGCATGGCGAATGTGTACCCATCAAATTTCCATTTAGCAGTATCTATAATACCTGAATTATGACCAATTCTTGCAGGTGTATTGTAAATTTTCTTGGTTCTTTTATCATAAATTTTATTGTAATATTTTATGACAAATTG
>JACCDO011721038.1_pt1 | contig 28481 bp, 25 predicted proteins | sample 7446101 | NCBI WGS metagenome assembly JACCDO01 (sample SAMN15323440, study PRJNA562643) | freshwater metagenome | isolation source: river surface water | place: USA:Blue River Watershed | collected 2017-08-16
ATCTTCTTTAGGATTTACTGGATTTACAGGTATAAGTCAAAACATAATAAATAGTGGATATTGCATTACATATGAGGGCCTTATTCCATATATAGGGGGGACGAAAGGTGTTAATGAAATAAATTCTTTGATATTATATCCTAACCAAATGGATTATACAGGTGTTAAAGATAGCGCAAATGTTTTATCTACATGTTATGGAATAACTTATCAGAATAATTTTGATCCCGAAACAGAAATTAACACCGAAATATTATACATTGGAGGTGAACCTAAAAATACAGGAGAAAGCAGCGTTTATAAAATAAATTTAAACACTCAAGATATAACAAGTCTTGATAATAATTTATTAAAAACTTGTTATAAACTTAATGTATATGGTAATACTATTATTGCAGTTGGGGAAGGTATAGATGACCTTGGAATAAATACATCTTTATGTACTTATAATACTGGTAATACAGGAGATCCAGGTACTAATTGGCAACCCTTTCCTATTAAAGATGTTGATGGGAAAAATATTTTTACTGTTATATATGATTTTTTTATTTCTCAAAAACAAGATGCGTGGATTATAGTAGGTTCTAATAATAGCGAAGGTATTATTGCGGTAAAAAGAAATGAAGAATATTTTGTTGCTATTAAAAATATATTTTCTATTGCAGGAAAATCGGTAATATATAATAAATATAATAGTAAATATGAAGCCGCAGGAGAAGGAAACTATACTTATGCTTATTCTTACAATTTGTATGATTGGTTTCCGTCTAAAATAGAAAACTTAAACGAAGGTTTGGGTATTAATTCAACTGTCAATAATAAAATAGATTTTATGTATAATATTGCTATAGGCTATGAATCTGGGTATAATAATCAAGGAAATTCTGCAATTTCTATAGGATATAGAGCTGGATATACAGAACAGGGAGATTCTTCGGTTGCTATTGGAAGTGGTGCTGGAAATCAAAATCAAAATTCAAATTCAGTTGCTATTGGAAGTGGTGCCGGAAATCAAAATCAAAATTCAAATTCAGTTGCTATTGGAAGTGGTGCTGGAAATCAAAATCAAAATTCAAACTCAGTTGCTATTGGAAGTGATGCTGGAAGTTCGTCACAACAGGAAAATTCAGTTGCTATTGGAAGTGGTGCCGGAAATTCGTCACAACAGGTAAATTCCGTTGCTATTGGAAATGGTGCCGGAAATTCGTCACAACAGGAAAATTCTATTGCAATCGGGACGAATGCTGGAACTCAAAAACAAAATTCATTTTCAGTTGCGATTGGAAATAATGCCGGACAAACAGACCAACAATCAGACGCAGTTGCTATTGGAACTGGTTCTGGACAATCAAACCAAAATATGTATTCAATAGCTATAGGAAATAGTGCTGGAAATCAAAATCAACAATTAAACTCAGTTGCTATTGGACATGGTGCCGGAGAAAATAATCAACAACAAGAATCAGTTGCTATTGGAAGTAATGCAGGAAGTTTTAATCAAGGTACAGGTGCAATTGCTATTGGAAATAATGCTGGAAACTCGTCACAACAGGGAAATTCAGTTGCTATCGGAAATGGTGCTGGAAATTCGTCACAGCAGGAAAATTCAGTTGCTATTGGAAATGGTGCAGGAAGTTCGTTACAACAGGGAAATTCAGTTGCTATCGGGACAAATGCTGGAAAAATCAATCAAGGAACTAATGCAATTGCAATAGGTTTAAATGCAGGGGTTGAAAATCAAGCTGCAAACTCGATCATCATTGATGCGAACTCAAGTCAGTCCACAACTTCTGTTAATAATTCTGGATTTTATGTAAACCCGATTAGATATGATATAACAAATAGTACTTTTCCTTTAAATTATAACAATTTATCACACGAAATAACAACTAGTGCAACTGGAGGTACATTAACATTTTCTAATTCTGGGGATTCACATATGTCGACAATACTTCAATCTACAGCTAACCCAGCTACTTATGCTGTTTATTTTCAAAATAAGGATTCTAATATAAAATATAATGGATATTATGTTACAGTTTACAACATGGTTAATACAAATATAATATCTCAAAATTTACTATCATCTTCTCAAAATATTGAATTATCGTGGAATGAGACTGATTTACGGGTAATATTTTCTAATATAACTGAAGAAAATAATAATGTTCAATATTCTGTTTATAGAATGATGTAAATATAATATAAATTTTTATAAAAAGTTATAAAAATGATATTATAATATTTTGATCATATATATTTTTTAAATATATTTATATTTAAAAATTTAAACAAGATATAAAATATATGTCTAGAAAATCTTCTCAATGTGTTAATTTTACAAAAATTTGTTCTTCTATATTTGCAGCGGTTGGTGGAATAATATCCTTATATTATTTTGTTACATATTTAGTTGTAACTCAGCAAACAACAGCAACGCCAACAACTTCTAATTTACCAACTATACCTATATCAACTATACCAACTATACCAACTATTCCCACTCAAGAATCTACAACATTATTTCCAACTATTTTATCTCCAACCACTTTATTTCCGACTACTTTATCTCCATCCACTTTATTTCCAACAACATTGTTACCACAAACTACAACACAATCTATAACATTTCCAACCGTGATACCTACACCTATCCCGTCTACAATTATTCCAACTCCCGCCCCTACATCAAAAAAAACGAATCCTACCATAGGTACAACTGTACCACAACCTACACAACAAACTCCTTCTCCGTTAACAACTCTACCAACAACCGTGCCATCTAATACACCAACAACTACAAATAATTTAAGATAGAATTTAGAATATAAAAGTTAAATATAAAAGTTAAATATAATAAAAATTTATTATATTTATCAGAATAAATTTAACAGAATAAATTTATATAACATAATCCAATATTTTCATTTCTATTTCTTTCTCAACTTTTTCTTTTTTATATGTCATTCCAAATAATATCATTCTATATATATATTGCATAAAATCTCTATTTGCATATTCTGGGTGTTCAATATAATCATCTATTTCATCCCCACTTGTATAATCAGGAAAATTTTCTATTACATTTTGATAAGTTTCGTATATAATTGATTCCCTATCACATAAGCAAAATAAATTAGTATTTGCATATTTTTCATCAAAATAATTACCGCAATATTTACAAAAAAGTATATGAAATGAAGTGTCATTTAACCTTACCCAACATTCGGTTTCATCATGTTCTTCGTAACGGACTATATAATTAATAATGTTTGATATGTCAGGTTTGTATTCTTCGTTATATTCTTCTTTATATTCCTCGTACATAATATGATGATTATAAACAATAAATAACTCTTTTTAAAATCAATTTTTAAATAATAAAAAATAAAATATAAAAAATATATAAATATAAATGTCTTATACATACCAGGATTACTTAAATTATTATAAAAACAATAATATTCTATCTGACCCTAATTTTGAAGATAACATGTTATGTGTTGTTGATGTTCCAAGTTCTTTTAACGGTCCAAATTCTTTGAAATTTGTAAAATGTAAAAATTTTTTAGATAATAACACTTCTTATCAAATAACAATTGCGAGATCATCAGATTTATCTAATATTTCTAATGTCACTAAAAATCCAACACCTTACGATTTTTATGCGGTAATGCCTAAAACTTATCGTTCACCTGCAATTTTTTTAAATGATCCAGCTTTTTTTACTAAATTAACTATATCAGAAATACCAAAAAGCTTTTTGGAAAATTATCGAAAAAATATGACTAATGAACAATTTAATATTTTAAGTAAAGAAAATTGGACAAAAGCGTCAAATATATATTGCAAATACCAACAAGATTATAATTGTTGCATGAAATTTATGAATGGAGAAGTAATTGATACAACTAGTAAAAATATTAAAATTAATAAATCTGATAACAAATCTGGCGACAAAAATAATAAAAATAAAAATACTTTTTTTGTATTTATAATAATATTTTTTATTTTGATTTTATCTATTTCTGTATTTCTATCTTTAAAATATATAAGAAAACAAAAATAAAAACTTTCTTAATCTTAAATTAAGAAATTTAATTAAACATCTCATCATACTCTTTTATAAATTCCGGTATTTCTCTCTTCTTCCAGGAGAAGATATGTCTTTTTTCAAAATAATAATACTGTCTATAAGAATCTATAACTCCGTTAATATCAGCATTATCCGTTTTGTAAATATCTGGCATCGCTTGTAATGGAACTGTGAAACCTATATCTGGAATATCAGGTAAATTATTTTCCAAAGCTGTTAGATAACCATCCCTTTCACATTTGTGTATTTTTCCATATCTATAAGTGTATTCACGGCATAATTCTTTTGTTAAATTTATTAACCATTTATAATTAGTTAAACTTGTTCTAGTCCATATCGCAGATGGATGATTTTTATGTGTTAATTTATAAGGAGGAATATAATTTAATTTTGTTTCGTTACATACATGATGGACGGAACATAATAATTGACAACTTTCGAGGATCATTTTGACCACATGCTTGTCCAGATGTAATTTAGCGCAAGTTTCTGGATCAATATGTAAAAAGAAAATATTCATGTCTTAGAAATATCTCTAATTTATAAAACTTAAAATCAATTTAAATTGTAAGTAAAGCGTGTTGAAGCATTTTAATTATGTCCAAATTTATATAAATAGAATGAGGTATATCATACTTTATATTTTTAATAAATGAAAAAAAGAATTGTTCACCCTCATATGAATTGTTGAAATATTTAGTAAATTCATCAACATCCTCATTTAATGAAGACATAGACATTGTATTATTTAAAATTTCTTTTTTCTTTTTCGAACTTAAATTATCTTTACAATATTTACGAAAATCAATAAAAATTTGGTCGATTAATTCATCTTTTTTATTAATATTTTTGGACATATTTAGTTTGATATATTTATTTTGATATTTCCTTTTAGATTATAATTTTAGATTATTTTTCTTTTTATAATTTTCTTTTTATAATTTTTTTATATTTTTATATCAACCGGTACATAATTAACTTTCAAATTTAAATTATTTTCCAAATTGATACTATTTATTATTCCATTTGTTGTATTTAATGTTGAAACATTTTTCTGTTTTGAAGGATCTACAATCATGGCTTCTAATAATACGACTTCTTTGATGTCTTTCAACGATTTACCATTTATTGTTGCATAATTTAAAGCAGAAATAATAGGATCCAAACTTGGATCGTATGCGGCATTTTCTAAATAAACTCCAAAGTACATTGTTTCGTCGTCAAATAATAACCCAACTGCGGATGGTCTTAAACTATAAGGAGCATAAGATCTCTTTGCATAATCCAAAGTCTTCATTATAATAGAAGACATTCCAGTAGCACCTGACATTCCAGTTGCGCTTAAACTTAAATCAAATGGTTTAGAATCCAACATTCCGGTAGTATTTCCTAAATCTTTTGGACCAAAACTATAAGGTAGAAATTTTGGTAAAGTATTTGATATAATTTCTCCAGGTCTATTTGGATCTTCTATTAAAACTACAAGTGAATTGGCGTTACTTAATTCGTTTAAAAATTGTCTACAATATCCACACGGAGGAGCATTAACAGCAAGATGTGTTAAAGTTTTTTCTCCATTTATAAAAGCATTATAACATGCACTTTGTTCTCCGTGAATAGTAGTTGTTAATGAGACATCTGTAAATTCCATATTTCCACCAAAATAAATATTACCAGATGATCCACGAACAACTGCCCCAACATGATAATTAGATATAGGTAGATGAGTTGCGAAGAAATATTGAGCTGCATCTGAGAAGGCTAATAAAGCTTGTGTCTTAGTACAATTATTATTTTTTACAAACTCCTCAAATTCTTTTTTTGATAACATCGTTTTGTTAACCAGTTTATCATTATTATCAGCTAAATATTTTTTAGCAGAATCTTTTAAATTTTTTGGAATGGTTGCGAGAGAAGCTATTTTTACAGCTAATAATATTAATGTTATAAAACTTAGAATTAAAATTGTTATTGCAACACCGACGACTAATATTAATGGATTCATTTATTTATAAATAAATTTTTATTTTAATTATATTTATATAAAATAAAAATTATCGCAATCTGCAAGGTCTAGGACACAATGGAGCATTCGTTGTTGCATTCGTTGGAGCATTCGTTGGAGTATTTGTTGGAGCATTCGTTGTTGCATTCGTTGGAGCATTCGTTGGAGTATTTGTTGGAGCATTCGTTGGAATAGGTTTGCTGATAACACTTATAGGTATTGTATTTATTGTATTTAGATTATTTCCTATAACTGTTCCATTAATTACTTGAACGGTTAACGGAGATGGATTACCTGTTAGTATTTCGCAACCTAAAATCAACCAACTATTTATGAATCTATCACATAAAAAATTTAATAAATTATTTGCACCTTCATCAGGTGATGTAAAATTTGATAATTCATTTTGATGAAGATTAAAAAATGGTATTGCAGTATTGGCAAATTCTAAACAATAATTTATACTTGACTGATTATTTATTTCTAAAAGCATTGGTTGGTTTACACCTATTCTGTAAAGATTTGTTTTCTCCAGACATACTTTTCCGTCAAATAATGTCATTGGATTAATTAATGGTATCAAAGCAGTTTTGGGATCAAATGGAGATAATAAATTTGCTTGTATTTCATTTAAAGCCATAGAAGATCTCATAGCACAACATTGATCTATCAAATCCGGAGCCATAAAAGGTTTGCATCCAATAGCTGGGTCAATTAAATTAGATAATAAACGATTGTCGCTTCCATTAGATATTATTCTTGATACATTTAAATTATTTCTATTAGTATTTGTATCTTGCGCTAATAAACCGTCAGTTGTGACAATATATTGAGTTATGACATTATCACTTTGATCTTGATCTATTACAGCAAAACTTCTTGTTGTTGGGCAAATATCTCCTAAAACAGCATTTTGTAAGGGTGGGATTATTAATTTACCATTTTTTATATTTTCGTTAACATTATTAAAAAAATTAAAAGCATTACAATATGCTACTTGTCCAAAAATCGAATTATAGAAACCGTTAATACAATTACCGCTATCAATTGAACTTATATTATTAGCATCCAATGTAGGAATTAAAGTAACGGAGTCTCCATTTGACCCTATATGTATAACTACAGTGCTATTTAAAGGTAATTGAGTTATAGAAGGCTGTACAGCAGGTACTGTTCCGTTATCTATTACCAAAGGATTGTAAACAAAAAATTTATTGTTTATTGAATCGAAGATAGTTGCCTCTACAAAAACTTCCGTACCAGGAACAGTTTGAGAACATGGCGTTGCAGAAATCGGATTTGTTGATAAATACCATGGTTGAAATAATCCAGTATTTAAAGGATCATTAGGTACTTGTAGAAAACAATCTTGAGCATTTACAAAAGAAAAAAAAAGAAAAAATAATATTTTAAACATGCAGTAATTTTAATTTTAATTTCAAATTTTTAAATTAAAATTATTTTAATTTTCTTATTTTCTTTTTATTTCTACAATTGTTTTAACATCTCCGGCACATTTTAAGTAAGTATCTAAATTCTTTTTGTTGTTAGATTTAAAATCTCCTTCTAATACATATATGATATCTGAACCTAAATACCCGTCAGTTTTAATATGTGATTCGACAATATTAACATTTTTTGTGTTTTTAATTGATGGTTTGCGAAAATAATATACCAATACAGAATATTTATACATACGAGGTGATTTTTTAGGTGACTTTTTCTTTGTTTTTCCTGTATCTTTTTTAACTTTCTTATCATCTAATTTTCCTAAATTTTCCAAAGCTGTTATAATATATTTTTCGCAATCTTTTTTATTTAACTCTGTACATGATTTAACAGCATTTTCTAAATTGGTGTGAACATTTTTCCAAATATCAAAATCGCCTTTAGTTATATCATCTTTTATATCATCTGCTACCCCGTCTATTATCAAATTACCTTCTGAATCAAAAAAGTTTTTATTACAAGTAAAAATATTATTTTTATTTATGTCATCTGGTGAATATTTAGGTAAATAAGAAGATATATACATTAAAATATTAAAACTATTATTAAACATTTGATACCAAGATGCTGAAAAAGACTTTTCCTTATTGTCTAATTCATCTACATGTTGTAGAAAACACTGCTTAAGACCATTCTCAGAAGATATAAGATCATAACTATCTTTCAATCTTTTTTGATAACTACGGTCACTTGAAATAATATTTATGATATTATCTTTTATAAGAGTATTAGCGCTTTTATATACATAACATAAAACTTTAATGATATCTTTATTTTCTACAAACATATTACATTGTGAATATTTAGTACATAAGTTATTTAAAAGAGGATTAGTTCCAAATTTTTTTGTATATCCTCTGTCAAAGTCATAAATTAATGGTTGAAATCTAGTTTTAATTATAATTTTATGATCGTTGATGATATACATAAAATCGGTTTCTTTTCCAAGATCTTTTATAAAAATATTACTTGAGTGCAAATCATTATGTACCAATTTGCATAAACTCATGGTATAACATGCAACAGAAATTTGAAACAAGATATTCCATAATTCTCTGTTATAATCCGGATTTTTATTATAAGTATATAACCATTTATGTAAGGTCATTGCGTCATCTATATTTTCTATCAAAATAATGTTATATCTTAACGATAATTTATTGAAATATACAGGTCTTAATAAAGGTAATATTTCATTGCTTTCAATAGATGGTCTATCTTTTTTTTGTTTGTATATATAGTATAAATTTCTATTCAATTTACTTATGATATCATCTACTTTTATATCCGTGCTAAGATGTTTTAATATATTAAATAAATTTTCATATGAACAATTTTCACCACATGAGAAATATTTAACAAAATTAGGGCAGATTTTGTATTTAATAACTTTATCTATCACATATTTATATATATTTAATTCATATTTCAAAGCTAATTTATCTGGAGTTTTATGTGTTGTATCCAAATCTTCTGGTTCTATAAATATTTTTAAAAATCCTTTGGATATAGGTTTATAATTATATGTAACATCATCTTTAAAATCTACAATCCATGTATCACTGGGAGAAGAACTATTACTTTTTAAACCTTTTACGGATTTAATATAGTTTGATATATCACATACATTAAATTTATCATCTATATTTGTCATTTATTTTAATATTTATTTTAAAAATATTTAAATAAATGATTAAAATTATAAAATTTTTTAAAAGTTTTCAGAAAACAACAGTTGTTCCTATAAATGAACAAACTGAAAAAAATAAAAATTCTGAATTTAAAAAAGATACTTACAAAAATTTTATTTCACAAAATAAATATAATTCAAATATATAACTTATATAATTCAATTACAATTATAACCATTTTTAATCTATTTTTCTTTCAAAAATAGATTAACTTTAAACACATATTCTGGATAATAAAATAATACCATTCCTAATTAAATTTATAATTAAATTCGTAATTAAATATATAATTTGTAAAAATAACAAGGTTATATACGCATTAATAAACTTATCAGAAAAAAACGAAGGTGCATTTAATATAAAAGATCTTGTTATACTGCAATTATAATTATCTTTATATATATAATCATTATAATTGTGATCATAGTCTCCTATGCAATAAAATTCATAATATATGATAAGACTATAAAAAATTGTTGATAGAAATAGTGGAAAAATTGTTAAAACGGCAAAATATCTATTGATATTCATGAAATAGTATAATGAAAATAAAGAAAAGAGAATAAATAAAGCCATAAAAGTTGTTTAAAAAAAAATTAAAATTATTTTACTAAGTTCAATTTTTATTTAACAGTTGATATTCTTATATACCAAGTAATATATAATGAAATCTACACAACGGAGGTGTATCAGGTGTCGTTGATGGATTTGTCGTAGAACATAAAGTGTTGAAAATTTTATAATTTGTATATGGTTTGTTTCCAAAAAAAACAGATGGATCTACACTTATTTGATTTATACCATCTTCGGGATTAGAACTGTTTGTTATATTTATTTGTATATTATAATAAAATATTCCAACTAAGCCTTCATCTCCTAAATTTAAATTTAAATTTATATTAGATGGTTGATCTCCATACATATTTGTACAAATTAAACTTGTTCTAATAGGAATAGCTGATCCTTTATAAGATGCTATATTCTTGTCCAAAATATAATGATTTTCATCTAAATAATCTATACTTGGATCATAATATTTACTTTTACTTTTTAAAGATGTATTTTGCAAAATATCTATAGGACTATCAAATATAGTTATACCAGGCATTAAAATAAGATATACAAATACTTGATTTGGTTTTGGCGGAATGTCAAATGGCCATACATAAATTATACTTGTTAAATTTATTTCCACTTCATTTACTGGAATTCCAGTATAAGTAGCCGATACAAAATGACCTTGGCTATCAAATGTAGGCACAAATGTTGTATATCCTGGAGGTATATTGCATAATTTACCATTCCAACCATTTTCTATACTGCCATTTCCATAGCCAAAAAAATTTGTATTCAAACTACATGTACCATTTTTACATGCAAGTGGATAACATTTACAAGTTTGACAATCTATGATATCACCTTCTTGATTACAAATATCCTTATAACATTGACATTTATCTCCTTTATAGTTAGTTGGATCTGAACATTCACAAAGTCCTGTAACAAAATTAGGGTATCCATGATTACTGCAATTACTTTTGTCAATTTTTTTACAGTTATCTAACTTCTCGTCATCATTTGAATTACAAATACAATCTCCTTTATTTAAATTAAATGTATTTGGTACTGGTCCATTATAAGAAAGTTGAGGGGATCCTGCACTATTCATACATATTTGTCCAGTATATTTATTATTAGCATCTTTTACACAAGAGCTATCTAATGGACATTTAGGATTTGTACTTATTGGTTGAAATTCTTTTATTCCTTTAGAATTAAAAAACCCCATACATATATCATCTTGAATATCATAATTTGTAGATGATCCTTCTTCACTTATTTTTCCTTTACAATCTGATAATGTGCATTTATTATAGTATTGATCTTCTGCAACTTTAGAAACTCTTTGTAAATGTGTCGAAATATTTGCATCGTCAGGAATAGCATAATAATATTTTGTTTCGTTTTTATCATTATAAGAAAATATTATATTTGAATTATTAAAGTTGGGAGGGTCATAACTATAATTAGGTTGCCATTGACAATTTTTACTTTGACAATATGATTGTTCTTCGCTACCATCTTTTACTGTTATACATATTTTTTCCTTTGGATCACATAATTCATTTCCGCATATTTTAAAACAACTTTGAGAATTTTCGTTGAAAGTATAACCATCATCGCAACACATATAATACCCGTTTTGCATTTTTTTACAATTAGTCATGTTTTTAACACAACATGTTGGATCATTATATTGGTCTAAACATTTATAAGGATTACCAGAATCATCAAAAATATTGTCACAACAAGTTTCATTATTTATACATGTTTGTTGAATATTACATGTTGTACTTCCACAAGGTGTTTCCACTGGTCCAGTTGACCCGGTTGTTCCTGATGAACCTGTAGAACCTGTGCATCCAGATGGACCACAACAAATTAAATTAACAGAATCCCAAAAAAGTGGATTACAACATATATTTGTATCTGGTCCTTTCAAATTTGGTATTCTATAACATTGTTCGTTATTTTTCTCATCGCAACATTGTGTACCGCATAATTCAGTAGGACAATTTGTACATGGATTTACTCCTGGTTTATTTTTTAATATATTATGATCACAATATTCTGTTTTTTCACAACAATAAGGTCCGCATACTTTAATAGGACAACATGTATTTCCATTTGTAGACCAATTATCTGGGTTGCAACATTCAGAACCTATTTTAATAACATTTCCATGTTCATCTATTCGTGTTTTATTAAATAACATCTCTGGTGATATACAACATTTATTATTTTCTTGAGAATAATTATCCATATTACATATCATATTTGATGCGTCGCATGCATATATCTTTTTATCATAACATCCGGTTCCGCATTGAGATAAATTTTGTGGACAACCAGTTTTGGAAGGAGTTACTGGTTTATTTGAGTTATGATTATTAAAAATATAAACTAAAACTGCTACAAATATTAAAACAAAACCACATATAGCTATAATATAGTATATATTCATTTATTATATTTTTTATATTTTTTAAATTTTTTTATTTAATTTAAAGATATTATAACATTAATATAAAATGTCAAACGAAAACAATAACATTACCGTTTCTTCTGATTCCGCTACCATCCCCAGTCTTCCAGATATAACAGAAGACCCTGAAACTATGAAATTCATGCAATCTTATTTAAATAAGCTACAAGAATTAAATAGCAAAGAGTTTGAATTATCTTCCAAATTAAGAGAGGTTGTAACTAATTTAGAAAATAGTTTAAGAACCTTTGAAAATTTGTCTATGGATGAGATGTATGAAATTAGTGGTCATGTCACAAAACACAGCCCAAATAACTTTATTTTATTGCATGTTATTGGTGTAATTACCGGACAACAATTTCAAAAAAGTAAACAACAAGCTTAAATTATTTTTATAAAATAAATTTTATAAAAATTAAAAAAGTTTTAATTCTTCCAAATTAGCTTCTGAATGATTTTCCGAAAAAACAGATAAAGATTTTATTAATTTCTCATCAGTTTCTATATGTTTAGATCTAAAATCCGCAAAATTACATATATTTCCAACATTTTTAACATAAACTGTATTTTGATGTAAGAAAATAGCAATCTTCTCACTCTTTTTAGATAATATAAATATCAATATAAGGGGAGTTGTAATAACACTTAATAAATCATATAAAAATATTACAGTTGTATAATTAAAAAATGATAAAAATTCATCTCTAATATCAAATGTATTTAATCTTCCTGTCCAATTTACAGGCATATAATGTGTATAACTTATTATTTTTTCCATAACAGGTTGTGCATTATAAATAGAATTTTCAGGACTTCTTATAAAACCTCGAGATGCTGCCGAAATCGCACTTATGATACCTGCGTAAAATATAAGAGATCTATTAAAAAGTCTAACATAAAGAAGAATACTTTCATCTAAAAGAGATAATATTAGAAAGAAACCTATAAAACTACCTGTTATAAGTCCTAAATATTTTCCAACAGTTTCAAAAAAAGTAGAAGGAAATTGTTTAATATATTCTAATGCATATCTATAAGATTTATTAAGTCTTTTTTCAAAAAAATGTTCTAGTTCATTGTATTGGCGAAATTTTCTTTTTGCATACAAATTATATTTTCTTCCTCCTAATATAGTTTTATTAGAATTAATTTCGTCAATATTAGAAATAAAAAAATATATAGATATAAAAATAAAGATAAAAATAGAAAATATAATATTTAATATACCATATATTATAAACCTATTTCTTAATTTTCTTTTATCAAGTTTATCTATATTTTCAATATTATAAAATATAATTCTTTCTAAATTCATTTCTAGTTGTTTAGTATACATGAATTGAGGAATTTGCAAAATATTATTATTAATTAAAGATAAAAGGTAATTTTCTTTCTTTAATATTATATATGTAATTTCTTTAATTGAAAGAGATGTTATTTCAGAAATTTTAATTATTACTTCTCTCCACGAAATAGTTTGTAAATCTTTGTGTGTAAAATGTAACTTATTATAGAAAAAATTTTTGATCTTGATGAGTTTCCTTAAATTAAAAATAAAACTTATAATTTTATATAAAGTAGTGCTTATTGCTAATGTTAAACAACATATAATAAAAAAATTTGGGCTTTCATACTTTAAATAATCAAATAAATCTCCGCAATCTTTTACATCTTTGTCTTGACCGCATAATAAAATTTGAGACCAATCTAATAAACAAAACACAAATATAAAAAAGAAAATACCAAATATCGAGGATGTAATTGCTCCTATATTAGTAGCTAATATATTATAAAACCCTCCGTCATGATAGTATTTATAAACATCATTGTAAAATTGTTCATCATATGTTAAATCTTTCAGGTTGATATAATTTTTATTTTCAAATGTATTTTTATCTCTACTTCCTAAGTATAATAATGTTGATTCATCTATAACTTTATTTTTATTGTTTTGACTTTTATAATAATCGTCCATTTAAAAATAATATAAATTTTCTTTAAATTTACAAAATTACAGTTTAAAAACTAAAAATTAAATTTTAAACAAAAATGTCGGATATTATGATTGATCTTGAAACTTTATCAACTAGAAATGACGCAGTAATTCTTACAATTGGTGCTGTGAAATTTAATGTTAATAAAGAACTAGACAAAACAAAACAATTATATATGAGAATCAACCTGCAATCTTGTAAAAATTTGAAAATGCATACCGATAGATCAACTGTTAAATGGTGGAAAGAACAAAGTAAGGAAGCTCAATATGAAGTGTTTGAAAATCCTGAAAGAATGGATATAAAAGATGCGTTAATTAAATTGTCAGAATTTGTGAAAGATGGAAAATGTATATGGGCAAATAGTCCAAATTTTGATTGTGTTATATTGGAAAATGCATACAATAAATGCAAAATGGATGTACCTTGGAAATTTTGGAATTTAAGAGATTGTAGAACCGTATATGGTTTAGCAAGACTTAATTTAAGTTCATTTAGAAAAAATATAGAAGATGAAAATTCGGCACATAATGCATTAAATGATTGTGTTATGCAAATTTTAGCATTGAAAGAAAGTTTTAAAATTCTTGATTTATAATAAAATGGAAAAATTGGTTGCGGAGAGAGGGACAGCGATGATAAAGTTACATGTGATACTTTAACTAATAATAAAATAGTAAGAGATTGTATAATAAAAGATTTTATAAAAAATATAAATTATAATGTATATAATAATTTGAAAACTAATAAGACTCCAATAGATTTAACAAAATATATGAAATCTCAAAACTGTCAATACGATATTCTAGATAGTCAGGGTTACAGAGATGGTGTATGTTATAAATGGACTTGTTCTTAAAATCTATTTTTAAATAATTATATTTAAAAAGTTTGAAAATATTTACAAAGAAGATAAAATATAAAATAACCATAAAATAACCATAAAATTAGTTAAAACTTTTATTTTATTTGATGCATTATATTCACCATTATTTTCTTCTCCAATTGGTTCTGGATTAAAATATAAATCATCTACAGAATGTAAAAATAATGCACTATCAAAGTCTTGTATATTTTTACAATTAATTTTTATTGATAATTCGGAATTTTCATCATCTAAAATTATGACTTCAGATGAACCATACAAATTAGTTTGAAGTTTATTATTTATATCATTATAATCTAAGTTATTTATTCCATTTATAGTAATTGATACATTTGTATAAGGTGTTTCCATAATTTTATCACTTTCTAATCTTCTTACTCTTTTTTGTTCAAAGAGATATCCATCTTCCCCAATAAATATATTTTTACCAAATGGAAAAGATGCACAAAAACCTCCAGTTACTTCTTGTCCAGGTTGCGCAAATGTTGGACATACTCCTGATATTATATTATTATTTTTTTCCATATTTATTATATTCCAACCACGAAGATCGGTTATTTCAGGTGGTATTTGAAATGATATAACTTTATTTGGATAACATAAATATATCCATTGTCCGCAAAATCCTGTGACCCATTTTGATGTTATACTTAATTTTATTCCATTATTATTTATTGGAACAAGATTGCATTTATCACTTTTTAACATAGAATTAGGTTCGGTAAATCCTTTTATGCAATTTCCACAAATATTTTTGTTAATACATTTCTTTCTATTTAATGATTTACAAAAATTATTATTACATTGTATTTTACATAAAGTATTTGAATTTTGTGTTCCTATAAATCCGTCTAAACAATTTCCGCAAATATTATTTGTTTGACATCCTTTCCTATTTAAATTTTTACAATTTATATTACACCCAATATTAGGTTGTATTTCGCAATTTTTACCGGAATAACCATTAGTACATACACATACACCTTCAATACATGAACCAAAATTACCACAATTTACATTTGCACATGGATATACAATGATAGGAGTAGTTGGTTGGGGTAAAGTGGTTGGAAACGGACCATTAGTACATGTTGGATTCCATTCTTTCGGGCCTCTACTTCTTTTATTTAGTGGTGGTCGGAAATTTACATCATATACATTATAAAATGGGCAACCCTTTTGATTGGGATCATTTAAATTATATAAAAGATGTTCTATACCATTTATTTGTGTTGTGGGTCCAGGTAAAGAGCATGTATTTTGAGAAACTATTTTTATATCAATGCAATTAACATAAAATTCCACATTTGACACTTGTTGTACAGCGTACCATTCCCACCTTAATACACAATGTTCGCAAGATGGTAGAAAATCTGGCAATTGAAAAGAATATTTATTAATACCAACAGGAGTATCTATACCATTTGGTGATAAACAGCCAGGAATGTCACGCAATTTAATCCAATTTACAGGAGAATCAACATTTGTATCATAAGATAACCAAATTGAGCAGTCACCAGGATGAGGAGCTTCCATAGTCCATTCTAAATCAATATTTGAACCAGTGCTATAGGTTGCAATAATAGGACTAGCAAGAGAGTCGTGACATCTCATTGAAGTTGGAGATGTTCCAAAAGCAGGTCCTAAACATGTGTATATAGGAGCGTTTAAACCACCACTTACATTTTTAATTCTGGGAACTGGATTTGTTATTCTAGCATGTCCAAATACACTTGTTATAAGAAGAAAGAGATATATTAACATGTTTTAATATATATCAACTATTATTTTTTAAATTAAATAAAGTTTTAAAATTAAATATCTAAATTAAATATCTAAATTATATATCTAAATTAAATATCTAAATTATATATCTAAATTATATATCTAAATTATATATCTAAATTATATATCTAAATTATATATCTAAATTATATATCTAAATTATATATCTAAATTATATATTTAAATTGTTAAATATACTTGAAATATCATTTACATCATATGTAATAGTTGGTACATTAAATAAATTCATATCTGTGTGGCAATGAGTGATTTCCCAATTGTTGTTCTGTGAGATACTTATAATTTTGTCAACATCTTCTTTTGTATATCTAAAGGATGCATTATCTTCTCCATCTGAAATTATAAATAATTTTGTATTATGAACTTTTGAATCAATAGATTTTGATATAGAATTAATTGTTAAATATATTGCGTCGTAAAGTGCTGTAGTACCGTAAATATTAAATTGTTGCACATTGAATTCTTGAATATTTCTTATGTCTTTGTATTCTGTCAAAAAAGAAAGATTAATACTAAATTGTCCAATGGTTATCTTACAATCTGTTTCCTTTAATTTATAAATAAAAGAATTTAAAGCTCTAGTAAAATCACCTATATGAGATTGCATTGAATATGAAACATCTATTAAAATTATAATATGTAATAACATTTTATAATTTTTTATATTTACTTTTTAAGTTGGTTTATAAAATATTTTATTCATCTTCCATAATTATATCTGTAAGATATATATGCGAAAAATCATAATCGTCTACATTAAATTCAAATGAACCTAATATTTTTTTAGTTTTTAAACAATATAAAGTATAATTATCACATGAACAAGAACCAATTGTAAATTTACCATGTGATATAATTAAATTTTGTTGACCATTTATATAATAAGATAGATAACTTTCATTTGATATGATAAAATCAGGTTTATTAATGCTTTTATATTTTAGATTTTTTTTGGATTTCATATCAAAAGTAACATTTTCGAAAACAATATTTTCTGATCCCAAGAAAGCCTTATTAATCAAATTAATCACATATTTTTTATGACATTTTGAACTTTTATTTGAAACATATTTTGAATATTTATTAGTAAAAGCTATTTTAGTACCAATAAGTTCTTCTAAATTTGTTTTTATTTCATATATCTTTTTATCTTTTTCTATGAATATAGATAGTTTTTTATCTACTACAGGAGTTTTTAATTGTAAAATTGTTTCAAATTTTTTTATTATTATTGGAAATAATCTTTTCATATATGTTTTAGGTTCTAAAAAAGACTTTTCATATAAAAATTCTAACCATTTTTCTTGAATTAATAAAATCATAATATGTTCTAAGGATTGAGAAATGAATTGCATTTTAACCATGAAATTAATATTTTCTTCTATAAATTGTTTTAATAGTTTAGTTGTACCATAACAAAAAGTTATGGTAGAATTTATTTTATAAGGTTCGTGCATTCGTAAAACATGATACACATACCATTCAATAGCCCATGATTCATCGTCAATTTTTATTTTACCAAATGGGTGTTTATGAAATTTATTTTCAAGAACATAATTAACCATATTATGAATTAATTTTATTTTTTTACTTTCTATTTTATCTACTATAATGTTTTTTATATTAGTTGGTAATATATTTACATGTTTTAATAATTCTTTTTGGAATTCATCATATATTGAAAATTTTGATAAAAATGATTCTTCGGAAACTTTAGAAATAGGTGTTATCCCATGCCATATTTGACCACCATATTGTTTAATTACAGAGTAACCGTATTTATCATTGCTTACCAAACAACCATATTGATAATATCTATCATATCTATGTGAACTTCCATTATAAGATTCTGTTTCATAACAAACATAGTCTCCAATATTATAATCTTTATGATTATCATTCTCTAAATCCGATTTATTTGACATAATTGTAAAATAAGTGTAAATAAGATATGTACAAAAACTCAAAATCAATTTTTTTACGAATATATTTTACGAATATATATTACGAATATATATTTTTAGATCTATTTCTTATCTTAAGTTAAGATAAGAAAAAAAGTTTAAATTAATGTATAAATTAATGTATAAATTAATGTATAAATTAAAACCTCCTTCTAGTATTATTTATCACTCTTTTTTGAAATGCTGTGTTGTCTGATGGAAACCACAACTTAATCCCTAAAAGTTTGTTATATTCAGACCAGTTTTTGCTATATTCAAGATTTTGTAATAAATAAATTTGAGACTTGTAAAGATTTTTATAAAACTGAGAAGGATTTTGTATGCTTAAACATAAATCATTATTAACTTTATAAATATAAAATGTATTACCTTTATCAGTTGTGAAATAGCTTATAAACTTGCTTCTAAAAACATCTGTAATTTTTTCAAATTCTAGATGATATGTATTATCATATTCGTAAATTTTTTGAACTAGTTCAGGTAGAAGAAAATTATACATAATTAAAGGTATGTTTGTACTTAAGATTCTAATTTTGATATTCAATTTTTTTAAATACTATAAAAAGTTTTCAAATTTAGTTTATATTTTATTTATTTAATTTTATTAATAATTTTAATATTAAATCTTTTCTCTGTATCTCTAATAGAAGCTAATAAACTTGGTTTATTCCACAGAATCCATTTACTCCAAAAACCTGCAGTTTTTATACCTGATTTCCTCCAGTTTTCTCGTGATTTGTGTCTTCTTTCGTAATCATGCATTCGTTCTAAGTCTTTATGCAAAGTAAGATCAGAGTATCCTTTGGAACCAAAGTTTATAGTTTTACCGTCAATTATAACAGCTAATTTTTTAGTAGTTAATTTTGATTTTTGTAAGATAATAACAAGTTTATCTTTTTTCCTTTGTAATTTTTGACTTTTCTTAACACTTTTCTTAACACTTTTCTTAACACTTTTCTTAACACTTTTCTTAACACTTTTCCTAAAACTTTTCCTAAAACTTTTCCTAAAACTTTTCCTAAAACTTTTCCTTGGTGATTTTCGACTTTTCCTAATACTTTTTCTTAGTGATCTGCGACTTTTCCTAACACTTTTATACATTTATTTATGAGAAGAAAAAGAAAACTAATTATCTTTAAAGGTTTTTTTAAAAATAAATAATTCGTATAATAGAAATAATTTTAAATTTTTAGAGTTTGGAAAAAGATTTTTATTTTTATAACTTTTTTTTTATAAAAATTTTTACGTATAAAATAATTTACAAAAAAAAAGTTTTTAAAAATCTCCGGATTTCCGGAAAAATTTTAAATCCAGAAAAGTTTTTTGTTCTGATGATTTTTAAAAATTACCACACACACACATATTTTTTTCGATTTTTTTGGTGAAATTGAAAATTAGTTTAAAATCAAAAGTTTGTTTTCAAGGTGAAATTAAAGGTTTAAAAAAACTGGATTTAAACGAATTTGTTTAAATTTGTACAAAAATATTAAAATCTGGACAAATTTGGAATATTTTTTCAAATCAATCTAAAGAATCGTATATAATAAGTAACAAATGGAGTGTAATTTTTGTAAAAGTATTCTTAAAACTACAAGTAGTTTAAATTATCATGTTAAAAATAATAAAAAATGTTTAGATATTCAACTTAAAACCGTAGGAGAAGTAAATTCAAATCTTGTAGATTGTGAATATTGTAATAAAAGTTTTACAAATATTAAAAAACATTTAAATATTTGTAAAGAAAAAAACAAAGTAAGTATTGAAAAAAATAAAGATGACTACGAAAAGCTTTTAAATGAAAAAGAACAAATAATAATTAAATATAAAAAAGAAAACCAAGAACTCAAAGAGTATATTATCAAGTTAGAAACAGAAAATAAAATTTACAAAAAATCTCACGAAACTGTAGATGATCTTGCAAAACAACCAAAAATTTCACATACAAATAACAAAATTTTATCTATCCAATCTCATCTTGATTTCAGTAATACAGAATATGTTAAACAACTTATAGATGAAAAATATGATAAGAAATATTTATTTCAAGGTCAAAAAGGCGTCGCACAATTTGCCGTAGATTATATTCTTAAAGATGATTCTGGGCAGTTAAAATATGTTTGTACTGATCCAAGCAGACAGATTTTTAAATATAAAGATTCGGAAGGATTTATCAAAAAGGATGTCGAAGCTAAAAAACTTACAGGATTTCTCGTAAACAGTGGAATACAGGAAAAAACTCATGATGTGGCAATAGATTTTTGGACAGATGAAAACGGTGATGTAGACGGAGAAAAATGCAGTGTATTACTTGAACCAGCACAATCTATAAAAAATATTAAACACGATAATACAGTTTTTAAGAAAGAATTGGTGAATATAACAACTTTATAACAACTTTATAACAACTTTATAAAAAAAATTTTAAAAAATCTTACTTATAATAAATGAACACCCTAGATAATCCCGTAAAAGAGTTTTACGCCAATTATAATTTTAATAAAACACTCCCTATTATTTCATGTACTAATTACGAAGATGTAATAAATAAAGCTAAAAGTGTTAAAACAAGTTGTATTTTATACAATAAAGACAAAAATATCGTTGCTGATAAAACTTTACAAATTGACCTAACATTTTCTAAAGATGTTGAAGTTGTATTAGTTTTAAATGCAGAATTAAAAGGAAAATCATCAGTCAAGATTAGTGGTTCTAATTTCTCCGTGGCAAATCTTTATTTAAGCGATGGTAGTTCAAGCTTTAAAGCCCCCGAATTTATTGTCGAAATTTCTGCTTCTAATTTTAAATTAATTAATTTTAGCATGATAAATTTTAAATGCGCCGACGCAGATAAAGATTATATATGTGTTAAACAGTCTGCTACTAATTTTCAGATGTATAACTCATCCTTAAATGGAAAATCAAATAATGGTGTATTCCTCAGACTTGATTTCCCATTGAATAATTATATTAAATGTTGCACTTTCCAAAATTTTAATAAAGTTAGCGCCGATAATGGAGGAGAAACTATAAGACTTGCAACAAGTGGTTTTGAAAAGAAAGATGCCAACTGTACAATTGATCAATGTTATTTCAACAAATGTCTTGGAGATCCGGAAGTTGTTTCTGTTAAATGTTCCGCAAATACCATCAAAAATTGTATTTTTGAAAATAATGATTCTAGTAAATTAGTGTTAAGACATGCTCATAAAGTAAATGTAGATAAATGTTATTTTTCAGGAAGTGGTATGAGAGTTTATGGAACAAATCATGTTATACAAAATATTCAGTTGGTTAATAACGCAAATATATTACTAGACGACAAGAGTGGTTCAAGTTATGTCGTAGCTGAAAATGTTAAAGTGAATAATGTTTATTATGAAAATGTTAAAACTCCTGTAACAAATGATGGTAAAAATTGCACAGTTACAAATGTAGTAAAAGAATTAAAATTTTCTAAAAAAGATTTGTTGAATAATTCTATTACACCAACACCTGTTGAACCTCCGGTTGATCCTCCATCTGTTCCTATCATTATTCCAGCAACGGTAGAACCTAATAAAACTTATAAATTAAATACAAATTTAACACCGAAACAAATAGAAGAAATTCTTGCTCAATTAAAATAAATTTAAAACAGATTTAAAATATATATAATTAATTATAATTATATATCAAATGACAAATTATAATTATAATAACGAGAACGATAATCAGAATGATATTCAAAATGAAAACCAAAATGTGCGCAGAGTTTTTGAAATAAATTTTTATTTAGAACCTGATAATGATGCTAATAGAAGTGAAAGTAGTTCTATCGATTTTTCCGTTTTAAATTTTTCACAATTTAATTCACCTTCTTTACAATTTCAAGAAATACCTTCATCTTTACCTGAAAATATTTATATACCTCCAACTGTTCCAGAAATTATTAAATTAAATGAATTTCTAATTGAGGTTGAAAATAATTGTATAACTATAAATAAAACATTTAACAATCTAGATGATAATGATATAAATGAAATATTTGCAGAAATGTCTGGTCCAAAATCTGTAAAATATGAAGTATTGAAAAACATAAAAATACGAGATTTATTATATGATATAGACGGAAATATAATGTTACTTCAAGAGAATATATGTAAAGACCGTTTATATTGTGATATAATTCAAAATTTAACAATCAAAAGTACACAATTTGATGATATAAATTATAAAATATTATTTAAAACACAAGAAATATCGCAACTTAATATTATACCTATCGCAACAACTTTGAGCAATGATTTGAAAATAAAAATTGAGAAAGATGATATCATCAGTGATGAAATAAGTATTCATTATATAGGTTATATTCTTGATGTAAACTTAAGGAAAAAGATTATGTTAAGTGACATAGAAGATGATTCGGGATACAGCTATAATAGCAGAATGATGTATTCTTGATTGATGTATTCTTGATTGATGTATTCTTGATTGATGTATTCTTGATGTATTCTTAAAATATAAAAATTTTTTTTATATTTTAATTTAGATTAGTTTTTAATCTTATCTTTTTCTTATCTTCTTTTATTTATAACCATCATTTTCCCTATGAATAAAATATAATTTCTAAATAATATTTTAAAATTATTTCTTTTGGCATAATATCTTTTGCCAAGTTCGAAATATTTTGAAACATATTTTTGTTCTATTTCACTATGTATATCATAAGGGTTTTCTATAAAATCTTTTAAATCTTTATCTATAGTTTCCTTTAATGTTGAATATCTTTTATCTTTTAAAAGTGCCCTATAATTGGGAGTATCCCATAATAAAAATTTATAAATTTGATATATAGCCGCAAAACCATACCCTAAATATTTATTTATATTGAAATAACACTTCATCATTCTTTCTTCTGAAATTGACATCATATCTTTCAGCTGTTTTTGCGGGTTATAATACCAATGATTCTTTGCTTGTTCCATAATTTCTACTAGGTATAGATATTCTTTATTATCAAATATTTGATAACCACCATATGTTAAAGCGCAAGCCATATTATTGTTGTATAATGAATAACTTATATCTCTTGACAAACTTAAATATGAAGATATATCATAGTTATCTTCTTCTATAAGTTTGACATACTTTCTAGGAATTAACCCATCGTATATTTTAGTTCTTCTCAAACTTTGATTATATTTATTATCTTCTTTTATCTTTTGATCTTGAGCCTGAATTATTCTTTGTTGTTCTTTTTCTAACTTTTTTTGTTCTTTTTCAAAATCCTTTTGAATTTGTTGTTTTTTCATATTTGTTTCATATTTATATTCATCTTCTTCAGAATCATATGCAAGTAAATCGAAAGAATTAGCTTTGGCAAACATATAAAAAAATGTAAATTAATGGTATAAATATAATTTATAAAATCAATTTTTTAATTTATAGTGATTTATATAGAATTAACACCTAAAAAGTCTAAAGACTTTATCTTTTATACAAAAAAATAAAATATTTATTTAAATAAAAATGAGAATTGAAAATATTCAGACAGAAGAATCGATAAGTAATTCAATATTTATATCGAGTATAGAAATAGAATCAGGAAGTTCTTTAAGCAGTTCTACAGGGGCCACAGGTCCTCAAGGACCTACTGGTGCTCAAGGTCCTGTAGGACCTAAAGGTGATGCTTCAAATACAGGGGCCACAGGTCCTCAAGGACCTACTGGTGCTCAAGGTCCTACAGGACCTAAAGGTGATGCTTCAAATACAGGGGCCACAGGTCCTCAAGGTTCTACAGGACCTCAAGGAATTACTGGTCCCACTGGAGTAACATTTCAAAATGGATTAACTAACGGAAATTATATATATTGGGATACAAACACTGATTCTCCGTCATGGCAAGTAGGAAACTATAAAATAACATTAGGTTCAAATGCAGGTAAAAATTATCAACCAATAAATTCTGTTCTTATAGGAAATTTTGCAGGATATGCCAATACTACTCCTAATCAATATACAAGTATGGTAGTTGGGCAAGGTGAAAATACTATTTTTTATAATGATTACGACAATTGGATACCAATAAATAATACATTCAACGAGTGTAATTTTACAGAAGCTATGACAGATAATGTATATTTATTTGCGGGTACAGGTCCTGATTATTCTATTGCAAAAGCTACATTTTCTTCAACTGAAACAAAACAAATTAATATAGACTTTACAGGTGTATCTCAGGATATAATAAACACTGGGTACTGTATTTATTTAAATGATATGGATGATTTTTATGTAGGTGGTACAAAAAGTAATGAAGAAGTTAATTCTGTAATAGTTAGAATAAATAACGAAAGCTATACAGGTGTTAAAGATAGTGCTAATTATTTAAATACTTGTTATTCAATATATAAAAATACAAATAATTCTGATTTATTATATATTGCTGGAGAACCAAATACAGACAAGGGAAATAATAGCAGTGTGTACAAGATTGATAGAGAAAATAATATAGAATCATTAGACAATACTTTACTTAAAGTATGTTATAAAATAATTCTACAAGATTCTACTGATAATATAGTAACCGTGGGTGAAGGTATACCTACTATATATACAGGACCAACAGGTCCAATAAATATAGTTTCAACTGTTTGCAATTATAATATAGTTGATAAATTTTGGCAACCTATTCCTGTATTAGATATTGACGGGAAAAATATATTTACAACTGTATATGATGGAGTTTTAAATTCTAGCGCAGGAATAATAATATTAGTTGGTAAAAATGAAACAGAAGGTGAAGGTATCATCGCAGTTTCCGAACCTTATACTTATAAAGAAACAGAAGAAGAGTTTCAAATACGTTTTATTTCTATAAAAAATATTTTTAGTATTAGCGGAAGAACAATAATATATAACGAAGTTAATAAAAGATATGAAGCAACAGGTGAGGGAGACTACAATTTTGCATATTCTTATTATGGATATAATTGGGTTCCATCTACAATAAATAATTTAAATAGTGGATTTGATAATATTTCAATTATGAGTAAAAATGAAGTTATATCAAATATATCAAATAATATATCTATAGGAACTTATGCAGGATTTGCAACTCAAGGAAGTAATTCTATTGCAATAGGAAACACAGCTGGATATTTTCTACAAAAACAAAATTCTGTTGCAATTGGAAATTCCGCAGGAAATAAATCACAAGGTACAAATTCTATTGCTATGGGAAATAATTCAGGAAATGATAATCAAGGAGAAAATTCGGTTGCAATTGGAAATTCAGCTGGACAGATTTATCAAAATGCAAATGCAATTGCAATAGGAAATTCCGCAGGGCAAGAATCTCAAAAAGAAAATACTATAGCAATAGGTGTTTACGCAGGACAAACAAGCCAAAATTTAAATTCTATTGCAATTGGTAATTCAGCAGGGCAAAGTGTTCAATTTGATAATGCTGTCGCAATCGGAACTTCAGCCGGAAATGATAAACAAGGTAATTATTCAGTTGCAATTGGAAATAATGCAGGAAATAAAGTACAAGGTTATAGTTCTATTGCTATGGGTAATGGAGCAGGGCAATATTATCAACCTAATAATTCAATATTTATTGGTAATAATGCAGGTAATAAAAAGAGTGATACCAATACAATTATTGTTGGCGGTGATATAGGAAATACAATATTATATAATATTATAAATGAATGGAAAACAATTGAAAACACATTTACTATGTGTAATTCTGTTAACCATACAAATGACAAAAAATATTACTTTGCAGGTACAGGTCCTGATTATGCAATAGCATTTTTACAATATGATTCAACTTCAAGTTTTACAGGATTCACGGGTGTTTCACAAGATATTATAAATACAGGTTATTATGTATCTATTGTTAAAAATTATGATATTTATATAGGTGGTAATAAAGGTTCAGAAGAAGAAAATTCAGTTATAGCTTATAAACGAGAGAATGATGTAAATTTTACAGGCATAAAAGATTCTGCAAATTACTTATCAACTTGTTATACTATATCTTATAATTATGAAAATATATTATATATTGGAGGCCAACCTACAAATTTAGATTCAAATAATTCAAGCGTTTATTCTATTAATATTGATAATAATAGTATTCAGAGTTTTAATAACGAATTATTAACTACCTGTTATCATATTTTTTATTATAATAGTATAATAATAGCGGCAGGTCAAGGTGCGAATACAAAATTGTGCATTTATAAGACAACAGAAAGTGATAAATGGGAGACTGTAATAATGAATGATAATCCTTTTACAATTATATATGGTTTTGCTTATGCTGAAAGTCCAGAAAGTCAATTTATTATTGTTGGTACAGATGGAACTGATGGTATTATAACAACTGGTAAATTAAATTTTGAAAATAATACATACGAAATTACAAGTACATATAAGAGTACTAATAGTTCTAATAGTTCTATGAAATCAATAATATATAATAGTTATAGTAGATTATATGAAGTTGTTGGAGTTGGTGAAAATGCATATGTAACTTCTGTAGACGGAATTATATGGAACCCTGAAGAAATAAAAGATTTTACATATGGTTCAGGAGTTAGCGATATTCCTCTTAATGTTGCTTACAATATAGCAATTGGTTCTGATGCTGGTGCAATTGCCCAAGGAAGTAATGCAGTTGCCTTGGGAAGTAATGCTGGGAAAATTAATCAAGGCCAATATTCTATAGCTATAGGAAATTATGCTGGTTATGAAAAATTGCCAGCCAATAGTATTTGTATTAACGCATCTGGATCACCATTTAGTCCAACTGATGCAGGATTTTATGTTAAACCAATAACTCAAATGCCAATACCAGAAGATGATACTTATTATCCTTTATATCAAAATAAAAAGACTTTTGAAATTATAGCTGCCACTGGATTAGCACCATTACAAGGAATAAATAATAATTTATCAGATGAAATACAATTGCTTAAAGAACAAATTAAAACATTAACAGAAGAAATACAAAATTTAAAAAATAAAATTTTATAATATCTAAATTAATCTTAATCTTACTCTTAATTTTATATAAATCTTATACAAGATTTATATAAGATTTATATGATAATATATAAAAATTTGATAATACATAATATTACACCTTACAACACCCAAGACAGCCCAGGATCCTCAGTTGCAATATCATAATTACTATTAACATATACAGAACCTGAAGGATCTACTCCTCCTTGATAATATTTTGGATTTTGATATTCGTAATTATAACCGTATTCTTCGTTATATTCTTCTTTATTTCCTGTTTTATTTCCTGATTTATAACCTTCGCTTGCTGTTTGCATTCTTTTATGTGGTTTTTTATATTGCATATTTTTCATATATTTACTACCAGAATAACCATCAAATTGGTTTTTTACATAAGAATTTTTCATAGTCTTGTTATTCATCTTTCTATTAATCTTTATTCTTAATGAAATAAAATTTTAAA
>JACCDO011167367.1_pt1 | contig 28446 bp, 23 predicted proteins | sample 7446101 | NCBI WGS metagenome assembly JACCDO01 (sample SAMN15323440, study PRJNA562643) | freshwater metagenome | isolation source: river surface water | place: USA:Blue River Watershed | collected 2017-08-16
AGAACTTATGTAGGAACCACTGGTAATATTGAATACTATCAGGTCTATACCTATGTCAATGGAAATGTCAGCACCAAGGAATTGAGGTTAAATAGCACTACAGGCACCTTAGTTGCGACACAGACCTATACTCGTGACGCTGGTGGCAACGTAACTCAAAAGACAGTAACATAACATGGCATATACTTTATCAAATGGATTATTGACAGTCACTGGCGGAACCGAAGATCTCTATACTATTTTAGTTACCGAAGTTCCTGATAATACCAACAGTAATGTCAATATTGCTAATTTAACTGCGACGGATTATACCACATTAAACACTAACCTACGTGGTAATGCGGTGGTCAGTGCTAATGGCGTAGTTAGATATACTACCACAGGCTGGACTACTAATAATCCAGTATTTGCGCTGAGCAGAATTGTCATTGATGCTGGTGCGACATTAAATTTTAAAGGCAATACCAGTCACGCAAGAATTTCTCCCACGGTTATCATATCAGACACCTCAGCGACCAACTCTAAGATTCAGATCAATGGAACATTTAACTTTGGTATTATTACCACAGATGCACAGGGAGCGATAACCGAGGCAGTAACAGACAGTGATGACAGCAACAGTTTAATAATTGTAGGTGGTCTGCCCAGTGCATTTCAGGGCGATATAGGTTTAACTATTGGAGCCACAGGTAGATTTAATGCTCGCGGCGGCAAAATAGTTGGTGGTATGACTGCTTTCTGGAACGCTCCCACAGGCGGTGTGTTTGACATAGTCGGCACTGACATTATCAATACCAGTAGTGCTGGCAGTAGATTCTTTAAATTAAATCCTGCACAGGCAGCCTGGCAACAGTGTAGAATAAAAAATGCAAACTGTGCAGGCTGGGCATTATTTTCTGGAGTTCCAGTAAATGTATTTGACAATGTAAAATTCGATACAGATACAACAGCAGATATTTCGTCATCAGCAGTTCAGACTAATATCTACTATACAAACTTCCAGATGGCAGCAGGTGCAAAATTTAAATTTGCCTGCCAGGGTAACACAACAGAGCGACGCAAAGGCTCTACAGTTTACAATCGCAATGGTCCACTGACCATGGAAGTAAGAACTCGTCAAAACACGGCGTCAACTTCCGGCGGCACTGTGATCACTTCCAGCATGGTAAATTTCTTCTTGCGAGATCCAGACCTAGCACCAATACCCAATGCTAATTTTAGATGGAACGACACTAACAACGGCGCAAGACGTGCATCTGCTACTACAGACAATACAACAAACGACTGGAACGCAAATGAACAAGTAATACATCACTGGAATCGCGATCTACAGGAATTTAACACTACTGATATTACAGGTAGAGTAAGATTTGAAGCAATTAAAACTGTCTACAACAATCCCCTAACTGGACAACAGGGATATTTAAATTCAGATATCCCCGCAGATAGCAGATTACCTATTAGATACAAAGCCCGTCACTATAACTACAATATTGTCAATGATGTATTAACTGCTACGAGTTTTACACAGGGTGCAGACACTAATGTCTATGCTACTGTAGCACTGGACAACAATGCTATACTGCCACAGGCAGCAATGGCAGCAATAACAGACATTACGTTTAACAAGACCAACAGAATTATTACTGTTACAGGCAATAGAACATTAGATGAACTATACTGTGTATGGAAGAATTGGTTTGTTCAGCAAGCACAGTTTGACACTGATGTGGTGTTTACTGTAAACAACAACGGTGTATTAAATTTAAACAACTGGGCAGTAGTGGGCGCACAATTCCTAACACAGGGGGTTAACGCTACTAGCCTTAGATCTACTACAACAGTAACTTCAGATGTGCAGGGTAATCGCATAGGTATCACGATTCCTTACTTAGATGGCAGCAATGCTAACACGATATCTTTAGCAGTTAATGGATTGCCCGCCAACATCCCCACAGGCTCACAGTTGCGTGTAGTTGTATTAAACAGAACAACTAATGCTGTAATATTTGACAATGTAACGAATAATATTACTAATACAGGAGGACAACTATTGTTCTCCACTAATTATCAGCAGCAGGACATACCTGCGGTAATTAAAATCTACATAGACGATTACAAACCTATTACAGCAAATATTACACTAATTGAAGGTGGTAACAGTTACACAGCCACACCTCAGTTAAGTTATGGTATCACGGCTACTAGTCGCGAACTGTATCAATACAACGGCACTACAAGAAACACTGCTGGTCTCGTCAGTGTCACTACTGCCAGCAACGTCATAAGTTTTGACAATACTACTTTAACTACAGCAGTGGATCTCCGTGAAGCATTAAGTGTGCTTAAGAGAAAATGGAATGACGAACCAGGACTTGCAGCAGTGGGTAAGGACTATCCCTTTGACTTTGATGATGTGCGCGGCGTATTTGTTGAAGCACCCTGGACTGTAAACATAGCGGCAAATGCTAATGTCGGTGTTGAGGGATTCTTTACACGCAATGGCAGCACAATAACTTCAGCCAACGTAGCGATCTATGCTATTAACAGCAGTTATCCAGTTAAGGGTTACTTTACCACAGACGGCACAAAAGGAAATACATTTACTGTAAATGTCATTGGCAATACAGGCGTAGCCACTACACTACAATCTGTCAGCACTACTGCTTCGAACATACAACTTAAACTTTATCAGAAGATTCCAACGAGAAAGTTTATTACTAAGACATTTACTATTAAAAACCCTACAACGGGAAAATACATTACTAACTTAGTTAATAACGATATTAACTTTACCAGCGAGGCTGACACTAATGTAACCGAGATAGTTCCGGAAGCAACATTCCCGGGTAGAATAATTGAAGCAACATTTGCATCACTGGATTCCACCAATACCAACAGAACATTTGCTAGAGTTTTAGAAGTTGCTGACAACACTACTACACGACAGCAGATGATTAATCAACTTGCTGCTCTTGCTGCCTATGACGAATTCTATGATGAAAAACCCTTTACAGTAGAAGCCAACCTACGTATTACTGTAGCACAGGGTAGTTTTGTGAGATATCGCAACGGACTTAACATAGGTGGAACAGTAACTAACTATCTATACCTAAGAGACAACAATGGTTCTCAGTGGATCTACCCCACACAGAAAACAGTGACACTGACACTGGACCCAAGTTGGACTGGCGGCAATGTAACCTATGTAGTAGTTCCAGATTCTCAACTTACTGCTAACACTGGTAATAATCCTACAATACAACTAAACAGTGACAACACACAGATCATAGGTAATTTAAATCCCAACAGCACCAGTGCTACATTAAACATTACCAGCACTCCCAATGTGCCGGTTAAGATATTTGTGTCAGGCGTAGGAATGCAGAGTAGATTCTACAGTGCTACATTCAGTGACGCCGTTAGTGCAGTGACAATTAACCCCGCAGCAGATCCTGTGCAGTTATACAGCAACACTGCCATCACCACTGACAACACTGCTACAGGTGTCAGAGCCTGGGACTCTGCCATCAACAATATTACATTTGACTGGCAAAACCGTCAGATAATAATTCCCGATACCTATACTACCTTTGATGTAGCCAAGGCATATCGTGCTTGGAAAAATGCAGTAACAGCAGATGTAACAAGGTTGCGTTATGGAATTCCTATGCGTGGAGAGAATCAGGCCAAGGAAAGCACTGCTATAGACAACTCCTACTTATTCTATCCTCAGTTCTCATTCCAGTGGGGCTGGAAGTTAAATGTCACTAACACTAGACAATCTACCAGCGCACTTGAACTCAGTGCAGGTGGATTAAGTCGTGAAGATGCTGGTGCTGGAACTTTAGTCTATGTAGCACCTATGCAGAATACAAGATACCCCAGCACCAGAATAACCACTGGTAGTAGTTCAGAATTCCAGAGTCAGACCACGGAAGCATTAAGCACATTGACAACTACTGTGAATAATTTAACTACAGACATATCAAACTTAAACGCATTAATTAGGAACGTAATAGAATGAGCACCCTAGTCCTTAATGTAACCAATGGATACACCGCTAACGTCAGTTACAGTGTAGTTTATCAAGCCAACAATGTGGTAGTTCTGGACTCAAGTGCTGCTGCTATACAGGGCAATATCAACAATACCAGCAATGTGTCACGCACTGTTACTGCTACTGTGACAACACCTGTGTATGTGTTAGTTAATGCTAATACAAGTTTAGCGCAGATCTATTCTGGAAATTTAGTTACTGGCACTGGCACCTCTACTATTAGTTTAACTCCACAGGACGAGACTATATTACTGTATCGCGACGAAACACTGGTCGCAGACAGTGCTGCTAACGGAACAAAAGCCTGGTATACTGAGATCAACAATATCACCTTAAATACCACAGACAAGACAATAGTAATACCCAATGCAATAACTACCTGCGAGATTAGTTATGCTTATCGTGCCTGGAAAAAATTTATCAACGGCAACATTAGAAATTTATATTATGGAGTAGCATTGCGTGGTGAGAATCAAGCACCACCCAACGGAGCAACATCGCTGAGTTATTACTGGTTGCCCTACTGGTATTTTGGTGCGAACTGGGCTATTGATGTTCCAGCCAACAGACCCACAGCCAGCACATTAGAACTAAAAGGCAGCAGAATTCAGCGTGACGACACTGGAAGTCGCAGCGGGTTAGTTTATGTAAGTCCTTTAAGCAATGGAACGCAGCCAGCGATAACTATTGTGACCAGCGTCAGCACTACATTTCAGGACAATACTAACGATGCGCTGGCTACGCTTAACACGCAGATTGCGACGTTATCTGCGACTTTAGAGCGAATTCGCAGAATTTGCCGCGACGAGTTGGAATAACCAGTGGTAACCCATGGAAATCTGCTAAATAAGAGATAACCTTAATTGATACAACATAGGACATAAAATGACAGCAGTAAAACGAATAACCAACGGTGATTTTAAAATTTTTACCACAAATTGCGCTAACGTAGCACAGCGCACGGGTAATATCGTCTTTACTACTAACAATTTTATCGTTGACGGAAACGTTGAGTTAACAGGAAACCTTAACCGCGTAAGCATCACTAATACTATCATTGAAAACACGATAAATCAAATGAACGTGTTTGACAGTAACATTATTCTTAATGCTAATGTTACTACTGGAAATGCTTATCCAGGAAACAGTGGAGTTATTATTAGTCGTGGGAACTCGTCGTCAGCAGCAGTATTTTGGAACGAAACTACTACTACTTGGCAAATAACCAGCAATGTTAATGATTACGACAGTTATGCAAATATCAGTGTAGTCCCTGACGGTGATGTATATGATATGTTATTCTTTGCTAATGTTGATGGGTCACCTACATTAACCAGCACTAATGCTAACTTAACCTATAACAATACAACAACTACGTTTGGTATTGGGTTAAACAATGTATATAACAGAAACAATTTACCAGCAAATGTAGCAGGTCAGATTAGTATAGCAGCAAATACTGCTAACAACACCTCAGGTGGAACAGGTCTGTATTTTAACAACAACGGAGTATCCGGTGAGTTTATTAGTAGACGCAAGGCGTTTATTTACAGTTTAATTTTTTAATGGATTTTAGATATGAGTTTAGCACGAGCAAATTTAACTACTAACGCTGATGTGGTTTATACATCTGTAGGAGACACGGCGATTATCGCTGCTTACATCTGCAACCATAGCAACACAGCGGCAAATATTAATTTATATTTGTTAGATAACAACACAGCACCTGCAACAGCAACGGATTATGTTATCTATGATCAAGTTCCTATACAGGCACACGACACGTTGGTTTTGGATGTGGAAAAGATTTTATTAGACAATGGTGGTGTTATTAGGGCTAATGCTACCGCAAACAATGCAGTAAATGTAACCTTCGTTTATAGTTTGGTGTAAAATGGCGAGATATTTAAAGAATACAGAAGTTCCTTCAGGCTCTACTGCTATAAGATTGCCTTATGGTAGTGCTGCTTCGAGACCTGTTTCTCCAGTTGATGCTCAGGTAAGATTCAACGAAACTATACAGCGTTATGAAGGTTTTTACACTAATGTAGACTTAACTGCTGGCAATACTTCTGGTTTAGACAATCGTTGGTTACCCTTTACGGTCAGCACAGGCAGTGTTTCTATTAATAGAGAACAACTGGTTATAGTTAATGGGCAAGATGAGTATCGCTTAGTAAATGCTCCCAGCGGATTGATTGCAGGTGGACAACAAAACGTATTAGTGTTTATTGGTAGAATCTTACAATACCCAACAAATTATACCATCACTACTGACACCGCTAGTGCTACAAATGTCAATATCAACATAGCCAGTGCATCGGGTGCTAACGTATCTGCTGGTGAGGAAATATCAGTAATTTACAGCATAGGTTCTACGGTTTAAGGAATAATCAATGACAGTAGGTAAGTTAGCAGGTGTAATGTTAAAAGCAAACCTGGAGCGACAGGGTGTTGATTTAACATTCGATGATAACCTACTGCATTTAGACGTTGCACAACGTCGCATTGGGGTAGGAACAGCAAATACCTCACTGATCACTGAACGCTTATTAGTCAATGGAAACGTTAAGGCAGTGGATTTAAGCACAGGGGAATGTGCTTATTTTATAGGAAATCTCGCTCCCTGCAATGTAGCGGCTTATACCACCAACGAAACAGTAGTATCAGTAGCCGGCACTGGAGCATTTAAAATCCCATCGGGAAATATAGCGACAAGACCCACTGACCCTCCCGCCGGCAGCATAAGACATAGATACATTTTAGACGCTAATAGCCAGCCCACTACCAACGAACTTGAGTGGTATGATGGTAATGTTTGGATTAGTTTAACCAAGGAAGCAACTACACAAACAATCACGGCAAATGCAGCAGTTCAGGAATATCCTCTGGATAACCCTGACGCACTGCCAGATTCTATAATGGTTATGATCAATGGTGTAGTTCAGGAACCTGGTGTAAGTTATGACATTGTCAATGGTAATATTCGATTCATTGACCCAACGGATTTACCAGTAAGTTCCGACAGAGTATTAGTTAAATTTCTAGGAGCCACGGGTCCAGGAACAACAGTTTATGGTAGTTTAACTACTATCAGTAATGTGGGAATACCCACCAGTAGCACAGACATTGGCACCAAAGGCGACATCAAATTTGACGCAAATTACCTATATATTTGCGTGGACAACAATCGTTGGATCCGCTCCAACATCGACAACACCTTCTAAAACGCTGCCAAAACCCTTTTTTGGTATTTGTGCTAAATACATTTATTAAACCTAACAGAGGGATTTACAGTCATGGCACTAACAAGAATAAAAAACAACCAACACACAGATGCAGATCCAACGCAAAGCGATAGCAGTCTGTATTATCCAGTAGCCGCTAACGTAGGCGGTGCTAATCTAAGTCTTCAAACAAGAAGTTTAGATGGTATTTACGGTCTAACAAAGATCGTCAACTACAGTATCACTGGTGATAAATGGGCAAACTCCATAACCGCAGTTACAGATCTGCGATTAAACAGAGTAACCACAGGCAGCGGTGATATCGGTGGTAACTTAGTTATCGAAGGTAACTTAACAGTTCTGGGTAATGTTACCAGCGTTGAAGCAACTACTACACGAATCAGTGACAGCATTATTCAGTTAGGTTATGGTAATGACACTAACGGTATCGATGCTAATGCAGATATTGGATTTATTTTCACACTGCCTGCTGACAACGGAGCGTTCCTGTATGACCAAACAGCAGAAGAGTGGCAGTTAGGTTATACCTCAGATGACGCTTATGCTGCTAACTTAGCGGTAACATTCACAAGATATGGTAATTTAAGAGTAGAACAATTACGTGCTAATCTTTTTGCTACTGGTAACTTAGTATTTGCTAACAATACTATTTCTACAGATGGCACTGCAAATGGCACTAACATTCAGATTCGTCCTAATAGCGACACCGGTAATGTTTATTTCTTATCTGGCGGATCTATTGTCTCCAATACAGACGTAAGAATAGCCAGCGGCACTATAGGTGATTTAGCAAGTTTAACTATTGACGAGGGTAACTTAACAGTAGCCAACGGCAATGCCTCAGTAACAGGAAACTCTATTGTAACTGGCAACAGTTATGTTACTGGAACATTTACACAAACTGGTGGTGAGTTTAATGCTAATGCTACATTGGCTAATATCTTTATTGCCAATGGTAATGTAACTTTAGAGACAGGCAATTTCGCATTAACCAATGCTAATTTTGACAGCAACGGTGCAAACTTTGAAGCAACTGCTACACAGGGTAACATTAGTTTTATTAATGGCAACATTAGCATTGACAATGGCAGTTTAACACTAGCAAACGGTAACGCTAATGTAACTGGAACAGTTACTATCGAAGGTGACCTAGTTCAAGCCAATGGTAACGTAACTATGGATGCTACTGTAGGCAATCTAACATTTGCTTCCAGTAATGTTGCATTAGGTTCTAACAGTAGTTTAACTATGACCAGCGGTAATGTTACATTAACCAGTGCTATTGTAGATGTTACTGGTGATATGATTGTTAGAGGTAACTTTACACAGAACACTGGCACATTCTCTACTAATACTACAGTAGGTAACTTATACTTCCAGCAAGGCGGAGTAACTTTAGCAAATGGTAATTTAAGTGTAACTGGCACTACTACATTAGAAGGTGCATTTACACAGGCCAATGGCAACGTAACTATTACTTCCCCACTGGCTAATATCTCGTTATTGAACAGCAACATTAGTTTAGGTAATTCTATTATCACTGCAACACAGGGTAATATTGAATATGCTAATGGTAATATTGTCCTAGCCAACGGCGATATCTATGCTACAAATATTCACGCTACATTAGGCAACTTTAGCACTAATGTTCGCGCAGGTGTAAACTTCATTGCTAACTCTGGTTTAGAATTAACCTCAGGCAATGCATTTACAATCTTTAATTTAACTGGTGTTGACTTCCTTGACGGTAATTCATGGGTAGGAAACTCACATGTTACTAGTAACTTATATGTTGAGGGAACTGCAAAAATTCGCAACCTAGAAATAGCATCTGATCTATTCATTCCAGGTAACTTAACTGTTAATGGTAACACGGTATATCTAAACGTAGAAACACTAACCAGTGAAGATCCTATTGTTAGATTCAATGCCAATACTGATGCTAACGGTAACGCAACGGTGGCCGGTGGTGTTGATGTTGGTGTTCAGTTTAGTTATATGAATGGCGGCAATATTGCTAATGCCTTTATGGGTATTCTGGATTCAGACTATTCTACCTACGTATTCTATGATTCAGCAGAAATCAACGGAGCACAGGTAGCCAACGGTGCATTAGCCAGCATTAGTGTTAAGAATATCACTACCAGCGGTTTAAATGCAGACGGTAGTCCAGCAAACAGTTCTATAGGTGCTAACCTATCAGTAACCAGCAACGTTAGTGCAGGTGGTAACTTAACAGTAGGTGAAGCAACAACTATTGGCAGCAACTTAACTGTAACAACTTGGGCTAACATTGGCACAGAAGCAAACATTGGCGGCAACTTAACTGTTGAAGGTTGGGCAAACGTTGCTAGTGATGCTAACATTGGTGGTAACATTATTGGTAATGGCTGGGCAAATATTGCTACAGAGATTACAGTTGGAACAGATGCTAACATTGGCGGCAACGTATTAGTTGGCGGATGGGCAAATATTGCAGGTGACGCTAACATTGGTGCTAACATTCTTGGCAACGGTTGGGCAAACATTGCAGGTGACATTGTAGGCGGCGGCGAAGGCAGCATATTGGGTAACGTTACTATTGGTAATGTAAATACTCCATCCTTTGCTATGATCTGGGGCAACCTAACAGCAGAAGGCAATACTACTATAGGTAATACTGCTGCTGGCACAGGCTATACAGAGTATCTCGCTAACATTATCAGCACTAGCACTAACACAGGCACAGTAGTTATTACTGGTGTAGGTGGCTTGGGTGTAGGTGGTAATATTAATGGTGGTGGAGATCTAAGTTCCGGTGGTAACTTAACTGTAACAGGTTGGGCAAACATTGGCGGTGATGCTAACATTGGTGCTAATATTATTGGCAACGGATGGGCTAATATTGCAGGTGACATTGTAGCGGGTGGCGAAGGCAGCATACTGGGCAATGTTACTATTGGTAATGTCAACACCCCATCTTTTGCTATGATCTGGGGTAACTTAACAGCAGAAGGTAATGTTGCAATAGGCAACGCTGCTGCTGGCACTGGTTACACAGAATTCCTAGCGAATATTCCTAGTTCAAGCAGCAACACAGGCACAGTAGTTATTACTGGTGTAGGTGGCTTGGGTGTAGGTGGTAACTTAAACGTAGATGGATTAACTAATAACATTGGTAATATTCAGATCTATGGTGATGTTATTACTAACAAGGTTGACGACGCCAGCATATTCATCAATCCTAATGCTAATGGCAACATTATCATTAACGATACATTAAGCACAGGACAGATTAGAATAGGTGCAGGCACAGCAAATACTTTTGTAATACAGGGCAATGCTGCTGCTGTTACAAGTAGTAACGCTGACGCATTTGCGTTTATTGACAACGTAACATTTGCTATTAATGCTATTGATTCTATGTTGTTACCAGTGGGTAACATAGCAGTGAGACCAATTGCAGACGGTGAGACAGATGCTAATTTAAGATCACAGTATACTGGTGCTTTCAGATTCAATCCAGAAAATCCTGCAGAGGATAATGGAACTATTGAATGGTGGGATGGATCAAGTTGGAGAAACCCACAGCCAGACTTTACTATGATTGTAAGTCAGAACTATTTGGGTTCAGATGTTGACCAGGCTACAGGTAATATTACATTGCCTAACACCTTTGTAAATGCTAGTTCTATTGGTTGTATTCTAACAATTAATGGTCTGATCCAGATGCCTGGCGAAGCATATGGTGTTGTAACTGGAGCAGTAGATGCTAATACAGGAGTAGTAACTACTCCTGCGGTATTGAACTTCCCTGATCTACAGGATTTACCTGGAGCGGAAGAAGTTATTAATATCCGTATGTTTACTACTACTAGACAGGTAAACACTTCTACTCTAAGTGGTGGTTCAGTAACTATTGCTACTGGTGCTAACTTAGATGTTACTGGTAGTATGATTCCTACTGCTAATGTAACATATAACCTAGGTTCAAGTAGTTTCCGCTGGAACGAACTGTTCCTAGCAGGCAGCACGATTTCACTGGGAGCGGTTAAGTTAAAAGACAACAATGGTGAATTTACTGTAGAGGATGCTTCAGGAAATGCAGTCCCGCAAAAAATTACCAGCATTACTAAAGCAGGAACAACTGGTGTAGGTGATATTGGATCAAGCAGTTCAGCGTTTGGTAATATTTACGGAACTGGGTTAGTCCAAGCAGGTAGTATCACTAAAGCAGGAACAACTGGCGTAGGTGATATTGGATCAAGTAGTTCAGCGTTTGGTAATGCTTATTTAACAGGCGCAGTTCAATTAGCAAGTATTACTAAGACAGGAACAACTGGCACAGGTAATATTGGACAAACTAATAACAGATTTAACACCATCTTTGGTTTATCAACATCAGCACAATACGCTGACTTAGCAGAATGTTATAGCAGTGATGCTGAATACGAACCAGGAACTGTAGTTATGTTTGGTGGTGATGCAGAGGTAACGATTTGCAGTGAGAATATGACACAGCGAGTAGCGGGTGTAGTATCCACTAATCCAGCATACTTAATGAATGATGGATTACAAGGCACAAGAGTTGCTGTAGCACTACAGGGACGAGTTCCTACTCGTGTATTAGGCAGTGTCAAGAAGGGTGATATGATGGTTAGTGCAGGCAATGGTCGTGCAAGAGCCGAGGCTTATCCTGTAATTGGTTCTGTAATAGGTAAAGCACTGGAAGACTTCAGTGGTGTTGAAGGTGTAATAGAAGTTGTTATTGGTAGAGTATAATGGCATTAACTAGACAATTTCGTAAAAACTATACTGGCGAATATATGGTTGACAATGTTCGCATAGAAAATGGAAGAAGAGTGTATGATCGCACGTTTGTTCCTAACACTATACAAGCACAACTTTCGGGTTATGCAGTAGTGTTAGGCAACGGCCCTTCCAGAAATTGGATTTACAATGATATGGAAGTGTTTACTAGGCATCACGGTGGATTTGGACGCCAAAAGCGTTTAACAGTCTATGGTTGTAATGGATTGCACCGTGAAGCAAAGCCACACTACCTTGTAGTTAGACATCCAAATATAGCAGAAGAAGTAGTTAAATCTGGATATGCTGACGAACACGTTGTTATTACCAGTAGAAGTAATCTTGCCGCATATCCCAACAAGTTCCATTTAACTCCCTATGATCCTGGGTTTAATGCAGGAGCAACAGCAGCATACTTAGCAGCCTTTGATGGTAACTTCAAAGTGTTTCTGGTAGGTATTGACTTTTACGGAACTCCTAACAATAAAAATAATATCTATCAGGGAACTAATGGATACTACGCCGCAAGTAAACCCGTTAACTATACTAAAATGGCTAATGAGTTTAAGCAGGTGTTTGTGACTTATCCTGAAGTAGAATTTGTTAGAATTGCTATGAGCAAAAACAGTGATATGGTTCCAGAATGGCAAGGTCTAAGAAACGTTACACAACTTAGTTGGCATCAATTTATTAAAGATATGGATATAGGGATGATGACCTAATTTAGGTCTTCTTCCTTATTGATTTTTTCTCTATTAGCACGAACATTAAAAGTTCTCCATACCCCAGGATGCAAAGGTCTGGGGTAGTCATCTAATTTAACCCAACAATATCCCTTGTGCTCATTGTTTAACTCAGGCACAAACTCTTCGTCGACTTTAATTAGATAAGTGTGATAACGGAAATTGTTTTTTAAGTTTTCGTATTCTTCAATAAGAATAAACTTAGCATCTATAACACTACCGCCAAGTTCTTCGCGAATCTCTCTGACAAGACCTTCAAGCACAGATTCCCCAGCGTCAACCTTGCCGCCGACAATGCCCCACTTGTTTGCTTGTCTGCCATTAGTTCGCAGTAAAAATAAGTAACGTTTAGTTGAGGTGCAGTATATCAATGCGCCACAGTTTATGTTGGATATATTTGTAGTTGCCACTTGCCACCTTCGTATACACCTTCGTAGGCTTTAGCCCACCGGCCATCAGACCAACGATATTGAATTCCAGTTGTTAGATTTGTTACATAGTGTATACTATCTTCACTAGCACTGTCAAATACTTTTGTCCAGAAACTACCATTATACTCAATAATATCACCGGCTAATGCCTGAATACGAACTCCATCAGCACCTAGCCAATTAAATTGAAATTCAGATTCCGCAATGCTGCTATTTGCAGGATATTGCCTTATTGTAGCACCTGTTACGGGATCCGAAGTTGAAGTGGGGACTCCGGGTATAGGAGAATTATAGTCTTTGGTTAGCAAATATCTTGTGCCATAAACTGGTAGATCTAATTGTTTGCCTGGACGATTCTTAGTAGGATCAATAATAGCAGTGACGTTTAAGGTATTGTCCTCAACATAATCTCTAAAAATATTAAACAATAACACGTTGGGATTAGTGGGATGGAATGCAACAGTGCCACGAATCTCGGAGCCATCATCCATCTCTGCTACAATTTGGCTACTGCCACTGACTAATCTACCATAAAGATCAACTAATCCACGCCAGTTTTCACTGACACCTATCTTATGCATAACCTTAGTAAAACTAACACGCTGATCTGCACTGGCAGCGACATTGACATTTGCTGTGATAATATTTTCCCCTACAGCAGTGACAAATGCTATGGGATCTTGTCCACCAATACGTATCTCCATACCAACTTCAATATCGTCGCTGCTGCTAACAGTAAATGTCTGCCCTGTGCTGTTAGCGACAATTCTACGCACTACCTGTTCACCCAAAGGTTCCACTGTGGGGCTGCTGTATCTAACTAATTCAATTTCTCCGGAATAACTCTCGACACCGGGACGAATATCTCTGATTAATATACTGTAATCTAGTGGAGTAATCACTTGTCTACTAAACAGGTTAGAGTCCAGAATGTCTTCAGCCAGATTACCATCACTGCCATAGATACTGGCAATAACCTTATGGATGATGTTCATCTTTTTAACTAATGCTGGAGGAGTAATCCATATAGGAATCTCAAAAGATAACGTAGCAATGTCTATTTGCTCAGCAGTGCCCACGGGAACAGTTCTGCTGCTCCAACTGACTCCAGTCAATAATACGTAACTTAAACTCGTCCAGTCAATATAGTTGTCCGTGCTCTGTATCTCTACGGCAGGGTTAAAAATGCTTTGAATTTGCTCTAAAAGTTGCAGTTTTTGCTCAGTATTGCTAGTCCAGATGTCTAATTTAACACCCAGTGTATAAGGCACTGGCATTAGTCGTTCTACAGTAACGGCATCGCCTTGTTGTGTAGTATATGCTCCTGTAGTGGGATCTATTGCACGTTGTCTTAGATTTAGTTTACTGACGTGTGTGGGATTCTGCACACGGTCACGGTCATATTTCATTTCACTGATATAAGCAGCCATAGCGGGAACGCTATTCATAATATTTTCGCTGTTATTGTGTATAATTTGTTGTGCTTGTCTGCTGCCATCGCCATAGATTACAGGAACTCTGCGTAGACTGCGAACTCCATCTTTCCTAAACTCAACTTGAAAATTAGACACTAATCTAATAAACTGTGTTAGGAAGCGTCTTACTTGTCCATCATAAAAATATCCACTATGCATAATTTTTGTTCACTTATTTTAGTTATCCGCTTTAGGGGTTAGCCCACGACTTAAACTTTGTTTATCGGGATATTCCTCTTTGACAAAACTTTCACGTTGTGTTAGATTGTCGGGCAATCTAACTGTTGGATTCTCGGGGTCGTATAATGTCTTTGTCAATGGCGTTCTAAGAAGATCCTCGACCTTAACCCAACGACGACCATCGTATCTAAACAATCTATTGGGATTATAATCAGTGCGTAATACGTAACTGTCTGTTGTAGGCACCGCAGGAAAACTTGTGCTTTGTATGACACTGATATCGTTGGGAATACCATCTGGTGTCTCCAAGATCATGCGACTGCCACCAATATAAGGACGCAGACCTTGCTGAGGCAATACACGACCTGTATCAGCAGTCATACTATTGTTAACTGGCGACACGGAATCACCGGCATTGCCGCCTACAGGATCACCAAAACCAGCAACACCACTATCTCTAATAGATCTTGTGTATAGTCCCGAAGTATCGTAACCACTGGCCGGCACATCTATTTCAGATTGTTCAATAATAGCATCGTTAATGCGTAATAATTTATCGTAAGTAGTTAAGTAATTCCGTACGGAGTCACCCTCGCCATCACGGATGTTGTCAATGATGTCTGCGTATTCGTGGCTATCCACTAAGGGAGTTAGTTTAACGCGAATAAGATGCGGCCACCAGGTCATACTAAAACCTTCAGCAGCAAACACTACTTCCTGCACTACATAGTATCTACGCAGTGCTATGGGAATATCTGTATCTAAGGGATAGTAGTCAACTAAATGCGGCAACTCTAATACATCACCTGCCATTATTTTTCTACCCAACGTTGCTATGACATCGTTTAAGTGGAACGTCATTAGCACTGTGTCTGTGCTTAGGAAGATGCCAAACTGCTTTAAGTCAAAGTCATTGTCACTGACTTGATAGATACCGCGCAGAGTATAAACGCTGCTGTCGTATTTTCTATCACGATTTTCTAAAAACAGCAGATCCTGTATATTCTGTTCTGAGGTATTTAGATGTTGCGGTTTTTCTGCGTGATGCCAGTAAATATTAATAGGCTGTGTGGAGTTAATAGTATTAGTAAGGCTATTGCTGATAGTGATGACGTTAGTCAGTGAGTTAACTGCTGTGACAGTAGTATTAGCAGCGATGCCGGGACCAGTAACACGTTGTCCTATAGAGATCCCTGCGGCTCTTACGTTAGCGTTAATGCTAAGTTGTTGTTGTTGGTTAGTATCGGCGATATCAGCAGTTGTGGTTAGGGTATAACTGGCTGGGGCATTTTCGGCACCCAAATACTTGTGCAAGTATACCCCTGTCCCACCGATAGTGAATTCTTCGCTGATTCTACGGTCTATGAAGCGGTAGTCGTTGCTATGGCGTTCCCGCCAAAGGGATAAACGTGGCACAATAATTTCCTTATTTACAAGATGTTAAATAGTTAAGTATTTACTCTTATTGTATTTACCCAAAAATGGTTGAATATTATCATTTTGGATATTGACATATTTGATGATTGGGTTTAGACTTAGCAACATGACTAATTTCGACTTGGGACTAGCAATGAATGAGATAGATCGAATCGAAGCGATAGTTAGGCAAGTTCAGGATATTGAAGCTCGCAGGCAGTTGGGAGTTATGGTTAAAAATTGCAGAGATCTCTGCACTGAAGCCAGTAAAGAAGCAATACAATGTCGTAAATATGGTCACGAGACACCGAAGTTTAAAGAATTATCCCATAAAATTACGGAATCTATCGAGACCATTGAGAAATGGATAACATTTTCACAACTACTTTTTTATAAAGGCAATTATGAGTAAAGCAACTAAAACCAAGACATCAAAACAACGGGATAGTCTTCGTTCGTCCTTTGTTGTTGATGAAAAATATACCGGATCGGAGCCGCAATGGGACACTGAACTGGCATTGACTATGTCTCGAGAAGAATTCGATCATCATTTGCGCCGTAGTTTTACCTACTATAATTATCATTTTGCTCAAAAAGACTTAAAAAAGTATGTAGTTAAATTTATGCAAGATAATGATTTTAGTAAATCTGATGTCAGTGCATTTATTCGCAGCGGTGATAGAAGCATTCCCATGACAGTCTGTAGTTTAGTTAGGGCGCACCAGATTGGTATGCCTATTCGTGAACGTGAAAAGACCTATATACACGAACAACTCAGACAAGCAGTGGATGCGGTTGCGCCAGTATCCGAAGAAGACGTGAAATCACCTGTTCAGGTTATAACCATACAGGATCGGTTGAATGAACGTGTTCGTGAAGTCATTGGTGAACTCGAGGGATATTATGATAATTTAGAAGTAATTAAATTCTATGATTTCCTCACGACCAATAATGTTCCACAAGCCCAATTGGGTAAAATTGAAAAAGTCTATAGCGATAGAAATGAGGAATTGACCATTGCTCAGAGCAAGTCAGATGTTCAACTTACTGAAGCATATGGTCATTTTAAATCTGCGGATTTTAAGGTTAGATTTAATTGGATTAAGGAATTGCAATCTGCTATTGAACAATACCGTGGAGTTAAAAAAGCGACTAAAAAGGTCAGAGCAAAACGAGCACCTAGTTCTGATAAATTGGTTGCTAAACTAAAGTATGCCAAAGAAAGCAAAGAGTTTAAATTGGTGAGTATCAATCCAGCAGACATTATTGGATCTCAAAGTCTGTGGGTTTATGATACCAAAACTCGTAAACTTTTTAACTATATAGCAGATGGTTTGCACGGTCCGCTAGGAGTCAAGGGGACAAGTATAACTGGCTATGATGAAGTAAAAAGTATTGGGAAAACGCTACGTAAGCCGGATGAGCAACTCAAGAGTTTCATTAAATCTGGTAAGGTAGAATTGCGTAAATTTTTATCAAATATTAAGGCCGTGGAAACATTGGTCTCTGGTCGAATTAATGAGAATCAAGTTCTATTAAAAGTCCTTTGAAAGAGATGGTAGTGGATAAATAGTTGTATACAATAATAACTGGATATTCACTACCATGCCAACTCCATTAAATTCTGCTAATATTTCTATTTCAAGCAATCAAACCATACAAGCTGCTATTAGCGACACTATGGTAGATAATCGCAGAGATAGGAATGGATCTATTTTTGCTTTTAGTCTTGATGGACCTGGTGTCATCCCCACCGATAAAGCAATAGAAATCAACACACAGATACAAACGTTAAATCAACTACGCAACGACATAGTAGATTACATACGTTTAAGACTTGGTGATCAGATTGTTGATGTTGAGTTAGACAAAGAGCATTACGAGTTAGCAATTAAGCAGGCATTGATTAAGTATCGTCAACGTGCAGGTAATGCTGTGGAAGAAAGTTTTGTATTCCTTGATCTGCTGCCAGAAACACAGGAATATATTCTACCTAGTTATATTGACACTGTTAAGGCAATTTATCGTAGAGGCATAGGATCAGTATCTGGAACCACTGCTAGTCAATTTGAGCCATTTGCGTCTGGTTACTTGAATACATATATGCTAGTTGCGGGAAGAGTAGGTGGTTTAGTCAATTATGAACTCTTTAGTCAGTATCAAGAATTAGCCATGACTATGTTTGGTGGCTATATTCAATATGGCTGGAATAAAGTCACTAAAAAATTAACCATAACTAGGAAATTACCTACGCAAAATAGAGAATATTTCTCTGTTAATTCTGTCACTGCTAGTGGAACTACTAGGGGTAGCACTATTACTGTGACATTATCAAGATTCAGACCATTGGTTGCTGGTGATACAGTTTTCATTAAAGATTGTCCAGAGGCCGCATACAACGGGCAATATCTTGTGTTATCAGCGCAACCGGATGGAAGTTCATTTACCATTGAATCTCACAGTGATTTATTGGTAGATTCATTGTCTGCTGAAGATATTGCTCTGATGCATATGCACAGTCCGCAGATTGACGGCATCAGTGAAAGTGTATTGTTACACGTTTACAACACTAAGCCCGACAGTATGATTATCAGTGATCCGCAGATCCTACCCTGGATTCAGGATTATGCTCTAGCATTTTGTAAGAGCATACTAGGTCAGGCACGTGGAAAGTTTAGTAGTGTAGCAGGCCCGCAGGGTGCAGGACAGTTAAATGGTGCTGCATTATTACAGGAAGCGCAGCAGGAGATGTTAGCATTAGAGGAAGAACTCAAGCGTTACATTGACGGCTCAACCCCCCTAACTTGGGTAACTGGTTAATTTTGGTTCAATTACTGGTTGACAAGATCTTAAAAAATCTATAAGATTGTTTGATGAATAATGACCCAAATGATCCTGACGCAAAATTTAAAAATAGTGCTCGGGGCGCTACTAGTTACGATAGCGAATCTGGTGGAACACTAATAAATTTCTTTAATAAGAATATTACTCCGTATCCAACAGAGGTCGGAGGTCCAAAGTTCGATTTAATACCGGTAGAAAAACAAAAAGACATAATGATTAATGTTGCTAGGCTTCATGCCCAGCAGGAATATAATCGAATTATGGACTTGGTCAAGGTATTGCAAAAACAAGCAGAAAGTATAAAGCGAAGATTGGATATTACTGATGCTGTTCATTCTGCGGAATACAAGTTTCAGATTTATCATAATCAGATTTATTGGTTAGTGGTTGATAGTAATATCGGGGGCACTAGACTAGTTCCTTTGGGTCCTGATGACTGGACTACGGGAGTTCCATCACACTATCAATATTTTGCTAGGGTAAAATGGTTGGGTGATTATACTTGGATAGAAGTTGATGATATGGGGAATCCAATAGAATGAAAAAAATAGTAGGAATATCAGGCTGGATCGGCAGCGGCAAAGATACAGTTGCTGATTTTTTGGTTCAAAATCACGGATTTATTAGACATAGTTGGGCATCTAGTTTAAAGGATGCTGTATCCAGTATTTTTGGTTGGGATAGAGAAATGCTGGAGGGGTTGACTGCAGAATCCAGAATTGAACGGGAAAAAATTGACCAATGGTGGGCTAACAGGTTGGGAATGCCGGATCTTAGTCCTAGAAAAATATTGCAATTATGGGGAACAGAGGTAGGTCGTAGATCATTTCATGATGATATCTGGATAGCAAGTGTCGAAAATAGAATACGCAATCAATCCGGTAGATACGTTATCAGTGACTGTAGATTCCCCAATGAACTACAGAGTATTAAAAATTCTGGTGGTATTACCATATGGGTAGTTCGAGGAGATCTACCAGTTTGGTATGATACAGCACTCGAGGAAAACTCTACTCCTTGGGATCAGCAGTGGATCCTTTATGACGATGGCAAGACCATGAATACCAAGTATCCTGAAATACACGACAGTGAGTGGAGTTGGGTAGGACATCCCTTTGATCATATCGTCAAAAATGACGGGACTATAGAAGAACTTTACGACAAGATCTCCGGATTAATCAACTAGTATTCTCGATCCAGTGTAGTTTACTGTATTGAAGTTCAACCCTGCAGTTTAGACATACTGTTCTTAGGTTATCGTGATGGCAGTTTTTTAGATCACCGTCAATGTGAAAAACTGCAGATTGCTTGTCGGGGTATTTTAATTTAAATCCACAACGTTCGCAGACCGTCTTTTTTCTGTATCCAGACAATATCCACGCAGCAATTTTATTTTTGCTACGTCTTCCGCTACTAATGCAACTATCGCACCTACTTCTCCAGTAGATTTTACCAGTTTTGTGGTTATGCTTGTTGACAGCACAAGGTTTTTGGTTACAAGCAGGACATATCGGTCTAGTATTCGACATAGTAATATTTACCCAGACCTTACGTAAGGGATAAGAAACACCTATTTTTAGTGCTATTCGCTAAATAAAGATAAGAACTATTTTAATAGTATAGATAGTATCCAAGGAGAATAATAATGGCACTAGTTAGTCCTGGCGTACAAGTACAAATTATAGATGAAAGTATCTATGCACCTACCGCAGTAGGAACCGTACCTTACATTTTGATCGCCACAGCAGAAAACAAAACACAACCTGGAAGCTCAAGTCTAGCAGAAGGCACACTAGCAGAAAATGCTGGTAGAGTCTACAATATCACAAGTCAACGTGACCTAGTAACTACATTTGGCGCTCCCTATTTTGAGAACGAAAACAACACACCTGTAAATGGCAGCGAGAAAAGCGAATATGGCTTGATGGCTGCATACAGTGCATTAGCAGTATGTAACAGCGCATATGTTCAACGTGCAGACGTTGACTTATCTGGTTTAACTGGAAGTGCTACACGTCCTACTGGTCGTCCAGATAATGGTATCTACTGGTTTGACAATGACGCTAACAACTGGGGTATCTATGAGTGGAACAGCGTAGACGGAACATATGACGTTAAGACACCTATTCTAATCTCGCAGGATGAACCCGATACTTCTACTACCGTAGTATCATCGAATGACACAACTGTGGGAACGATAAATGGTACTGGATTGGTTCCTTACGCTCCTGCCCCTTCGGTTGGTTCTCTTGGTGACTATGCTGTTATATACGACAACTATATTATGCCAGTGTTTAAGAAGTTTGAAACAGGTTGGAGATTAGTTGGCAGCAATGTATGGAAATCAGAAATTCCAATGCTAACGTTTAACTCTGTTGCTAACGTTGCTGCTGGAACGTTGACTATTACTGCTAGAAATTCTGCTAATGTTGCTATTGGTGGCACTGCTACTGCTACAATTACTGCAAATTCAAGTGCTACAGTCATCGCTTCCACTATACAAGCAGCACTTACTAGTGCTAGTCCTAGTATTACAGGATTAACTGTAGCAAATGTTAGTGGAAGAATTCAATTTACACTAACTACTGGCTCAGAAGTTAATGTTATTGATATTGGTGGAACCTTGGGCAATACGTATTCAACAGCATCAAGAATATTTGCACCTGCAGTTTCTATGAGTCCTTACAATAATCAGCCTCGTTGGGGCGGTGTTGGCGCAACGTCACAGTATAGACAGTCCGGCAGTGTATGGTTTAAGACCAGCAGAGTTGGTAATGGTTTAAGATTAAGATTACAAAATTACACAGAATCAACTGATAGTTGGAATAATGTGGATGTCAGCGATTATCGCAGCCTATTTGAAGCCAGTTATAGACTAGATGCCAGCGGTGGCGGTAGAAACATTGAAGAAGGTAAAGTTGTTACTATACACAGTGCATTTGATACTGTAGCAATACCCAATAATAACATTATTAATACTTCGTTTATGCGTCGTAGATTAGCAGCAGGTTCCACAGTAACATTTACTGGAACTACCGCACACACATCAGTTAGTGGAAACTTAGCAGGGCCCACAGGGTCATTTGGCAACAGCACAACACCAATAAGTATTAGATTCTTTTATCAAACCGCTACCAGCGGAGCAGACCCAGTAGTAACTTCTAATATCACTATTGAAAGCGCCGACACTGTTGCTGATGTGATTCAACGAATTAACAACGTTGGTGGTGGAGTTGTAGTAGCAGGATATACTAACCAAAGAATTACATTAACTAATACTCGTGGTGGTGATATTCTTATTGAGCAAACAGCCGGCGATCGCGAAACTGTAAACAACGTTACCCAATATGCGGTAAGATTTGTAGAAGAAATCATTGGTATTGCAGATACAGTTTCGGGTGTTTTCTATGGAACAGTTGACTCTGACCTCGTTTACTTAAGTGGTTGGAGTCCATTGTCAGAATTCCAAATCAACGGTCAACCAGCGTTATTCATACAGGCAAGCACACCAGATGTTGCTCCTGCGAATAACACATTATGGTATTATGATGATCCTACTCGTGTAGACATCTTAATCAAAGACGCGGGTCGTTGGAGAAATTACCGTTCAGTTACTGAAGATTTCAGAGGTGCAAACTTAACTGCTACTAACGATACTGGTCCTATACTAAGTGCCAGCGAGCCAACATCACAAACAGACGAGACACCATTAGTTTATGGTGATCTATGGATTGACACTGGTGACCTAGAAAACTTCCCAGTAATCCATCGCTGGCAGTCAGTATCTGGCACAGATCAGTGGGTAAGAATTAACAATGCTGACAGTGAATCAACAAATGGTATTATTTTTGCTGATGCACGTTGGGGTGTTGCCGGTAATGTTAATCCAGCGACTGGCACGTTGCCTAATCTAGCAGCATTAACCAGCAATATGACTTATGTTGACTTAGATGCACCAGATCCAGAACTATACCCAGAAGGTATGTTATTGTTTAATACTCGTGCCAGTGGTTACGGTATCAAGCAATATCGTGCTAACCACTTTGCAGTAAACAACTGGCCAGAACAGGCTAATGATGAAGAAGGTGATTGGTATGATGCTATGCAGGAGGCCCCTGATCCTAATAATCCATCAGCACCGTACTGGCAGACAGGTGCTTGGGTAACAGTCAGTGGTGTAGACAGTCGTGGTTTAACTAACTTTGGTCGCAAAGCACAGCGTGGTTTTGTTGTAGCAAAGTTAAAAGCAGCAATTGACAGTTCTGACAGATTACGTGAAGAGCAAAACGTCTTTAACATTATTTGCTGCCCTGGATATCCTGAGTTGATTCCTAACATGGTTGCATTAAACAGTGATCGTGAAGAAACAGCATTTGTTATTGGTGATGCTCCCTTGCGTTTACCTGCAACTGGCACTGCTATACAAGCATGGTCTACAGATACCGACAGCGAAAGTATTGTTGGCGACGCAGGATTAAAGACAGCCAGCACATATGCTGCTGTTTACTATCCACACGCACAGGCTAATGACTTGTCTGGTAACACTATTGTAGTCCCAGCAAGTCACGTAGCATTACGCACTATGATTAGAAGTGACAATGCTAGTTATCCTTGGTTTGCTCCTGCAGGTAGCCGCAGAGGTTTAATTGACAATGCTAGTGCTATTGGTTTTATTGATGGCGACACTGGACGTTTTGTTAGTGTAGGTGTTACACAGGGTCTACGTGACGCTATGTATAACTACAAGATTAACCCACTAACAGTAATTCCTGGTGCTGGTTTAATGGTATATGGACAGAAAACACTAAGTCCTAATGCAAGTAGTTTAGACAGAATTAATGTTGCACGTTTAGTTAACTATGTAAGACGACAACTAAACATTGCTACACGTCCATTCTTGTTTGAACCCAACGACACTATTACTCGCAACAATGCAGCAGCAGTGGTGCAGGGCTTCCTAGTAGATCTAGTAGCAAAGCGTGGTATTTACGACTTTGTTGTGGTCTGCGATGACAGCAATAACACCAGTGACCGTGTAGCACGTAACGAGTTATATATTGATGTAGCGATTCAGCCTGTTAAAGCAGTTGAGTTTATCTACATCCCAATTAGATTGAAAAATATCGGAGACTTAGAGGTATAATATGGCAAATTTAACTAAATTCGGAGTACCAAACGGGACTGGTACGCAGGCAATGTTGATGCCTAAACTAAAGTATAGGTTTAGAGCATTGTTTGAAGGACTGGGTACAAACTCTAATACCAATACTGCTAGCTTAGCAGCACAGGTTGTGACTTTTGCTAGACCGCAAGTTACCTTTGATCCTATTGAACTCCCTGTATACAATAGCAAAGCATACATCGCAGGTAGACCTACTTGGAACGCAGTTAGCGTTACTATTAGAGATGATGCCAGTGGCAAGGCAAGCAAGGCTATTGCTGAACAGTTACAGAAACAGTTTGACTTTTACGAACAGGCTAGTGCTGCTAGTGCTGGTGATTATAAATTTGGAGTTAAACTGCAAGTATTAGATGGTGGTAACGGTGGAACATTGAATACTGATGCTGATGTTTTGGAATCTTGGTATCTAGAAGGTTGCTTCTTAACTGATGTTAACTATAATGATATGGACTATGGAAGTAATGATCCAGTAACCATAACAATTAGTATTCGTTATGATGTTGCTACACAATCAATAACAGGTGCAACAGATGCAACTGCTGCGGTATTGGGTGGCGCAGTTGCAGGAGCGCCAACGGCTCCTTAAAAAAAGTTTTAAACAAGCATCACAAAAGCCCACCAAAAAGTGGGCTTTTTTACGAGCATAAATACTACTATGGCACTAACAGATTATCCACAGGTTTTTGGAACCAGCAAGGGACTGAGCGGACCCACTCACCCGTATAATCACGCCGGAAAACTTTATATTCCCGGCAATCACGCATTAGCACCCAAGCAAAAGTATCTCTACTATGTTAGTATTAACATAGGAGTAGGAGATCAAAGTGGTGGTGATCCTGGTGGATTTGGTAACATACTTAATAAGATTACTGGTGGCAGCGGTCCTACTAGTTTAAGTTTACTGGATCAATATGCTGCAGGTGCATTAGTTAAGTCAGTGGAACTTCCAAAATTCGCTATTAACAACAAAACATTAAATGCTTATAATAAAAAGAATGTAATCCAAACTGGTATTGTATATGAGCCAGTAGCAATTACGTTTCACGACGATGCTGCTGATACAGTAACTAGGTTGTGGAACGACTACTATACCCATTACTACCGTGACAGTGACTATGATTACATAAGTTATCAGCAAGATCACGTAGGCATGGGTCCTTATCAATTACGCAGAGATCAACGTTGGGGTTATACTCCACGCAATAAAAGCACAGAACCATTTTTAAGAAATATACAGATCTTTAGTCTACACAACAAAAAATTTACAGAATACCTATTAATCAATCCATATATTATTAGTTGGAGACATAATACCATGGATAACAGTGATGGCGCTGGGTTGTTGGACGGAACCATGACTGTAGCGTATGAAACCGTAAAATACAGAACAGGTAGCATTAATGCAGTAGACGTTAACGGGTTTGGTGTTTTAAACTATGACAATACAACCAGTCCTATACACAGCATGGGATTAGGAAGTTTAGTAAATTCAGCACTGGGTTCTTTGAGTGGTGGTGATTTAGCTAGACCCGATGGAGTAGACAAGTCACCGACATTGTTTGATCAAATTGGTGGTGGATTAAAAGCATTAAACGCACTCGGTGGTATCAATGCTGCTGGAGTAGCAGTTCCATTGTTGGGTAAATTTGGTGCAGGAGTATTATCTGGTGCTGCAGCGGGTATTACACTGCCTAAACCCGCAGACATAGCTGGTGGAGTTAAAAATGGGGTTGGATCGATAGGTGACAAGATATCAGAATGGAAAGCAGGTTCTGGCGTTGGTGCTTCCACTATAACCGGTCCTAGCAGCGTTGCATCTTCGAGTATTGCAAGTCCTCACACGGTTTCTGGATATGGGTCATCAACTGGTGTAGCAAATGGACAATATGCTTCAGTATCGGTTAGCGGAACTTCGCCAAGTAGAGCAGGTGCATTTGGGAAATTTTATTAAAAATGGCTGACGAAAAAAAATCAAATCTACCAACAAAAAATGTTGATAAAACTTCAAATTATTTTAACAATCTAGGCAGGGATAACGCTGGCGTATCAGTTACGTTGTCTGAAAATGTAATCAACTGGTTTCAAAGTAGAACAGGCAGCAGAGATAGTGCTGTATTATTAGCCAATGCATTAGTCAGCACTGCAGAGTCATTGAATGAAAATCCCATGACAGTAATCAATAAGTTACGAAGTCTTCAGGGTGATGAACTAGCTGCTATGTTGAGTTTTTATTTAAACACAAATCGTATCCCTACGAGTTTATTAGGTTTAAAACATCCTAAAAAAACGGTTGACTATGTTCAACGAACTATCATATTCTAATGGCAAAATACAGTCAAGGCAAATATCAAGTTAAAAATCCCGACAAGTATGTGGGTAAAGGAATGCCAACATACCGGAGTTCTTGGGAGTTTGCTTTTATGAACTTCTGTGACAATAATCCTGCAGTGCTGCAATGGGCAAGTGAAGCAATTCACGTTAATTACAGAAATCCTTTTACCGGACGAAACACAATCTATGTTCCGGATTTTCTAATAATCTATCAAGACCGCAATGGACAAAAACATGGTGAGGTCATAGAGGTCAAGCCTAGTAAAGAAACAATGTTAGAGAATACACGTAGCCTAAGAGACCGCGCAGCAGCAGCACTAAATGCAGTTAAGTGGGATGCAGCAAGGAAATTCTGTGCTTCACAGGGACTGCAGTTTAGAGTAGTAACTGAGCATGACTTGTTTTACGGCACCAAAAAGAGTTAATCAAAAAATCAATTCAATAAATACTGTATGTCAAAAAAATTAGCCGAATTATTTAATTTACCGGATCATTCTCTGGACGAAGATATCACTGCGGACTCTGCAGTAGCACTTAGTCGCGAGCAGCAGGAAGTCATTGAGCAAGTAGATGAGGCTATAGACAAGATAGATCTGGCACTACCTGCTGTCAGGGGTCTTACTGCTGGAGACAATGAACTTGATGATTTAGCAGATATGGCTAAAAAATCTGCACAAGACCTAATAGATTTGGGTATGGCCATGGAAGCAAGATTTAGCGGCACAGTGTTTCAAACAGCAGGAGTTATGCTAGGACACGCTATTACTGCTAAGCAAGCAAAGTTAGATAAGAAGTTAAAAATGGTAGATCTTCAGTTAAAAAAACTCAGAATTGATCACCAGATTGCAAAAGAAACATCGTCTAAGGACAGCGTGGATAACATTCCAGTGGATGGACAAGGACAGATTATTGATCGAAATGCATTGTTGGCGCAAATTTTAGCATCCAGCAAGGCTAACAAATCTGAATAAAAATGCTAAATACACAATAACGGATATTATTTTATGAAAGACTTTAAAACCTACCTTTCAGAGTCGCAGCGAACATATGATTTCAAAATCAAGATCGCTGGCGAACTGACCAAAGAACATTTGGAAAAAATGAAGACATCTTTGGAGGCATACAAAGTAAGTAGTATGTCACAGCCAAAAAGACTACCCATTCAGGAGTCTCCGGAATTTCCTAATATGGGACATGTAGAGATTAATCTCTTGGATGTTAAGTTATCCTATCCGGTAACCACTGAGCAGGTTCACACCACTCTAAGAAATTGTGGTTGTCATCCTGCAACCGCTATTAAAGTTATCCCAGCCGACAGTCCTTATAACGCAATTATGGATGGCAAAGAAGTTAGCAATGTTGATGGCAAAGAAGGCGAAGCAGTTTTATTGCAAACTGAGATGAAAGCAGTCGCACACGACTTTGACTACACTGGCGAAAAAACAATACCTAATTTAATTAAAGAATTACAAGCAGCGAGAAGTTACGAATACTCCACGGTTGCTAAAGAAAAATCATCCAACTAAAGGACACGAGCAAAATGAACAATATGTATGATATTTTAAACAAATTAAGAAGCGTCAGTGATGATGCCACCAAGCAATCTGAAACTTCCGGTCAGTATGCACAGCCCAAAACTGCACTACAGGAAACAATGACTCGTGTAGAAAAAGAATTCCTATCAGAAAGAAAAAAATCTGCTGATATGGAAGAAGATCTATTGCTTAAAAAAGGCAAAAAAGATAAGA
>JACCDO011522182.1_pt1 | contig 28443 bp, 45 predicted proteins | sample 7446101 | NCBI WGS metagenome assembly JACCDO01 (sample SAMN15323440, study PRJNA562643) | freshwater metagenome | isolation source: river surface water | place: USA:Blue River Watershed | collected 2017-08-16
GCCGCAAACTGCGCAGGCCGCGCCGTGCGGGTGTTCTTGCCAAAGGTTTCGTAGTCGTGCCAGAGGAAAGTGTGCATGATGGATATGGGTTCTCAAAAATTTTCGGGCTCAGGCTCGATTATCTTCTAGAAAACCGAGCTCAGCCCCAGATCGCCCAATTGTCATCATCGCCGATCATCCAGATAGGCAGTTGATTCAGCAAAAGGGGGATACCGGAAATCACTCCGACTTAGTTACCCGGCCAACGATGAACACGGAGACTAGACCAACCACAGTCGCGCCTCCGATCACACCTGCCACGGCGGGCGATCCCATCGCAAGGGCTAACATGGACGCACCGAGGGCGGTAAGGCCGATCACAAAGCCAAATATCTGGCCTCTTTTAATCTCGTTCTCGGCGGCACGTAGCGCTGCAAACTCAATTTCTTGTTGGTGTTTGGCGTCAGACTCCGCCATGAGCAGGATTCGCTCTGCGGCCCCCTTGACGAGACGTTCATAACCCTCAAGGGCTGCCGGGGGTGGCATGGGCTCAGAGAAGCTGGCTTGCTGGAACAGAGCGGCGGGCGGCTTCGCGCTGGCGCCAGCCGCCGAAACAGAACTCTTCGCAGGAGGCGCAGCCGTTTTAGGCCACTTTTACTTCGGTGGTGTTGGTGTCGTCATCGCAGCCGAACGTGCCACAGGCACGGGTTACGGATTCGCCAGCGCGGGCGAAGTGGGACGCCATGCGCTCTGCACCAGTACGGCGCGGAGCCATCTGGCGTAAGTCACGGTTGGGTAGCAAGTCCATGAGGCTTCCAGCACCGCGAAGAAGATTTTTAGCTTTGGTATTCATAGTAGGCAGATGCCAGCCAGAATGAGCTTTATAATCAATATGTTGATGTAAAGCACCGAGTGTCTTTGGGTTTGAGTTCTTCTTTACTATCAGACCGGCGATCAAATAGTGTAGTTGGAAATGATCGCCAATTTCCTTGAGTGTATATCTCTTGCATCCCGTGTGATCATATTACAGTCCGCAGTTGGCCGCTGTTTCGCAGCCGTGAGATCATGACAAAGTTAATTGCCACCTTGCCCAGAAAGTTCTCTCCATGAGCCAGATTCTCCCCAGGCGCGTACAACGCCGCGAACTCGTGGGGAAATCCAAACATCTACGGAGTCGTCGACGGTGCTAGCGGAACGCTACAACCTCACGCGAGCAACCGTGCGCAAGTGGAAGGGGCGAGAGGATGCCGAAGATCGCTCTCATCGTCCCCACAAGATGCACACCACCTTAACCGAAGCCCAAGAGCGGGTTGTGGTTGAGCTGAGAAAAATGCTCTTGCTCTCTGGATGATCTAGTCGTGATTGCCCGCGAGTTCATTAATCCCGCCGCGTCTCGCTCGGGGCTGGATCGCTGCCTCCGGCGCCATGACGTGTCTAATTTGAAGTCACTACGCCCGGAGGGGGACGAGAAGGCGGCGAAGAAGACATTTAAAGACTATGAGCCAGGATTTATACACATTGACATCAAGTACTTACCAAAAATGCCCGACGATTCAGAACGGCGCTATCTGTTTGTAGCCATTGATCGAGCCACACGCTGGGGTTTCCTGCACGTCTACGACAAACAGACAGACAGCAATGCCGTCGACTTTCTACACCGTGTGAAAAAAGCAGCCCCCATGAATATCGTCAAAATCCTCACGAACAACGGCAGCCAAGCGGCTATTTTTGTTTTTAATGGTGTTGCCCAAGCGGTTGCTGGTGGTATCAAAGTCGGCGTGGGGCGCAGTGCGCCCCACAGCCGTGCCAGCGCTTACACCACGGCTTCTTCTTTGACCTTTTGGGGCTTGATGAATTGCTCGCGGGACACGCCGAGCCACATGACTAGAGGACTGGCGACGAGCACGGAGGAGTAGATGCCGAAGCAGATGCCGATGGTCAGGGCGATGGCGAAGTAGTGCAGGGTTTCGCCGCCGAAGATCAGCATGGACAGCACCATCATTTGCGTACAGCCGTGGGTGATGATGGTACGGGAGATGGTGCCGGTGATGGCGTGGTTAAGCACTTCCGGGGTGGTCAGGCCGCGCTTCTTTTTGAAAGTTTCCCGCACCCGGTCAAACACCACCACGGATTCATTGACCGAGTAGCCCAAAATCGCCAGCACCGCCGCCAACACGGGCAGGGAGAATTCCCATTGGAAGGCGGCGAAGCAGCCGAGAATAATCACCACGTCGTGCATGTTGGCGATGATGGCGGACAGGGCGAAGCGCCATTCAAAGCGCAGAGCCAAGTAAATCATGATGCCCAAGCACACCAACAACAGCGCCAAAGCGCCATCGGAGGCCAGCTCTTGGCCCACTTGCGGGCCGACGAACTCCACACGCCGTAATTGCGGCTCGCCACCGGCGGCTTGCAAAGACGCCATCACGATTTCGCTAACGCGGGACGATTCCAAACCCTTGCGTGCCGGTAAGCGAATCAGCAGATCGCGGGAGGTGCCGAAGTTTTGCACCTGAGCGTCGGGGAAGCCGTCTTTTTCCAAAACGGCACGAATGGGATCTAGCTGGGGCGCCGTGGCGTAATTCACTTCCATGAGCGTACCGCCCGTGAATTCCACAGAAAAATGCAGCCCCTTAGCCACCAAGAAAAACACCGCCGCTAAAAACGTGATAAACGAAATCACGTTAAACACCAGCGCGTGCTTCATAAAAGGGATGTCTTTACGGATGCGGAAGAATTCCATAATTGTGTGAGGAGTGAGGGGTGAGGAGTGAGGAGAACCTCTAGTCATCAACCTTTAGAGAGTTAATCAAGCCGCCTAGTAGTTTAAAGACAGCATCTATTTGTCTGCTGCTGGTTCCAAAATCGCCCGCGTAACCTAAATCACGGGCCAAAATCAATTGGGTATCGAGCTCGCTCAAGGAACCCCGCGCCATGCTGAGAAAATGCAAAAACTCCCTCTTTCCCAGGCGCGCCGCCCCTTCAGCGATATTCGAGGGAACAGAGACCGCCGCACGCCGCATTTGGCTCGTGAGACCGTACAACTCTTCCCGAGGGAAATGAGCGGTGAGGGCGTAGACCTGTTTGGCCAAGGCCATGGCTTCTTGCCACGCCAGTAGATTCTGATGCGTTCGATGCGCCACGGAATCGACTCCTCACCCTTCACTCCTTACCGCTTACGCCTTAAACACCAGGACGCCACACCTGCCCAATGGCCAGCTTGTCGAGTTTGCGCTGACGGCCATACCAGAAGTTCACCAGGGCGCGGGAGACGGTTACGGCGCTGAAGATGGAGGTCAGGATGCCCAGACACAACACCACAGCGAAACCACGCACCGGGCCAGAGCCGAAGGCCAATAGGGCGATACCGGCGATGAAGGTGGTGACGTTGGAGTCCAAAATGGTGTCAAAGGCGCGCTCGTAACCGGCAAAGATGGCGGCTTGGGGCGTGGCACCATTGCGCAGCTCTTCCCGGATACGCTCATTAATCAGCACGTTGGCGTCAATGGCCATACCCAAGGTCAAGGCGATACCGGCCATACCGGGCAGGGTTAAGGTCGCTTGCATCAAAGATAGCAGGGCCACCAAGAACAGCAGGTTGCAGCCCAGGGCGATCATGGAAATGAAGCCGAACACCAAGTAGTAGAACACCATGAAGGCCGCCACCATGGCGAAGCCATAGAGGGTGGAGTCGAAGCCCTTCTTGATGTTTTCCGCCCCCAAGGACGGGCCGATGGTGCGTTCTTCGATGATGTCCATGGGCGCGGCCAAGGAACCGGCACGCAGCAGCAGGGCCACATCGGTGGCTTCTTCGGTGGTCATGCGCCCGGAGATTTGCACCCGGCCACCACCAATTTCACCGCGAATCACCGGGGCGGTAATCACTTCGCCCTTACCCTTTTCGATGAGCAGAATCGCCATGCGCTTGTTCACGTTTTCCCGCGTCACATCACGGAAAATGCGCGCCCCAGCGGAATCCAGGGTCAGGTGCACGGCGGGTTCGTGGGTTTGGCCGTCAAAGCCGGGCTGGGCGTCGGTCAGGCGGTCGCCAGTCAGCACCACTTGCTTCTTCACCAACAGGGGTGAGCCACCGCGCTCGGTGTACAGCTCGTCACCAAACGGCACTTGGCCTTGCAACGCCCCTTCCAACACGCCCGGCGCATCATCCACTAAGCGCACTTCCAAGGTGGCGGTGCGACCCAGAATGTCTTTGGCTTTGGCGGTATCTTGCACACCGGGCAATTGCACCACGATGCGGTCCAAGCCTTGTTGCTGAATCACCGGCTCGGCTACGCCCAACTCATTAATCCGGTTGTGCAGGGTGGTGATGTTTTGCTTGATGGCGAATTCTTGAATGCGTTTTTGCGCGGGCAAGGTCAGATCGGCCATGAGCTTGTAATCCGCGCCGTCTTGCACATCACTCAGTTGCAGATCGGGTTGGTTGTCGCTCATGGCTAGGCGCGCCTTGTCACGGTTTTCTGCATCACGGAAGCGGATGGCGATGCGGGCGCCTTCCCGTGCAATGCCGGTGTGACGCACATTTTTATCCCGCAACAGGGTACGCAAATCCCCTGCCGTGGCGTCCAGACGCTTGGTCAGTGCGCCCTTCATGTCCACTTGCAGCAAAAAATGCACACCACCGCGCAAGTCCAGACCCAAGTACATGGGCAAGGCGTGCATGGAGGTGAGCCATTGGGGCGAGCTGGAGAGCAGATTCAGCGCCACCACATAAGAAGGATCAGCCGCATTGGGATTCAAGGCCTTTTCGATGGCGTCTTTGGCCTTGATCTGGGTGTCAGTATCCGCAAAACGCACGCGCACATTGCTGGCTTCCACAAACAAACCTTGGTCAGTCAGTTGTGCGGCCTTGAGAATCTCCGCCACATGGCGGCCTAGGCGTTCGGGATCGAGTTTGAGCGCGGCTTTAGCGCTCGAAACCTGCACGGCGGGGGATTCGCCGTAGAAATTGGGCAGGGTGTACAGCAAACCCATGATTACCGTGAGCACGATAATCAGGTTTTTCCAAAGGGGGTAACGATTCATATTGAGTAGAGCGTAAGAGATGAAGAGTCAGGGGCAAGCCATACACAGGGCCAAAGCACCTGTGGGCTGGGACTTACCCCCAGCCTTCACGGATATTAAAGACTCTTCAAAGTGCCCTTGGGCAGCACGGTCGTCACAGCACCCTTTTGCACCGGCACTACCGTGCCTTCGGCTACTTCCAGATGCACGTAGTTTTCGCCCACTTTGGAGACACGGCCAGCCAGGCCGCCTTGCGTCACTACTTCGTCGCCCTTTTGCAGCGCATCCATCAGAGCCTTATGCTCTTTGGCTCGCTTCATTTGCGGGCGAATCATCATGAAATACAGAATGGCAATCATGACGACGAAGGGCAGGAATTGCATTACACCATTCGGCTCGGCAGCGGCGCCCGCCGTTTGGGCATACGCATCAGAAATCAGGAAATTCAGCATGATGGCTCTCGCGCAAACAGAAAAACGGCGGAGTATATCAGCTTGCTAGAGCGGGGCCATTACATCAGCCGCGCTTTTCCCCGTGCCCTATCTCGCTGTTGCTGGCGCACCAGCCAAGACACGGCCCCAGTGCCATAAACCCTATTGTGGATTTCAATCGTAGCCATCACACTGGCACGCCCTAGCCCTTTTTCACCGGAGATCCCATGAAACTACTACGCTTCTTTATGCTGTGCCTGCTGATGCTCGCCCAGCCTCTCGTTAATGCCGTCTGGGCGGACGATGCCACGCCCACCTCTCCCATGACCAATCAACAGATTCGAGCTTGGTATAACGAGCAGGTGGAACGCATTCCCGATCTTGACCTCGACTGGCAAAAACAGGGGCTTACTTTGGAACAGCGCGCTCGCAAGGCCTATGACATTCGTCACCACGCCCGCATCAAAGCGCGGGAGATGATGGTCAACAGAGATGAAGTCGCCGATTTACAAAAACGCGACCAGCAAGTGTATGGTCATCCCGACGGCCCCACCTTTGAACAGTTAGTGGCCAAGAACATTCAAAAAGGCATGACCCAGACCGCCGCCTACGAAGACGTTATTGGCAGTGCCTACCGCACCAATGCCGCGTATAACGCCAAGTACGGTACAACACCCAAAAGCACCCCATGAACACTCGCGTTTTCACTCAAGCCCTACCCTGGCAACGCAGCCGCGATGCGGAATTTCCCTTTGAGCTGCACACTCAGGGCCAGCATTGGCAAATCCGCCTCAATGACTTTCCCGCCGAAGCCATGTACACCCTCATCATCGACCAGCAGCCCATTGTTGACTTCGATGACTGGCCCCGTGCGTGGTCGCGTCCCAAGTAGTCCTGCGCTTTAGCCCTTTCGGGTGGCTCGATTCTCTCGACCACCCGAAGGAAAACGCCTGTATTACGCCCCGCCCTGTCCCCGCGCTGCATGGAAAGCAGCCACCACCTGATCCAACTGGCCGGTTTCAATGCCTTGGCGCAGCTCGCGCATCAGGGTTTGGTAGTAGTGCAAGTTATGGATGGTGTTCAGGCGCGCCCCGAGAATTTCCCCTATCCGATGCAGGTGATGCAGGTAGGCGCGGCTGAAGTTGCGGCAGGTGTAGCAGTCGCAGCTTTCATCCAGAGGCCGGGGATCGGACTTGTGGCTGGCGTTTTTGATTTTCACGTCGCCAAAGCGGGTAAATAGCCAACCATTGCGCGCATTGCGGGTGGGCATGACGCAATCGAACATATCAATACCGGCCTGCACCGAACGCACCAGATCTTCCGGTGTGCCCACACCCATCAGGTAACGGGGTTTGTCTTGGGGCAAACGCGGCGCGGTATGGGCCAGGATGCGCGCCATATCGTCTTTGGGCTCGCCCACGGACAAGCCGCCGATGGCGAAACCGTCAAAACCAATGTCCTCCAGCTTGGCCAGGGATTCGTCGCGCAGGTCTTCGTACATGCCCCCTTGCACAATGCCGAACAGGGCATTGCTATTCTCTAAGCGGTTATGCTCGTCGCGGGAACGCTGGGCCCAGCGCAAAGAAAGACGCATGGAATCCGCCGCTTGGGCATGGGTAGCCGGATAGGGCGTGCATTCGTCGAAAATCATCACCACATCGGAATTGAGCACATGCTGGATACGCATGGACTCTTCCGGCGTGAGAAACAGCCGGTCGCCATTGAGCGGCGACTGAAACTTCACGCCCTCTTCCGTAATTTTGCGCAGTGCCCCCAAGGAGAAGACCTGGAAACCACCGGAATCGGTGAGGATGGGGCCATCCCAGCCCATAAAACGATGCAAACCACCGTGGGCCTGAATCACCTCCAGCCCAGGGCGCAGCCACAGGTGAAAGGTATTACCCAAGCAAATGTGCGCGCCGATCTCTTTCAGTTCCAGGGGCGACATGGCTTTCACCGTGCCATAGGTTCCCACAGGCATAAAAGCGGGGGTTTCTACCTGACCGTGGGCCAGACTCAAACGACCGCGACGGGCCGCATTTTGGGTGGCAAGAACTTGGAATTCCATGACTGAGCGGAACAAAAGGCGCGATTCTACCCAAGCCCGGCCCTACCCCCTAATTTTCAGAGGCTTGGCACTACGTTTTGTCACACGCGGCTCGGAGTGCCTCGCTATACTCCGGGCCTTTCCGGCCTTGGGCCTGACTTTAATCGTTTGCACCATGCTGATTCATCCGCAATTTGACCCCATCGCGATTTCTCTTGGCCCGTTGGCCGTACGCTGGTACGGCCTGATGTATCTGCTGGGCTTTGTGCTGTTCTTGTATCTGGGCCGGAAACGGGCAGGACAAGCCGGTTGGACAGAAGAGCAATTGGATGATTTGCTGTTTTACGGCGTACTCGGGGTGGTACTCGGAGGGCGCTTGGGGCAAGTGCTGTTCTATGAGCCCGGCTATTACTTCAGCCACCCAGAAAAAATCCTGGCGGTGTGGGAAGGCGGTATGTCCTTCCACGGTGGCTTTTTGGGCGTGCTGGCGGCTATGGCGCTGTATGGCCGCAAACTTGGGCGCAGCTTTTTCACTGTGATGGATTTTGTCGCCCCCTTAGTACCCACGGGGCTGGCCGCTGGCCGTATCGGCAACTTTATCAATGGCGAACTGTGGGGACGCCCAGCCGATCCGAGCCTGCCTTGGGCCATGGTTTTTCCCCAAGTGGATCTACTGCCGCGCCATCCGTCGCAGCTTTATCAAGCCTTGGGCGAAGGGCTGATGTTGTTTGCGCTGCTGTGGTGGTTTTCTAGCCAGCCCCGACGCCGGGGCGAGGTCTCCGCCGTATTTTTGCTGGGCTACGGCAGCTTCCGCTTTTTGGCCGAATTCTTCCGCACCCCTGATGAAGGCATCTTTGGATTGTCTTACACCATCAGCATGGGGCAATGGCTGTCCTTACCCATGATATTGGGTGGAGTGCTGTTATGGGGCTGGGCAAAACGAGGCAAGATAAGCTGATGAGAACACTGGCGCAAGGATTTAGCCAGTTTTAAGCCGACCTAGGGAGGGGGGCCACCAAGTGTTGATTTCGGGGGGGGATGAGATCAACACTCGGTGCGATTAACGCGAGGCCCATCGATAAAGAAACGCTCACAAGTCAGCAAGCTTCGTTGCAAGGTTGTTGCAAGATTAACAGAGAGAACGCTCTTTATCAAGTGTTCATTCTTTATCACATGAGGCTGCTCGCCATTTTTGCGGCCAAGAGTACCAACACCCCAGCAAAAATCCGCTTTAAAGTCGCGACGGGTAAAGAATGCGCCATACGCGCCCCCAGCGGAGCAAACAGCACGCTCACCGCTGCCACCGTCACCAGCGCAGGCAGATAGACATACCCTAAGCTAGCGTCCGGCAAGCTGGCGCTCTGCCCCAAGCCAATGGCGACATACCCGAGTGCGCCACTGATGGCGATGGGAAAGCCAATAGCGGCTGCGGTGCCAATGGCCTGATGCACGGCCACATTGCACCACAGCATAAAAGGTACAGACATGGCCCCACCACCAATGGCCACCAAGGCCGAAATAAAGCCAATACCCCCGCCTACGCCCAACATGCCCGCTTGTCCCGGCAAGTCCCGCCCTGGTTTGGGCTTGATGTTGGCAATCATTTGAATCGCGACCACCAACACAAACACCGCAAAAAAGATGGCCAGCGGACGAGTCGGCACTTGGCTGGCAATGCGACTCCCCAACAGCGTGCCAAGAACAATACCCGGCGAAATGGCGAGCACAACAGGCCAGCGCACCGCGCCGTGGCGATGATGGGCCAGCAAGCTGGAGATTGAAGTGAAGCAAATAATGGCCATGGACGTACCCAAGGCCAAATGCAGCACATGCTCAGGTGGAAATTGCTGAGCGGTGAAAATCATGGCGAGAATGGGCACCAACACCGTGCCCCCTCCCACGCCCATCAGTCCGGCAAAAAAACCTGCCGCCGCCCCCAAGACCATGTAGGCCAACGTAAATTCATTCATAGCGAAACTCCATCCGACAAACCCATGAGCTCACGGGTAATAAAACGCCATTCAGCAGGATCCACCGGAGTAATGGATAAACGACTGCCCGGCGCCAAAATACGCATGCGCGCTAATTCCGGCTCGGCACGCAAACGGGCCAAAGCGATATAGGGCGTGCGCTGCTGCAACTGCACATCCACATTCAACCAACGAGGCGCCTCGGGCGTGGCTTTAGCATCGAACCACGGACTCGCCGAATCAAACTGAGTCACGTCGGGATAGGCTTTTTGCACCACAGTCACAATGCCGACAATGCCCGGCTCGCGACAACTGGAATGGTAGAAAAAAGCCAAGTCGCCCAAGGCCATCTGGTCGCGCATGAAATTGCGCGCTTGATAGTTACGCACCCCCCACCAGGCACAACGCTGCTGCGGCGCTTGAGCCAAGTCATCAATGCCATAACACGACGGCTCAGTTTTCATTAACCAATAACGCATGGCACACCTGCCCTCCATAATCCTAGGCGCTGAAATGACAAAGCCCCCTACACGAGGGGGCTTTTGCTGAGACAACCCAGAGAATCTGGGATGCTGGCGACTTAGGCCTGAGCGGACTCGTCAACCTCAACAGCTTCGGTCTCTTCGGGACGGTCCAACAGCTCAACATAAGCCATGGGAGCGTTGTCGCCCACGCGGAAACCGCACTTCAGAATGAGCAGGTAGCCGCCATTGCGGTTAGCGTAACGGGGGCCGAGCACGTCAAAAATCTTCACAACCATTTGGCGGTCACGCAGACGGTCGAAAGCCAGACGACGGTTAGCCAGGGAAGGCTTCTTGCCCAGGGTGATTAGGGGCTCAACCACGCGGCGCAGTTCTTTGGCCTTGGGCAGAGTGGTCTTAATCACTTCGTGCTTCAACAGGGAGTTGCTCATGTTACGCAGCATAGCCAGACGGTGGCTGCTGGTACGGTTCAGTTTGCGGTTGCCGTTACCGTGACGCATGTTAATTCCTTAAAGATTTGTATTTGTTGTACCAAACCGGGCTCAACATGAGCCCGGTGGTGTCAGTCTATCCGGCACAAAGGCCAGCACTGAGAGGCAGCAGGGCTTAGCCCAGCTTATCCAGACCTGCGGGAGGCCAGTTTTCGAGCTTCATACCCAGGGTGAGGCCACGGGAAGCCAAAACTTCCTTGATCTCGTTCAGGGACTTACGACCCAAATTCGGGGTCTTCAGCAGCTCGGTTTCGGTGCGCTGAATCAGATCACCGATGTAATAGATGTTTTCTGCCTTGAGACAGTTAGCAGAACGCACCGTCAATTCCAGATCGTCCACCGGACGCAACAACACCGGATCCACCTGAGCGGCCTTCTGGGGTTCAGCCGCCACGGGGGTGCCTTCCAGATTGGCAAATACAGACAGTTGATCCATCAGAACACCGGCGGCATAACGCACAGCGGCCTCGGGATCCACAGCACCGTTGGTTTCGATGTCCAGAATCAGCTTATCCAGGTCAGTACGCTGTTCAACACGAGCACTTTCCACGGAATAGCTAACACGACGCACCGGGCTGAACGAAGCGTCCAACATAATGCGACCGATTGTCTTGTTTTCGCTGGCACCAGGACGAGCATTTGCCGGCTGATAGCCACGACCCTTTTCCACACGAATGGTCATGTCCAACTTACCACCGGGGGCCAGATGGGCGATCACGTGCTCAGGATTAACGATCTCTACGTCGTGCGTAGTTTCGATATCCGCAGCCGTCACCACACCTTCACCAGACTTCACCAGTTTTAGATGTACATCGCTACGATCGTGCAGCTTAAGGACGACACCCTTAAGGTTCAGGATCAAGTCCACCACGTCTTCCCGCACGCCATCCAGCGTGGAGTATTCGTGCAACACACCCTCGATAGATACTTCGGTGGGTGCGAAACCTTCCATGGAAGAGAGGAGGATGCGGCGCAGGGCGTTGCCCAGTGTGTGACCGTAGCCGCGCTCAAACGGCTCCATCACCACGCGAGCATGGACGGGCGACAGGTTTTGCACATCGATGCTGCGGGGTTTCAAAAGAGCATTGCTTTGCATCTGCAATCCTTATGAAAGCCAAAGCCCGACGGTGAGCGAACACCGTCGAGCCTTAGGCCGAAACTTAGCGGGAGTAAAGTTCAACCACCAAGCTTTCGTTGATGGTCGCGGACAGATCGGAACGAGCCGGCACAGACTTGTACACACCCTTACCAGCTTTCACATCCACTTCCAGCCACTCGGGGAAGCCACGGGATTCGGCCGCTTCCAGAGCAGACTTGATGCGCAGGTGGTTACGAGCGGTATCAGTCAGTTCGATAACATCGCCAGCCTTCACCAAGAAGGACGGGATATTCACACGCACACCGTTCACCTTCAGCGCGCCGTGACGCACCACTTGGCGAGCTTCTGCGCGGGAACCACCAAAGCCCATGCGGTAGGCGACGTTGTCCAAACGGCCTTCCAGCAATTGCAACAGGTTTTCACCGGTCTGACCCTTGCGACGGTCGGCTTCAGCGTAAACGCGGCGGAACTGACGTTCCAGCACACCGTAGATACGGCGTACTTTTTGCTTTTCACGCAGCTGCTGGCCAAAACCAGACAGACGGGCGCCAGACTTCTGACCATGTTGGCCAGGAGCATAGGAACGGCGCTCGATGGCGCACTTATCGGTAAAACATTTTTCCGCCTTCAGGAAGAGCTTCTCACCTTCACGGCGGCACTGACGGCACTTAGCGTCGAGATTACGAGCCACAGTTCAACTCCTTAGATGCGACGCCGTTTCGGCGGGCGGCAACCATTGTGCGGGATGGGCGTGATGTCGGTAATGCTGGTAATTTTCATACCCAGAGCATTCAATGCACGCACAGCGGACTCACGACCAGGGCCGGGACCCTTGATACGCACTTCCAGGTTCTTAACACCGTACTCCTGAGCAACCTTACCGGCTGCTTCGGCGGCCACCTGAGCGGCGAACGGCGTGCTCTTACGGGAACCCTTAAAACCAGCGCCACCGGAGGTTGCCCAGGAAAGAGCATTGCCTTGGCGGTCAGTGATAGTGATGATCGTGTTATTGAAGGATGCGTGCACGTGGGCGATGCCCTCAGCCACATTCTTCTTAACTTTCTTGCGAACTTTCGCAGCGGTCTTGGCCATGGTCGGTTCCTAATTATTTCTTGCCAGCGATCGCCTTACGCGGCCCCTTACGGGTGCGGGCGTTCGTGCGGGTACGCTGACCACGGCAAGGCAGGCCCTTACGATGGCGCAGCCCCCGGTAGCAACCCAGGTCCATGAGGCGCTTGATGCTCATGGTTACTTCCCGGCGCAGGTCACCTTCAACGGTGAACTTGCCGACTTCCTGACGCAGACGATCCATATCGGCGTCGGTCAGATCCTTGATTTTGCTCGTACGAGCAACACCGGCGGCATCACAAATCTTTTGTGCGCGCGTCCGGCCGATGCCATAGATCGCGGTAAGAGCGATTTCGGCATGCTGGTGATTCGGAATATTTACCCCTGCAATCCGGGCCATAATGTCACCTTGTGGTCACACCAAAAAAGTGAAACGCATGATTATATTGAAATAAAGCACCAAGATCAACCTTGACGCTGCTTATGACGCGGGTCCGTGCAGATAATCCGCACAATACCATTGCGACGGATCACCTTGCAGTTGCGGCAAATCTTCTTTACAGAAGCCTGAACTCTCATGATTTTCTCCAGAAATGCTATTTCGTGCGGAACACGATCCTGCCCTTGGACAGGTCATACGGCGTTAATTGCACGGTCACTTTGTCACCGGGCAGGATGCGGATGTAGTGCATGCGCATCTTGCCGGAGATATGACCGAGCACAACGTGGCCGTTTTCAAGTTTGACCCTAAAGGTCGCATTGGGCAGAGTTTCCTGCACTTCACCCTGCATCTCGATAACGTCTTCCTTGGCCATGGTTCTATCGTGGGGTCAAACCGCCGCCCTTGAAGTTGGCCTTCTTGAGCAGACTTTCATATTGGTGAGACATGATGTACGCCTGAACCTGGGACATGAAGTCCATGGTCACAACGACGATGATCAGTAGCGAAGTACCACCAAAATAGAACGGCACGTTCCATTTCAGGATCAGGAACTCCGGCAACAAACACACCAGAGTGATGTAAATCGCACCAACCATGGTCAAGCGCATCAGGATTCGGTCAATGTACCGAGCCGTTTGCTCACCAGGGCGAATTCCAGGAACAAATGCACCGCTCTTCTTCAGGTTATCTGCCGTTTCCTTGGAGTTAAACACCAAGGCGGTATAGAAGAAACAGAAGAACACGATGGCCAAAGCGTACAGAATCACGTACACCGGCTGTCCTGGAGCCAACACTGAGCTGATGTCACGCAGCCAATGCATACTCTCACTGGAACCAAACCAGTTACCCAGCGTTGCCGGGAAGAGAATAATGCTGGAGGCAAAGATCGGGGGGATCACACCAGCCATATTAAGCTTCAGAGGCAGATGGGAGCTTTGCCCGCCATACACCTTGTTACCCACTTGGCGTTTCGCGTAATTCACCAAAATCTTGCGCTGACCACGTTCAACAAATACCACCAACGCAGTAACCACCACCACCAAAGCCACGACCACGATTGCGGTCAGCGGATGCATGCCCCCGGTGCTAACCAGAGAGAACAGACCGCCAATCGCATTTGGCAGACCTGCCGCGATACCGGCAAAAATGATGATGGAGATACCATTACCCAAGCCACGCTCAGTGATCTGCTCACCCAACCACATTAGGAACATGGTTCCCGTGACTAGGGTAGAAACCGTCACCAACCGGAACATTGGACCGGGATCCAACACCAAACCTGCTTGAGATTCCAGAGCGATGGCAATGCCCAAACCTTGGAACAATGCCAGAGCTACAGTCCCGTAGCGAGTGTACTGCGTGATCTTGCGCCGACCAGCCTCACCCTCCTTCTTCAATGCTTCGAGTTGCGGTGAAGCAACCGTCAGCAACTGCATGATGATGGAGGAGGAGATGTAGGGCATGATCCCCAAAGCAAAGATGGTGAATCGGGACAGTGCGCCACCTGAGAACAGGTTGAACACGCCCAAAATGCCACCCTTTTGGGTATTAAACAGTTCCGCCAACTTACCGGGATCAATACCCGGCACCGGGATGTGTGCGCCGATACGATAAACGATCAGCGCACCCAACAGGAAGAACAAGCGGCGCTTGAGGTCACCGAACTTTGCGGTGCCACCCAGGTTCGCAGCCGAGGTTGCCAATTTAACTTACCTCAGGCCTGTTCGCCGGCAACACTACCGCCAGCGGCTTCGATCGCTGCCTTAGCACCCTTGGTAGCTGCCACGCCGCGCAGAGTCACGGCTTTGGTCAAGGCACCAGAGAGAATCACTTTTGCAGCCAGGGCATTGCCCGGAACCACACCCGCTTGCTTCAGAACCAAGAGGTCCACTTCAGCAACCGGCAGCTGTTCCAGATCAGACAAACGCACTTCAGCGGTCTTGCCAGCAGACAGGCTTACGAAGCCACGCTTGGGCAAGCGACGTTGCAGCGGCATTTGACCGCCTTCAAAGCCCACCTTGTGGAAACCACCCGCACGGGACTTTTGACCTTTGTGACCACGACCAGCAGTCTTACCCAGGCCGGAGCCAATGCCGCGACCTACGCGACGTTTGGCATGCTTGGCGCCATCACCAGGCTTAATATCGTTTAAACGCATGTTAGCCCTCGCACTTAACCAGGTAGGCAACCTTGTGGATCATGCCACGCACGGCCGGAGTATCTTCCAGCTCGCGAGTGTCATTGATCCGGCGCAGACCCAAGCCACGCACGGTGGCGCGGTGATCTTGCTTGGTGCCGATCACGCTTTTCACCAGAGTGACCTTGATTTTCTTATCAGCCATGGTTTACCCCAGGATCTCTTCAACGCTCTTACCGCGCTTGGCAGCCACTTCAGCAGGCGTACTCAGCTTGCTCAGGCCGTTCAGCGTGGCGCGAACCACGTTATAAGGATTGGTGGAGCCAATAATCTTGGCCAGCACGTCGGTTACGCCCATCACTTCAAACACTGCACGCATCGGGCCACCAGCGATAATGCCGGTACCGGTCGGGGCAGGTTGCAGCAAGACGGTGGTAGCACCGTGCTTACCCACTACGGGGTGATGGAAGGAACCATCCTTCAGGGGGAACTTGTCCATCTTGCGACGGGCTTCGTCCATGGCTTTTTGCACGGCGACCGGCACTTCACGTGCTTTGCCCTTGCCCATTGCCACGGCGCCTTCGCCGTCACCCACCACCGTCAGGGCCGCAAAGCCCAGAATACGACCACCTTTAACAACCTTGGTGACGCGGTTGATGGAAACCATCTTCTCCCGCAGACCGTCATCCCGTTCTTCGGATGCTTGCGGTTTTTTGGTTTGAGGTTTTGCCATGCTTTCCTCGCTTAGAACTTGAGACCGCCTTCGCGGGCAGCATCAGCCAGGGCCTTAATACGGCCATGGTAGTGGAACCCGGAGCGATCAAAGGCTACAGCCTCAATGCCAGCGGCCTTAGCACGCTCAGCAATCAGCTTACCCACCAGAGCTGCGGCGGCTTTGTTACCACCGTTTGGCACGTCTTTACGCACCTCGGCTTCCAGGGTGGAGGCAGCTGCCAACACCTTGGAACCACAGCCGGAAATCACTTGGGCGTAAATGTGGCAATTGGAACGGTAGACCGACAGGCGCACAGCCTTGAGTTCAGCAATCTTGGCACGGGTTTTACGTGCCCGGCGCAAACGCGCTTGCTTTTTGTTCATTTTCTAGCCGCCTTTACTTCTTCTTGGTTTCCTTGATGACCACGCGCTCGTCGGCATAACGAACACCCTTGCCCTTGTAGGGCTCAGGCGGACGGTAGGCACGCACTTCAGCGGCGGTTTGGCCAACTTTCTGCTTGTCGGCACCCTTGATCACCACTTCGGTCTGGGTCGGGGTTTCCACCTTCACACCCACGGGCATTTGATGCACCACGGGATGAGAGAAACCCAGAGACAGATTCAGCTTGTCACCTTGAGCTTGAGCACGATAGCCCACACCCACCAGGGTCAGCTTCTTCTCAAAACCTTTGCTCACGCCCAGGACCATATTGGCCAACAGAGCGCGAATAGTACCGGACATGGCGTGGCTATTTACGACACCTTCCACGGGAGAGCACTTCAACTCAGCGCCCTCTTGAACCACTTGCACGGAACCATTCAGAGCTTGGGTCAGGGAACCCAGGGGGCCCTTCACGGTGATTTCGCTACTGGACAGGGCTACTTCAACCCCAGCCGGAATAGCAACCGGATTCTTCGCAATACGGGACATTCTTCTTTCCTTCCTTGCTCGAACCGATTACGCCACCAAGCACAGCACTTCACCACCGATATTGGCAGCACGTGCTTTGCGGTCGGTCATCACGCCCTGAGGCGTAGACACGATGGCGATACCCAAACCGTTCATGACGCGGGGCAGGTCACTGGAACCCTTGTAGATACGCAGGCCGGGACGGCTCACGCGCTCCAAGCGCTCAATCACCGGACGGCCGGCATAATACTTGAGAGCAATGTTCAACTCGGACTTAACACCGTCAGCGGACACTGCAAACTCTTCGATGTACCCTTCGTCCTTGAGCACCTTGGCGATGGACACCTTGAGCTTGGAGGACGGCATGGTCACGGAAGCCTTTTCGGACATCTGCGCGTTACGAATGCGCGTCAGCATGTCGGCGACCGGATCACTCATACTCATTCTGGATCTCCTCTTACCAGCTGGCTTTGGTCATGCCCGGCACTTCACCGCGCATTGCCACTTCCCGCAGCTTATTGCGGGCTAGGCCGAACTTACGGAACACACCACGGGGACGACCGGTCAAGGTGCAACGATTGCGCTGACGCACAGGGCTGGCATTACGCGGCAGCTGTTGCAGCTTAATGCGGGCAGCCATACGCTCTTCATCAGACAGCTTAGTGTTGTTGATCTGCTCGATCAGCTCAGCACGTTTGGCGGCGTATTTGGCCACCATCTTTGCGCGCTTTTCTTCGCGATTGATCAGTGAGGTCTTCGCCATATTACCCTCAGTTCTTGAACGGGAACTTAAAGGCCGCCAGAAGGGCTTTCGCCTCTTCGTCGGTCTTCGCGGTGGTGGTGATGCTGATGTTCATACCCCGGAGTGCGTCGATTTTGTCGTACTCAATTTCCGGGAAAATGATTTGTTCCTTGACGCCCAGGTTGTAGTTACCACGACCGTCGAAACCCTTGCCGGAGATACCGCGAAAATCGCGGATACGGGGCATGGCGATGGTCACCAGACGATCCAGGAACTCATACATCGTAGCGCCGCGCAGAGTCACCATACAGCCAATGGGGTAACCCTCACGAATCTTAAAGCCGGCGATAGACTTGCGAGCCTTAGTCACCACAGGCTTTTGACCAGCAATCTTGGTCATATCGCCCACAGCGTTTTCCAGCACTTTCTTATCACCCACAGCCTCACCCACACCCATGTTCAGGGTGATCTTGGTGATGCGGGGGATTTCCATAACGGAGTTGTAGCCGAATTTAGTCTTCAGCTCAGTCGCTACGGTTTCCTTGTAGTAATCCTGCAAGCGTGCCATTTCTATTCCTTACGCTTCCACAGTTTCGCCATTGGACTTGAATACACGCACCTTGCGGCCATCTTCCAGAGTCTTGAAGCCCACGCGATCAGCCTTTTGCGTAGCCGGATTCACCAGCGCCACATTGGAGATATGAATGGACAGTTCTTTTTCCAGAATACCGCCGGGCTGTTGCTTCATGGGGTTGGGGCGAACATGCTTCTTAACCTTGTTCACACCATCCACCACAACACGCTCACCGTCCATAGACAGCACTGCGCCGCGCTTACCCTTGTCCTTGCCGGTGATGACAACTACGTTGTCGCCTTTACGGATCTTGTTCATCGCCTTTCCTTACAGAACTTCCGGTGCCAGGGAGACGATCTTCATGAACTTCTCGGTCCGCAGTTCGCGGGTAACCGGCCCGAAGATACGGGTGCCCAGGGGCTCCAGCTTGTTGTTCAGCAACACGGCTGCGTTGCCGTCAAACTTAATCAGGGAACCATCGGGACGACGCACACCCTTGGCAGTGCGAACTACCACGGCGTTGTACACGTCACCCTTCTTCACACGACCACGAGGAGCCGCATCTTTGATGCTCACCTTAATGATGTCACCAATACCGGCGTACCGCCGTTTGGAGCCGCCAAGCACCTTGATGCACATCAGCGAGCGCGCACCGGTGTTATCAGCGACGTCCAGCAACGTCTGCATTTGAATCATTTAATTTCCTCACTCCAACTTGGACCGTTAGACACGGCTAGTCTTGGAACCCGATATTGGGTAAGAACACCAAACCAGAGGATTCTGGCCGGTGGGGGTAAAGAGCGCAAAATTATAGGGGCTTTACTCCGAAAAGTAAAGCCCTTTTTTACACTCTTCCTACTTACTACTTAGCGAGCCTTCTCAGTTACCTGAGTCACGCGCCAAGCTTTAGTGCGGGAAATCGGAGCGCACTCCTCAATCACCACGGTATCACCTTCAGCGGCCTCCAGACCTTCCACGTGAGCGTGGTATTTCTTGGAGCGGACAATCACCTTGCCGATCACAGGGTGCTTAACCTTGCGCTCGACCAGAACCGTTACGGTCTTGTCCATTTTGTCGCTGACTACGCGCCCGGAGAGGGTGCGACGTACTTTGTTAGTCGTTTCACTCATTTCGCCACCGCCTTTTGCTGGAGGATGGTACGCACGCGAGCAATGTCCTTACGCACCTTACCCAGTTGGGCGGTGTTGGACAGTTGCTGGGTTGCCAATTGCATGCGCAGGCTGAATTGCGCCTTCAACAACTCTACCAGCTCATTCTTGAGCTCGGCCGTGTCCTTAGCTCTCAGTTCACTTGCCTTCATGATTATTGCCCCACCTGGCGCAGTACGAAGGTAGTCTCGATGGGCAACTTAGCCGCTGCGAGGCGGAAAGCTTCCCGTGCGAGCTCTTCGGCCACACCGTCCATTTCATACAGAACCTTACCCGGCTGGATTTCAGCAACCCAGTACTCAGGCGAGCCCTTACCGTTACCCATCCGCACTTCAGCAGGCTTCTTGGAGATGGGTTTGTCCGGGAACACGCGAATCCAGATACGACCACCACGCTTAATGTGACGGGTCATAGCACGACGCGCTGCTTCGATCTGACGGGCGGTCAGACGACCGCGACCGACAGCCTTCAAGCCGAAATCGCCGAAACTGACCTTGGTGCCGCGGGTGGCGACGCCGGTATTACGGCCCTTCTGTTCCTTACGATACTTTCTTCTGGTCGGCTGCAGCATCGCTAGCTCCTGACTTTCTTACACGTTTAGCGGGGGCGGCGCCATCAGCACCAGCTTCCGGCTTGGAATCGGTGCGACCACGACCGCCACGACGATTGCCGGGGCGCTCACCATCGCGGCCACCAGGGGCGCGGCGGTTACGACGCTCGCCTTCGGGAGCGGCTTCAGGAGCGGCCACGGCCTGTTGGTTACGGCCCAGCATTTCGCCCTTGAACACCCACACCTTGATACCGATGATCCCGTAGGTGGTCTTGGCTTCGGACGTGCCGTAGTCGATGTCAGCACGCAGGGTATGCAGAGGCACACGACCTTCGCGGTACCACTCGGTACGGGCAATTTCGATACCGTTCAGACGACCGGAGCTCATGATCTTGATGCCTTGAGCGCCCAAACGCATGGCGTTTTGCATGGCGCGCTTCATGGCACGGCGGAACATAATGCGCTTTTCCAGCTGTTGAGCGATGGAATCAGCGATCAGTTGCGCGTCGATCTCGGGCTTGCGAACTTCTTCGATATTGACGTGCACTTGCACGCCCATGATCTTCTTCAGTTCAGCCTTCAGAACTTCGATGTCCTCACCCTTTTTACCGATCACCACACCCGGACGGGCGCTATAAACCGTAATACGGGCGTTCTTAGCCGGACGCTCGATCACCACACGGCTAACAGACGCGTGTGCCAGCTTCTTCTTCAGGTAATCGCGTACTTTGATGTCTTCATTCAGCATGCCGGAGAAGGCTTTGCTGGTCGCATACCAGCGAGAAGACCAGTTACGCGTCACTGCCAGGCGGAACCCGGTAGGATTAATTTTCTGACCCATTGTGACTCCTTAATCGCCCACGGTCACGAACACGTGACAGGTCGGCTTGAGGATGCGGTTGCCGCGGCCTTTGGCGCGTGCCGTAAAACGCTTCAGCGACGTACCTTGCTCCACGTGAATGGTCTTGACTTTGAGCGCATCAATGTCAGCACCATCGTTATGTTCCGCGTTGGCGATAGCGGATTCCAGCACCTTCTTAATGATGCCGGCGCCCTTTTTGGGGCTGAAGGCCAGGATGTTCAGAGCCTGATCCACGGGCTTGCCGCGAACCAGGTCAGCCACCAGACGGCCCTTCTGGGCAGACAGGCGCACACCACGCAGGATTGCTTTAGTTTCCATGTGCTTACCTCTTCGCCTTCTTGCCACCACCGTGACCCTTAAAGGTACGGGTCAGGGCGAATTCACCCAGCTTGTGGCCAACCATGTTTTCAGACACATACACGGGGATGTGCTGCTTGCCGTTATGCACAGCAATGGTCAGACCCACGAAGTCCGGCAGGACGGTGGAGCGGCGGGACCAAGTCTTGATCGGCCGCTTGTCATTGGTCGCACGTGCGTTGTCCACCTTCTTCAGAAGATGCAGATCAACGAACGGACCCTTCTTAATAGAACGTGCCATTCTTTACCCCTTAGCGCTTGTAGCGACGGCTAACGATCATGTTATCGGTACGCTTGTTGCGGCGCGTACGATAACCCTTGGTCTTCACACCCCACGGGCTGACCGGATCGCGACCTGCGGCTGTCTTACCCTCACCACCACCGTGCGGGTGATCCACCGGGTTCATTGCCACACCGCGCACCGTCGGGCGGATACCGCGCCAACGCTGAGCACCGGCTTTACCGATGGAACGCAGAGAGTTCTCTTCGTTACCGACTTCACCCACCACAGCGCGGCATTCCACATGCACGCGGCGGATTTCACCGGAACGCAGACGCAACTGAGCGTAAGAACCTTCGCGAGCCAACAACTGCACGGAAGTACCGGCAGCGCGAGCCAGCTGAGCACCCTTACCCGGCACCATTTCGATGCAGTGGATGGTGGTACCCACGGGGATGTTACGCAGGGGCAGTGCGTTACCGGGCTTGATGGGGGCTTCGGAGCCGCTCATCAATTGCGCGCCCACAGCCACGCCCTTGGGGGCGATGATGTAGCGACGCTCGCCATCGGCGTAGCACAGCAGAGCCAAGTGGGCGCTGCGGTTCGGGTCATATTCCAAACGCTCAACCTTAGCGGGGATACCGTCTTTGTTACGACGGAAGTCCACCACACGGTAGTGCTGCTTGTGACCACCGCCTTGATGGCGAGTGGTGATATGACCGTGGTTATTACGACCAGCTTTGCTGGTCTTCTTCTCGATCAAAGAGGCAACGGGACGACCCTTGTACAGGTCAGGGTTCACCACCTTGATCACGGCACGGCGGCCGGGAGAAGTCGGTTTGACTTTGATCAGTGCCATGTTATTGCTCCCCGGCCACGAAATTGATTTCCTGACCCGGCTTCAGGCTCACGAAGGCCTTTTTCCAGTCCTTGCGACGACCCATGTAACGACCGAAGCGCTTTTGCTTGCCCTTAACGTTGGCGATTTGCACGCCATCCACTTGGACTTTGAACAGCAGTTCGACGGCAGCCTTCACTTCCGGCTTGGTGGCGTCAGAGGCCACGCGGAAGATCACCTGTTCGTTTTTGTCAGCGACCCAGGTCGCCTTTTCCGAGATCTGCGGGGCAAGCAGCACTTGCAGCAGACGTTCCTGGCTAAATCCGCTCATGCCAGCATCTCCTCGATCTTGGCCACCGCAGCCTTAGTCACGATCACGCGATCAAAGCGCACTAAGGACAGAGGATCGGCTTCATTGGTTTCCAGCACCAGCACGTTGGCCAGATTACGGGAAGCCAGATAGGTGTTTTCGTCCAGATCGTCGGTAATCACCAACACGTTATCCAGACCCATACCCTTCAGCTTTTGCACCACCAACTTGGTCTTGGGGGCTTCAACACTGAAGTTTTCCACCACAGACAGACGGTCTTCGCGCACCAGTTGAGACAGAATCGCAGCGATACCAGCGCGGTACATCTTGCGGTTCAGCTTCTGGGTGAAGTTTTCATCCGGGCTGTTCGGGAAAGTACGACCACCCCCACGCCACAGCGGGGAGGAAGACATACCAGAGCGAGCACGACCCGTACCCTTTTGACGCCAGGGTTTCTTGGTGGAGTGCTTAACTTCTTCGCGGTCTTTTTGCTTGCGATTACCGAGGCGAGCGTTAGCCTGATAAGCCACCACGACTTGGTGAATCAGAGCCTCATTGTAGTCACGGGCGAACAGCGCGTCCGATGCGGACAGCGTGGCTGCTGCCTGACCGGCTTCATTGATCAGTTTCAGTTCCATTGCGCCCTCGCTTACTTGCCAGCCTTGACGGCAGGACGGACAACCACGTTGCCACCCTTCGCACCGGGCACAGCACCCTTCACCAACAACAGGCTGCGGGCTTCATCCACACGAACCACTTCCAGGTTTTGCACGGTGCAGCTCACGTCACCCAAGTGACCCGCCATGCGCTTACCGGGGAACACACGACCCGGATCTTGCGCCATACCGATAGAACCGGGGGAGTTATGGGACACAGAGTTACCGTGGGAAGCACGGTTGGAAGAGAAGTTGTGGCGCTTAATGGCACCGGCGAAACCTTTACCAATGGAAGTACCGGACACGTCCACCATTTGACCGGCGGCAAACATCGTCACAGCAATCACATCACCGGCCTTCAAAGAGGACAGTTGATCGGTTTCAACACGGAATTCTTTTTGCACCGTACCGGCTTCAACACCGGCTTTAGCCAAATGACCGGCTGCCGCTTTGTTCACACGGCTGGCACGGCGCTGGCCAAAAGTCACCTGAACCGCAGAATAACCGTCGGTTTCGGGTGTTTTGATCTGGGACACGCGGTTGTTCGACACATCGAGCACGGTCACGGGGATGCTTGCGCCATCATCCGTGAAAATGCGCGTCATGCCGACCTTGCGCCCAACAAGGCCTAGAGTCATTTTTATTTCCTCAAGGGAGGTGCCAACTTCAATTGGTTGGCGATTGGTGATTCGTGAGGGGTAAATGGTAAAGAGTGAGGGGTATGCCCTCGCACATCACTCATCACACTTCACGCCTTACTATTGAGAAGAAACAGGTCAGCAGCAGAGTCACCTCTAACTTCTAACCCCTCGCTCCTCACTGTAACTTGATTTCCACATCTACGCCGGCGGGGAGATCCAGCTTCATCAGAGCGTCCACAGTCTTGTCGGTGGGATCGATGATGTCCATCAGACGCTGATGGGTGCGGATTTCAAACTGATCGCGGGAGGTCTTATTGACGTGGGGAGAACGCAGGATGTCGAAACGTTCCTTGCGAGTAGGCAGGGGAACGGGACCACGCACTACGGCACCAGTACGCTTGGCAGTATCAACGATTTCCTGAGCGGACTGATCGATCAGGCGATAGTCAAAAGCCTTGAGCCGAATGCGGATTTTTTGGTTTTGCATGAGCTGTACCTTAAAAGAACAAGCGCGAAATGCGCGAAAGCCCGCGAGTATACAACACTAACTTTGCAAATGTCGAGAAAAAACAGATTGTTTCGACGCCTCACACTTGCGTGCCTCGTAACAAAACAGGCTCCAAATAAAAACCCCCGACCGATTTTTCGGCGGGGGTTTTTATTTGGTGGGCCTCCCGTGAGTCGAACACGGCACCAACGGATTATGAGTCCGCTGCTCTAACCAAGCATGAGCTAGAGGCCCGAAAACAATTGCGAGGAGATACCCTTCCCGGCAGAGGGCGGCATTTTACTGGAAACGCCGCCTTATGTCTCGGTATCCAAGAAGCTACGCAGCTTGTCGGACCGGCTGGGGTGACGCAGCTTGCGCAGCGCCTTGGCCTCAATCTGACGAATGCGTTCGCGGGTCACATCAAACTGCTTACCCACTTCTTCCAGGGTGTGGTCGGTATTCATTTCGATGCCGAAACGCATACGCAACACCTTGGCTTCCCTCGGCGTAAGGCTATCCAGGATTTCCTTGGTGACATCGCGCAAACTGGCGTACACCGCGGCATCCGCCGGAGCCAGGGTGGCCGCGTCTTCAATGAAGTCACCCAAATGGGAGTCATCATCGTCACCGATGGGCGTTTCCATGGAGATGGGCTCCTTGGAGATTTTCAGAATCTTGCGAATCTTCTCCTCGGGCATTTCCATGCGTTCAGCCAGGGTAGCAGGATCAGGCTCGCTCCCGGTTTCTTGCAGGATTTGGCGACTGATGCGATTCATCTTATTGATGGTCTCGATCATGTGCACCGGAATACGAATGGTGCGCGCCTGGTCCGCAATCGAACGGGTGATGGCCTGACGAATCCACCACGTAGCGTAAGTGGAGAACTTATAACCACGGCGGTATTCGAACTTATCCACCGCCTTCATCAAACCAATGTTACCTTCTTGGATCAGGTCCAGGAATTGCAAACCCCGGTTGGTGTATTTCTTAGCGATAGAGATCACCAAGCGCAAGTTAGCCTCAGTCATCTCCCGCTTAGCACGACGGGCCTTCGCCTCACCGGTGGACATCTGCTTATTGATGTCTTTCAGGTCTTTCAGCGGGATGCCAATCCGTTCTTGCAGATTGATGAGCTTTTGCTGTTCTTCCAGGATGGCGGGTGCAGCACGCATCAACTGGGCTGCGTAGGGCTTGCCCGAGTTAATTTCCTGCTTCAGCCAATCCATATTGGTTTCATTACCAGGGAAGGCCTTGATGAAGTGGGGGCGCGGCATGGTGCTCTTCTTCACGCACAGATCTTGGATCTTGCGCTCGTGGCCACGCACGTCGTCCACCGCATTGCGCACGGTGTCACAGAGACGCTCGATGATGCGCGCCGTAAAGCGCACATTCAGCAGCTCATCGCTGATTTGTTGCTGCACCAAACGGAAAATCACGCCTTCCGGGCCGTCTTTTTCCAGCGCGGCAATCATCTTGTCGTACAAGCCACGCAGCACAGCAAAGCGATCCAGAGCCTCTGCCTTGAGCTTAGCCAAGGACTCAGAAGAGGCACCAGCGCCCTCGCCTGCGGCGTCGTCATCCTCTTCTTCCAGCTCTTCAGCCGCCAGATCGTCTTCAGGCAGCTCCGGCGCGGGTTCATCCACCGCATTGGGATCAATGAGTCCATCAACGAACTCATCAATACGCATTTCGTCCTTTTCCACCTTGTCCGCCATGGCCAAAATCTCGGCAATGGTGGTGGGGCAAGCGGAAATAGCCTGCACCATGTGCTTCAGACCTTCTTCGATGCGCTTGGCGATTTCAATTTCGCCTTCACGGGTCAAGAGCTCCACCGAGCCCATTTCCCGCATGTACATACGCACCGGATCAGTGGTACGGCCAAATTCAGAGTCCACGGAAGAAAGGGCCTGCTCCGCCTCCTCCACCGCATCTTCGTCTTCCACGACCGGCGCCACTGCCTCGTTCATGAGCAGGGTTTCGCTATCAGGGGCTTCGTCGTAGACGGAAATCCCCATGTCGTTGAAGGTGGAGATGATGGACTCGATCTGCTCCGCGTCCACCATGTCGTCCGGCAGGTGGTCATTCACCTCGGCATAGGTCAAGAAGCCACGCTCCTTGCCCAGCGCAATCAAGTTCTTGAGCCGGGTACGACGCGCATCCAAGTCGGCCGGTGCTATAGCGACCGCCGCTTCGTCGTCCGTGCCGAGCAAACGGTCTTTTTCTTTACCTTTCAGCACCTTCCCCTTAGGGGCGTCCTTGCGGGGATCTTTTGCTTTGTCCCTAGCCATGATGATCCTCAGATAACCTGCTCCGCTAAAAACTGCCACACAATGCGGCAGCGCACAACGCGGAAAAACGCATGAGTATACTACATTCCATGCCCAGACATGGCGCTTTTAAGGCCATGTTTCTGCTTCAGAAGTTCTGACAAATGACGCTTGTCAGCTTCATCCAAGCCGACTTGACGGGCTTTGAGCGTGAGCGCATCAATGTCTTGCGTGATGCGGTCGTGGCGCAAGCGCTCCACCAAATCATTAAATTCCGACTCCAACACCCCTTCGTCCACCTCAGACTGAGCCAATTCAACGGCCAGCTCGGCAATCAAGGTGTAAAACGGGGTATGGCGAAAATGCTCGACCACCATCCCCAAACCGCCACTAGGCAATTCGCCGTGATCCACCGCATCGGCCATGGCCCGTAAGGCCTCACCCTCTTCACTACCACTGTGCAGCACATCCACCGGCAAACGGGCCGACCAGCCCGGCTTTAACAGCACAATGCACAACAAATGGCGCACTTTAGACGGCGGCGCACTGCGAGGCGCCATGCGCACGGGCGGCGCGCCCCGACCGCCTTCTCCCCGTCGCGGACGCCATTCCCGGCGCTCATCGTTATAGGCCGGACGCGGTGGCGCGGACAGAGGTGCCAAGCCACACAGACGTTCCACCTCCCGCGCTTCAATCTGGGCCACCGCCGCCAGGGCATGGGTCAATTGCAAGCGCAGCATGGGTGCCGTGAGCTGGGAGATGAGGGGCTTGGCATCAAAAATCAAGCGCGAGCGCCCTTCTGCCGTGGATAAATCCACGCGGGATTGCAGCTCCTGCATTAAAAACTGGGTCAGCGGCGTGGCCTGAGCGGCTTTTTCGGCAAAGCTATCCGCGCCATAGGCACGCACAAAGCTATCCGGGTCGTGCTCTTCCGGCAAAAACAAAAACGCCGCCGCTTTGCCATCGGGCAAGGGTTCCAAACAGGCCTCCAAAGCCCGCCACGCCGCCTTGCGCCCGGCTTTATCACCGTCAAAACAAAACACCACCCGGTCGGCCATGCGTAGCAATTTTTTAACATGCACAGCCGTGGTGGCCGTCCCCAAGGTCGCCACGGCATTGGCTACGCCATGTTGAGCCAGGGCCACCACATCCATATAGCCCTCCACCACCAGCACCGTATTTTCGGCACGGATGCTGCGCTGCGCCTGGGGCAGGCCATACAGCTCCCGGCCTTTTTCAAACAGCGGCGTTTCCGGGGAATTCAAATACTTGGGGTCGCCACTGCCCAACACCCGACCACCAAAGCCGATGACATTGCCTTTCGCATCGACAATGGGAAACATGATGCGATCCCGAAAACGGTCATAACGCCGTCCGTTTTCGTTTTCAATCACCAAGCCGACTTCCAACAAGCTGGGATCGTCGTAATTGGCCACGATCTGCTTTAAGCCCTGCCAATCGTCCGGGGCATAGCCAATGCCAAAGCGTGCCGCAATCTCACCGGTCAAACCACGACCTTTAAGATAGGCCACCGCTTTATCGTTACCTTTCAGCTTGTCCCGATAAAACGCTGCCGCCCGCTCCATGTGTTCCAACAAGGTGGGCGGCTTACGCTCCGCCGGATGGGTGGTGCGCTCTTCCGGCACCGGCACCCCCAAACGCCCGGCCAAATCCCGGATAGCGTCGGGGTAACTCAGACCGGCGTACTCCATCAAAAAGCCGATAGCACTGCCATGAGCACCACAGCCAAAGCAGTGATAGAACTGCTTACTCGGACTGACAGTAAATGAAGGCGTCTTTTCACTATGAAAAGGACAGCACGCCTGATAATTCGCCCCCGCCTTTTTCAAAGGCACATAGCGCTCCACCACGTCCACAATATCAACGCGGGCCAACAAATCCTGAATGAAGGACTGGGGGATCATGTATTAGAGGCTAGAGGCTAGAGGCTAGAGGCTAGAGGCTAGAGGCTAGA
>JACCDO012256233.1_pt1 | contig 28432 bp, 32 predicted proteins | sample 7446101 | NCBI WGS metagenome assembly JACCDO01 (sample SAMN15323440, study PRJNA562643) | freshwater metagenome | isolation source: river surface water | place: USA:Blue River Watershed | collected 2017-08-16
CTGGATTTACAAACACATCAAAGATCTTGCCTTTTTGAACAATGATCCGCTTGGGATAAGGGCTCATATGAAGTCCACGAAACACACCTGGATAACTTCGTGAATCCAAAATCTCCTTGACCTCAAAAGGTATCTCTTTAACGGATGAAATGGATCCCCTGTGATCTGTAAAATACGTAGACATTCTATCTACGTTGTAGGATCTTTGTTTAAATCTTCTACTTCTGCCAGTAGTTCGCAGCATCTATGGAATAATACCAATCCCTTGTGACTTCTAAACCCTTCTCAAATGTCATCTCTTGCTTCCAGCCTAACTTCTCAAGGACATCGTCATAAATCCAATATCGCGTGTCGTTAAAAGGGCGATCAGTCGCATACTCAAATGGAATTGTAGAACCCGTTTTTTCACAGACACTCTTTGCAACCTCCAACACTGAAAATTCATCTCTAGATGGAATATTGTAGATGGAATTTATCTTGCCATTCTGTAAAAGAGTATAAATAGCCCTCGTGGCATCCTCTACATACAACATTGAGCGTTTTTGGTTTCCCGTGCCCTGGATTTCAAGGGCTTTCTTGTTTTTACACGCAAGTAAGAATTTGGGAATCATTTTCTCTGGATACTGTCTGGGTCCATACACATTGTTCATTCTTACAATAAACGCAGGAAGTTGGAAGGATTGAATGTAAGATTTCACTAGCATCTCTGCTGCTGCCTTTGTAGCAGCATACGGATTGGATGGCTCAAGTAATGACTCTACTGTATTAGGCTTCTCGTCACTTGTGCTGCCATATACTTCATCTGTGCTTATATGTAAGAATCGTTGAACTGTTCCAAACTCTCTCGTGACTTCCAGTAACGTATGGATTCCCAAAACATTGTCAATCGTAAACTGTAAGGGGCTGTGAAAGGAATTGTCCACGTGCGTTTGCGCTGCAAAATGAGCAACTGTATCAAATGAATAGGTCTTGAATAGCTCTGTTAGAAGCTCTTTGTTCTGAAGTGTGCCTTTGACAACTCTTACAGTTGGAAGATGTCGGATAGAATCTACATTTTTCAGACTCGCACAATCATAGAGGGCATCCAAAATAACCAATTGAATCTCTGGATGTTCTTTCATTAAAAGTTCTCCAAAAAAGGATCCAATGAATCCACAGCCCCCTGTTAATAAAACCCGTTTCATGTGATTGTGTATGGATGTATGGATTTAGGTATGGCAAAAATTGAAGTTATGGATTCCCTTCACTCGTTCCGTATGAACATCTTTGTTCTCTCCAAAAATCCCAAACGAGCTGCAAAATATCACCTTGATAAACACGTTATTAAAATGCTACTGGAAGCCTGCCAACTCTTGTATACTGCTCACTGGGCGTTTGCCTTTCCAGAACTCTTGAAAGAGAAATCTGCAATTGCTCTTTCCAAAGCTCAAAAAGCCCTACCTGTTCCTTCTTGCCTGTCTACTGCGCCTCATTCCAAGACTCGTAAAGAGGAGCCAGGATTTCGTCCTGTTCATATTCACCATCCTTGCGCTCGGTGGGTTCGCGAATCCACTGGAAATTATCTCTGGACAGCTACTCTTGCGTGTGCTCTGGCTGACGAATATGAATTTCGGTGGCCAGGTCGTGGATCCCACCAATGTGCTGCTCACGCTCAATGGCTTCTTGAACATCTGCCACCCGCTTTGCCTGAAAAACCCCTTGAAGACTTTGTTCAAGCTATGGAAGATCGTTTCAAAGATCCCAATGCTATTGTTGCTTACAGAACCTACTATAAAATTAGCAAGGGTGAAGAACGCGGTATGCTCAAATACACCAAACGTGACCCTCCTAAATTCCTATCAGAAGAATAACATATTTATACAACTATGTCGTCATACTTCTTGAGCAACAGTTTCCAATACTGAATGTCTATCTCTTCTTCAGGTGAAAGGGGCGTGCCATACGGCAACCCTCCATCCACTCCACTTTTAATTCGGAAAATGACTGTCTTCTCTGAAAACGGAGGTAGCTCAGTCGGCATGACTTTTTTACTACACATCGCCACATTCTCATTAAATGTTGTCATATCATAAAAATTCGCATAGTCTTTGATTGCCCAACTTATCGTGCAGTCATCACTATGCCATAGAACAGGACCCTTTACATTGTCCTCGGCAGCAAATCGCTGCGCAACATCTTTTGAAAAAATCATACACGTTCCCAGCAAATAGATCTTGTTCTCATTGAATAGAAAAGGGCCAGCTGCAACTTTGTCCTTTCCTACATACGACATAAAATATTTCAGATTCTCAAAATTCACATACGTCCTTGAATTGATCCTCACAATATAGTCAGGATTTACATTGTGAGCATTGTAAATCTCTTGAATTGCATATTTGAATTTGAGGAACATAGCTGGTGCGTGATTGTCCATGGGAAAGCATCGCTCATCGGGTTTTAGAACATAGCCCTCAGGAATGTTGCCATTGTAAACAAACAAAATGGGTATATTGTATTTTTTACATTGCTGGCGCCGAAGTTCATTGATCTTCATAAATACAGGACGAAATGTTGTGACCACAACTACAAAAATGTTCATTGCTTCTGTATTCATTTCTACGCTTTAGGTGAAATAAATTCTTTGATCTTACCGCATACATATTTGACATCATCTGTTGTCATTCCGTGATGAATTCCAAGCAGCAATCCATCCTTCATAATCGCATCTGCGTTGGGAAACGGTTGGAGGTAGTTGCGATACGCTGGATGACGTGTGATATTTCCCGAAAAGATGACTCGTGTTTGAATATTGTTATCCTCTAAGTGTTTGACAAGTCCAAGACGATCTGATACTTGAATCGGAAATGCGAGCCAATTTGCTTTGTAAGTGTCCTTTGGAAGTAAAACACCTTCCACATCTTTGAGATTTTCTAGAAAGCACTCAATATTGTCCCTGCGAATCTTTAAAAAGGATGAAAGCTTCTTCATCTGGACGAGTCCAAACGCAGCATTTACCTCAGATGACTTGAAATTATAGCCCAAGCATCCATACAGGAACTTAAAATCATAGGGTATCTCATCAATCTTATAGTTGAAACGCTCAGATACATCTTCAATATTATTACCAATACGACCCCAATCACGATACATTGTGGCCTTCAGAAGATGTTCCTTCTTATTAAACATAACCATCCCTCCAGACCCACACGCTGTGATTACGTGACTTGAATAAAAACTCGTCGTTGAAATATCCGTTTCAGGTGTGTGAACCAATGTATCCGCTGAATCTTCAATAAGGACAATATCCTGCCGATTGAGTTCTGTAAGCCGTTGGCGAAGTGTTTTCCAGTCAGGCGTATTTCCAATCAAATTGGGCAACATAATGACTTTTATATCTGGTGTAACCTTCTCTAAGACCTGCTCAACCGAAGGAACATAGGTAGCCAACTCTACATCACAAAAAATGGGCTCAAATCCAAGTTGAACGATAGGTGCTACTGTTGTTGAAAATGTGCAGGCAGGTGTTATTACTTTTGTCCCCTTGGGAAGATCAAGCGATGCTAACGCCAAAAGACACGCAGAGGAACCTGAATTTACGAAGAGGCCATACACTTTGCCAAAGTAAGACGCAACAACTTTTTCAAACTCCACTGTGGAATCTCCTGAACCCGCCAGCCAGCCCTTCCGTAAACACTCCTCTACTGCTTTTATTTCTTCCTCACCGTAGGCTTCAAAGCCATTTGGCGCATACCAGATTTTCTTCATTGTCTAATACCCCTTGTAGAACTTTAAATCTTTTTTCTATACGCTAAACTACTATCAACTTACCTACAGGTTGTTTGCGTAATCTGATAGTTTTTTTATTCAATACACCCATAAAAATGATGCGCAGCCTTATAAATAACTCTAGAACTGATAAGAATACGACTCATTCCTATCTTGAGGTATATGAACTGTTTCTCCACAGGATAAAGTCTACGGCAAAAAATGTATTAGAGATCGGAACAAATGAAGGAGGGGGCATTGACCTTCTAGCAAAATATTTTCAAAATGCACATATTTATGGCTTAGAATCCAGTCATTATCCTCCTACTCTAAATGATCTTATTGTTGATCATCGCATTCATTTTAAACACAATACAGATGCTTACACTGAATCTACTGTAAATTTTTTTAAAGACATCAATCTCCGCTTTGATTGTATCCTTGATGATGGACCTCATTCACCTGAGAGCCAACTGTATGTTGTAAAACACTACATTGATTTGTTAAGCGATGACGGAATACTTATCATAGAGGATATTTATGATTATGCCACGGCTCATCGTCTTGCAAATTCTATTCCTGAACAGTATCGCAAAGCTGCTTTTATTATTGATCGTCGTGACGTGAAGGGTCGTTATGATGATTTACTCTTTGTGTTTGATAAACACTATTTATAACTCGTCAAACATATCGCTAAGAATTTTATTATATGTTAATTTAACAAGATTCTTATGATACTCAGCATCTTTTTGAATCTGAAGTATCTTTTGACGACGAGTCTCTTTGGAAAATAACTTCAATTTACTTACAAGGTCTTCAATTGAAGAGAAGTAAATTCTTGAATTTGGATAGCGATACCACTCACAATAGGGAACAAACTGTTTGGGTGCTACATTGCCATTTACCGTAAAACAGTATTTTTCAAATGTTCCGTTTTCTAATTGCCTTGCGCAAGGATTTAACCCTTGAAACAACTCTTCCGTGGGAATAAAGACAGGAATACCTGCTGCGACAAATTCAAACGCACAAAATTTACTAAATGCGTCTGGCAAATGCACCACACATTTGTATTTTTTTACTTCGTCAATATTGTCAAATTGTTTCCGCAAAACAGAGATTCCTGCTTGTTTGAAGATATCCGTAAATGGCATAAAAAGATGGTCATTTCCATAATGCATAATATATACTGTTTCCTCTGGAGGACCTGTCATACCAGATGTATCAACATCTATATAATGAGGTAATACAGGTGTATTTCGTTTTACACCATACGGAAGCAATACAGGTTCTTTCAAATAGACTCCAACTGAAGCCGCATAAATACGTTCGTATTCCGTATACGGAACAAATTTGACTTTTTTAGTATATTTTTGATTATTCATCCGCTCACGAATGAAGTCAATGTAATTAGGAAGGTGACCTGTCGCATTATCAAACCGATTCATTATCCATATCATTAATTTGGGCTTCAATTCATCCAACTTCTTGAGTAACACATATGCTAGACACATAGAGTCTCCAGTAATAATCAAATCATACTTATTCCATTCATCCTTGTATTCATTCCAAATTGAATCTACCATACCCTCTTGAATAGTAAAGGGTATGACCTTGTATGTATAAAATGAAGTTACATCGTCGCCCCTTGTTTCAAGCAATCCCTCCAAATTTGCAATACACCCTGTATGGGATGACATACACAGGACTTTCATTTCTGATATCTTTAGAAAATAGGGTTTAGGTATTACTTTATGATATTAAAGAAGATATACCAGAGTGTTGTATCAATTTCGTCCCGTTTTTCACCGTCATTTTTGATCCTGTAAAATACTGTTTCTTGTTTAATGCGATAAAATACATCATGAAGGTTTGTTGGGACCTCCTTGAACTCTTCAAACCACTCATAATAGAAATTTATATCCTGTATGTAATACCGATCCGATAGGCTCCACGAGATCACAACATCATCATTGGTTGTAGCACATAACTTTTCATCCAACTGTGTATCAAATGCGAACACTCTCGCAACATCATTGGAAAACAACATAGCTGTTCCATTAGCAAAAATCTTACCATCTACAATAAAAAGTGGACCTGCAAATAAACCCTTCTTGGGTAGGTTTGTCAACATCCAATAAAACTTATCAAAATTCACGTAGGTTGATACATTTAGACGTAAGACATAATCATACGAGTATAAATTACGGTCGTGATACAGCTTTTGAAGTGACTCTTGAAATGCTTTTGTCGCCCACGGTGTTGTTTTATTCTTATCATTGTGCTTGTCAACTGAAAGTGTAGGATAGTGATAATATTTTGACGCATCAAGTGCAAAATCACTTGGAATATCTCCATTAAACAAAAAACAGTATTCAATCTTCCTCATCTCCAGTTGCTGAATTCTCATTTGAATCATATGTCTATAGCATTCTTTGTTAAAGGATGCTATAATTATGACAAATACACGCGGGCTCATTCTACCTTCTATACTATGAATTCTTTAGGACTTCCAATACGAATACATTTGTTTGTCAATCTCATAGTGACTCCACCTTTTTTGATTCCGTGGAGTCTGCTTTTTGGCCCAATTCCACATCTCTTGAAGACCCTCTTTTAATTGGGTCTTTTCAACATAATCAAGTAATTGTTCGGATTTTGTATATGTGCTATATGCATATTTAACTTCGTGGCGTTGCTCTAAAAGCTTAAGTTTATCGTTCCCTGTTATCTCTTTCAACAGATTTGCTGCTTCTAAAATGGAACTTGGCGTTTTCCCACCTAGATTTATAATTTGATTTTTCGCACGCTCATCAACAGCTGCTTTCCATAAACACGGTAAAATGTCAGCGATATAGCTAAACGATCGTTTTTGTTGTCCATCACCATAGATCGTCATCTCCTCTCCCTGAAGACATTTGAACATCCAAATGCCCAAAACATTCCGATAAGGATCCCAAATATTTTGATACGGCCCATATACATTGTGTGGACGAACAATACAATACTCTAATCCGTGTTGGGCATTTGCGATCTGTATATCCATTTCACACGCATATTTTGCGACGCCATAGGGATCAATGGGCTTTGGCGTGAGTGCCTCATCAAACGGTGCCTCCTGATCTCCATAGACTGCCATTGAAGACGTAAATACAAGCCGCTTAACATCGTATTGAATACACATATTCACAAGAAATGTCGTTGAAATAAGATTATTCTTGTAATTAAAACACCGAATAAACGGACTCAATCCCTCAGCAGCATACGCTGCAAAATGAAAGACATAGGCTACTCGTTCAGATTTAAAAACACTTTCTATCTTTTTCTGAAATTCTTCATTACTCAAATCCCCTTCTAGAAATCGCACACGACTATCCTTGGGCAGAAAGTCTTCATTGCCTCCAAACAAAGAATCTATTGCTAAAATGTCTTCGGATGTTGTAGCCAATACATACTGTAGGAAATTAATTCCAAAGAGTCCTGCTGCTCCAGTAACGACTATCATTCTTGGTAGGATTACAATCAAGTTCTTTAGGACTTCAGACAAAATCCTCTAATTTTTTTGCCACCTTTGGGCCAAACAGTCTCCTGAAACAGTTCACGAATCTCCTTCATCTCCTTTTCCGTCTTAAATGTTGACTTGTAGGCATCTTGAAACTTTTTGGACTCAAGTTCAGCTCCTTTCTGCTCTGTGCAGTTGTCCTTGAACCATTGGATGAACTTCTTTTGTGTAGATGTAAGATCCACCAGAGCTGTCTTTGTAAATAGTTCAGGGCTCAAGGTTGCTTCAGTGTCCTCACCTTCGTGTTCCGTCTCGTGGAGCAGTTCTTTAATGGAATTTGTGCATTCCGTTTCTGCTTGGCGAATAAGAGCCAGAAGCTCTGTATTCATCTGCTCCGTTTTCTTTTTCTGCTGTATCAGAGAATTATACAGAGAATGAAGAGTCTTCTGATGCGTCATTAACAAGTAATGAACAACTTTCATTTTGGATTCCAACTTGGAAATCTCCTCAGACTCTAGGAGTCCTCCTTGTGTCGGTTTTGTTTCCACCAGATCTAAAAATGGACGCAGGGCCTGCAAATACAAAAGGGGATCTTCACGTTTGTAAAAGTTTGTCAAGTAAAAAATCATTCGTCCATCTTCCAAGACTTCTACATCAATGTCTCCTGCCTTGTTATGTCCTACAATACCCGCATACAAGCTCACCATAAAGGCTATGCCTACATCAGGATTGCTTCGCATATCACGATGGAGCTTCTCTACCTCATCCTTGTTGACCATTCGTGTATAGTTCTTGATTTCCCACATAGCCTTCAGAGACTTATACGTCATAATATGATCTCCTCGCTGGGCCTCCTTTCCTGTGCTCTGAAGATCAAATCCCTCCGCTGCTCCAAATGACTTCTTAATGAGCTCCTCCATCGCTACTTCACCCGCCTTGCCCTTCTCCTGAGATCCCAGTTGACGTGTGACACTCTCCTTCATTGATTGAAATTTGTCTTGAAGGCCACGCATCTCTTGTCCAACTTGATCTTCCAGACGACGAATTTGACGGTCCTTTTCTGTCAAGAGATGCTTGTAGATATCTTCCAACTGCTGTTTCATCTGGTCGCGCATTGACTGCTGAAGTTGTTCATCATCTCTGAGCCTCCCCTTTAAAGACTCAAGACGTTCCTCTAAGATCTTTTTTTCTTTTGCAAATTTTCTCTCAAGATCCTCCACGATTTCTGTATTGCATTCACGCCGTGTCTCTTCCACAATAGATTCATACATATACTCATAGACTTTGGCTCCCATCTGAATGGCGTGAGCAGCCTGGTCAGGTGTTGCGCGTCTGAAAAAATATGGTAATACAAATGTCTCTGGCACTGAAAATGAGACTGTGATGTTCATCTTACTTGTAGTTTGTTGACAAAGTTTAAACCTGTTGCGGTCACTCTTTTGGAGTCCATACATACCACTAAGTAGATGACGAGACTCCGAATCCTTACCTACAATGTTCATGGATTGCCGTGGATTCGGTGTCCTATGCAGTCCATCTTTGTATGGATGAAATTTCAAACAAACGCAGATGTCATCTGTCTTCAAGAAGTTTTTGCGAAGGGCCTTCAAACAGATATTGAACATTGTGCTGACAAATATGGTTGGGTCTGCTACTTTGCGGATTCTCTTCCGTGTTGGGGAAAGTCCATCTTACGATTTCATAGCCCCAGTGGACTCTGTATCCTTGTCAAATCAAGTATTGTAGTAAGAAAACCTGCAGTGTTTACACCCTTCGTATGTTCTGGCGGTGTAGATGCTCTCGTTACAAAAGGCATCTTTACACTTGAAATTGAAATGGATCAGAAAAAAATAGACATTGTGAATACCCATTTTCAATCTGATTTTACAGAGTTTCCTTGCTGCCGAATTTCTTATCCTGAAGTTCGTCAACATCAAGAACAACAACTTGCTGCCTTTGTGCGGTATCTTCGGTTTCCTGTGATTTGCGGTGATTTCAACCAAGAACAATTTACTTTTTTTTCATCTTTGGATTCTGAAAAACACATTACATTTCCTCAAACAGGTGAACACCTTGATCACTTACTCGTATTAAATGTTAAACCTAACCCCTTTCATAACCCAAAAATAACGTATTTTGATTCTGTTCCTCTTAGCGATCATATTCCTATACTCTTTGAATTTGACATTGCTGATATCTAAACACAAATTCTCTAGAGTATGTATATGACATTTACAAATCTAAAGCATCAACAACCCTCACGCTTACTCTTCACTAAGTCTACTGACTCCGTAAATCTCATCATAAAAGGACAAGGTGTTGTTGTATTTGATGCTTCTGGACCTTGCTCTTTGATGTTTTGTGATGCAAGTGGAAACCCTGGCTTGAAAGTTCAATTTACTCAAAGGTCTGTGCTTGTGAACCTTGAACCTAGTAATGAACCCCTTGTTGATACTCAAAATACAAAGGGTCTTGCTTCCCAACAAGGGGCCTATTACTGGTTTAGTCTTGATACGCAAAATCAACGCCTCTTTGCGGGAATTGGTGAAGTTCGCAAAGAAACAGTCATCTATACATTTCAAGGAACCTCGCAAACTCTCTCTAAAAAGTTCTTGGAAAGCCTCGTGTCTGTAAAATGTGATGCAGCCAATGTTCGCCAGCTTTTGCGTGATCCTATCACTCGTTCTCTTTCCCTTGTTGTTAAAAATACAAACGAGCTGACAATGCTTGGCCTCGCAGAAGATGTCTACATGCCCAAAGCAAATCTCTCTATGACTTCCCAAAAACTCTATGAATGTATTGCTGGCAAGCAATTTACCCTGAATACTCCTGATTTCCCCGAATTTGTGGATGCCATTGAACACAGCATTGCGACTCCTGGACAATGGTGCTATGAACGCCTCAAACAAAAAGCCACTGAATTTGACAAAGATCACCCCAATGAAAAAGAGACCTACCTTCGGATCACCCTTGGGGAAAACAACGGCGAATCCCCTGGCATTCCCTATGTAATGGAAATCTGGCCTATTGGACATTTTTCACCGGTTCACAATCACGGAGGTGCAAGTGCCATCATTCGTGTGCTTAACGGCGGTATCAATGTAAGTCTCTTCCCTTTCCTAAGTAGCGATTCTGTAGCACCGTTTGCAAATGTTAATTTTGTGAAAGATGACATCACGTGGATTAGTCCCTCTCTCAATCAAGTTCATCAGCTCAAAAATTTAGAAACGAATACGAAGACCTGTATCACGATCCAATGTTATATGTATGAAGAGAATGATAAAAAACATTATGATTACTTTGATTATCTAGATGAAAGTTCCAGGATTCAGACCTTTGAACCCGATTCTGATATGGATTTTGTTGCGTTTAGAAATTTAATGAAGAAGGAATGGGTTGAAGCACATCCCAAGAGATCTTGGTTTTGTTAGGCACAAATAGTTGCATCCTGACGACACACAGGGCAGCGTGTATTGTCCTGAAACCAACGCTCAATCGCCTGCCGCTCAAAGATATGCTGGCAACTCGTTACACACGCGGTTCCCTCTTCAATAGTATTCATTGAGATGGGACACTGCATATTCTCCTTGACCGCGTGACTAATCAACGCACGCACTGTAAAAGCTTGCAAGACAATTGGAGCTCGTGCTGCTGGAGCAGGAGCAGGTGCTGGTGCTGGCCGAGGAATCTCCGCAATCTCTACTGCGCCTGCTGCGCGGTAATAAGAATTCCTGCGAGTGCGAATGGGATGACGAGGAGGCGTTTGTGCGCGATGAAAGGGAATGTCGTTCCGATAATAGTTCTCGTAGTCCCTTGGGAACATCATTGGAACATCAATGTGGCGATTCATCAGCTCTTCATAATCATTGTTGAAGTGAAGGCGCGCACGCTGCTGATCTGTCATCATCATAGGCTGTGAGAAGTTGTTGACATTCCGAAGATAGTTGATAATCATAAAGGGATCTTCATTCTGACGATCCGCTTGGCGCTCTGAATTGTAAGGAATGATGAGCATATCTGGACGAGGAATTCCCACATAGGAATCCAATAGAACCACAGGAATCGTATACTGACGATTTCGCAGGAACATGGGTTGAATCTCAAATCGCACACGCCGTCCTTGCTCCCCTACGTGCATTGAATTGGAAATGTAGAAATCTCCAGTGGATGTCTCTGCCATACCACGATTGTCCAGATACATGGGCTCCAAATTATCAGGTTGATCATTCTCAATGACATAGTGCTCTCGTTCATAGATATGCCGAATATCTGGAACAATTGTGAGAAGCTGAAACTCTACAGGACGAATGGATCGGCAGATGGCAAAGTGATGAGGAAAGCCAGAGTTGTGGTTCATACGAATGACAGAGTTCATTGCGTAATTTTGACGCATCCTTCTTGACATGGACTGATGATTTGGCCTGTAAAACATTTTTTCAATTTTTCACCTACTCTGTAATTATTTTGTAGGTCATTAGGCCCGCTGCTGCAATGAAACACAGAACTACAATTGCCATATACAGCTTTTTCCGAGATGTATGGTCTTGTGGCCACTCTTCTACTCCTGGGATTGGAGGCGTAGGAGGTCGTTTTATAGACAGGCTTTTCTTACGACAAATTGGACAATCATACTCCGTTTTGTCTTTCATCCACGCATTCCAACACTCTGGGTGAACCTTAAATCGGCAGCCACACGTCCTCAGTAAAGAACTATCTACCAAAGGCTCTTGCTTCTCATTTAATTCTTCAATACAGATAAAACACGTCTGTAAGCCTTCTTCAACACTTGAGTTGAGACCCGTGAGCGAATTGACGGAATCGGATGCTTTCATCCCTCTACCTTAATCGGGTTTAAATATCTTTAACTATGTGTGTTCCAGGATGGCGCCCATTTTCCTTTTCGTCCGTCACGGTCAAGCTGAACATAATACCGCTGCAGAACGAATGGGTGATAGCGCATATGAAGATCCCCTGTATCGCGATTCTCGCTTAACTGAACTTGGTCACCAACAAGCCAAGGCAGCTGGACACACGATTGCTGCCCTACAAAATCGCCGCAAAGTTCACGTATATTCTTCACCCCTCTCTCGGTGTATTCAAACAGCAGAGGGTATCCTTGATGCAGGCGTCAAGGCATCTTCCTTTGTTCTTCACGATATGCTTCTTGAGCGCCTTCACAAGAATCACATCTGTAATTCTCGGAAAACACCTATTGAACTTCGTGCTGAATTTCCCAGATGGGATACACGGTTTCTTCCCGTATTTCCCCCACATTTCTCACCCCAAAGTGAACCCTATGAATCAACGGCCTTTCGTATGAGTGCATTTGTGGAACAACTACAGAAAAAATATGAAGACACCTATACAATGATTGTTATTGTTTCTCATCACGATGCCATTGAATCTCTTCTTCATCTAAAACTTACGAATGGACAAGTTGTAAAGCTTGTATGATTTGGGTAAATTAAGATCTTTCATCTTCCAATGACGTTTTACACGAAATGTAGGTTGCTTTTCCTGTTTTGGCGTGGAAGATTGGATCAAGACTCGTTTGCTATGGGCTCTTTCCAGCTCTCGTTTCTTTTTACGTTTTTTGTAAATATCAAACACCTTCATAGTGCCAAAGACACACACCATAATTCCTGTTCCAATGATTGCTCCAAGACCTCCAGGATCCATTTGTTCTGTTCATCCGCACAAAAAAATGTTTCATTTTTTTGGTTCCCTTTCGGGTTTTTACGTTTTTTTAGTTGACAGATGTGCCCTGTGTTCACTCAAGGGCATAGAAGACATCTTCATCTGTGGTCATAGAGCGAAGCTGCATCCGGCCTTCATCATAGTAACGCTGAGGAGTCCGCTTTCGCTTCCTTACAAGAATGTGATCTGAATCAAGCTCTTCATAGGTGGCCTTTGCGCCTGGCTTCATGAGCCAGATGGCTGCCGCAAGAGTGAAGAGACTCATCAGATACATTCCTACAAAGACCATTCCTAGATCTACATTGGAAGCCTGATTGAGGGGCGTAGAGGGACTCAGCCGCTGATAGATACTCTTGGGAAGATCCGTCACTGCAGCAGGAACCTCCTTGATGAGATACTCCTTTGTAGTCTGCATCCGTGACATCATATCTTCATTGAGCCAGAAGTCCATATCAAAGAGAGAGTCTGGGACATTTGGAAGACTGTTCATCATCTCTGTGTAATTGAAGCCAGTCTGCTCCATGAAGTAGTAGGTGTAGTTGGCAATGGCTACAGGGGGCGCAGCAAAGAGGAATGCTGCCTCCTGCATATTGTTCACACCGCGCGTCAGAAGAGTTGTTGCAATCAGAAGAAGGCCGATCATTTTGTATTCCGTTCCTACTTTTTGGAATGCAGCACCGAGCGCTTTCAAATTTTTTGCGACGGGTTTTACTCGTATACACTGGATGGAAAAATTTGAAACTCCATTCGCGCGGGTTTTTGAACTACACCATCCATTCCCTACAATGTGCAGCGAGACACCTACCCTCAGTCGTAAGGAGTTGGCTTTGCGGCAGATGCCGCCTCCTAAGCCCGCACATTCCTTTGAAAAGTATCTTCTGGACGTCTATTGTAAGGACGCAGAGTTCCTCAAGACCAAGAAGCATCGCACTCATCTTCATCGTGCAGTTATTGTCAAGCGAGGCAAGATTCTCGCAGAGGCTACCAACCTCTTGGGCTCTCGCTCTATGGGTTGTGGTTTCTCAGACTGGACCATTCACGCTGAGAAGGCCGTTGTTAAGAAACTTGGAAATCTAAATCATCTTCGTGGTTCAGACCTCTACGTCTTTCGTGTTGGAAATACCGAGGAGGCTTGCTTCTCCAAGCCCTGCTCAGATTGTGAGAGCTTTCTCAAGAAGTGTATGCGGGAGTATGGACTTCGCTTTGTCTTCTACAGTATCTGACGCCTACCCAAAGCAAAACATAATCAACCAATAGATGGTTGCCGCTCTCCTAAAAACACTTCATTCTGGCATTCAAGACCTTCGCCTTCTTCCCCCAAAAGGACAGCCCGCTGTTTCTTTTTTTAAGAAGGCATTCATCAAGGCTGGTCGCTTCACCACCCAATGGGTCCGCCTAGACTTTGATCAAGTTCCTAACTTTGGAAAACAGGCCACAATCACTCTTCCGAGACAAGGACATCTTATTAGTCGTATGTATGTTGTTGTAAACTTTCCAGATATTGTAGGCCCCCAACTTCGTGCAAAAGCCGCAGGAGGAGCTTCCTTTGCTGGGCCCACCTTTGGTTGGACGAACTCACTTGGCCACGCCCTCATTCAGCAGGCTCAGATTGAAATAGGTGGTGCGCGTGTCTCTACACTTGACTCCAGGCTCTTGGAAGTTCTAGATGAATTTCATACACCCCTTGAAAAAGTCACCCTTGTCAACCAACTCATTGAACGCTACGACAATGGTTTCAAAGTAGAAAAAATTGGATGGGATCCCGCACAACGCCCCACTCGCGTCGCTGTGCCCCTTCCCTTCTGGTTCAATCGTGGTGATGCAGGCGCTTTTTTGCCTATTGATGCCATTAGCACAGATCTTGTTCGGTTAACTATAAATTTCGCACCCATTCAAGATCTCTATGTCAGTCAAGATCTTAGCAGCAATGATATTACCAAACCCTTAGGCAAATTATATCCTCAAATTCTTGGCTCATCTTTCTATCAACTAGATTCTGCTGGATCCATTCAAATGTCTGGAATCAATGGTAGCACTACTACACGCACTGTCTCTATCATTCCTAATATTCAGATGCCCTTGAGTCTGAATCTTGGCGATAGCTACATTATGGCCGAATACATCTATTTGGACAAGGCTGAAGCCAATCGCTTCCGCTTGGCCGATATTATTTTACCCGTTCCTCAACACTATGCCTTTGAACCCTACAATACACAGAACTTTACAGAAGTCACTATCCCTTTGCGAATCCCCAATCCTACTCGCGATCTGTATTTCTTTGCACAGCGCGTAGAAGCCCCAAGCTACAACGCGTATTTCCTCGCAACCCGCGATTTGAGTGGATTGGATGTGACTGTAGCTCCTTGGTGGCCTGATGCAAGTGGTCTTGTTGCACAGTATTTTACAGGGGATTATATTCCTGCGTTTACGGTTCGTGAATCCGATCCTATCTCTGATATTATCTTAAACTATGAAGGCAAACTTTTGCGATATGCAACAACGGCTTCCGCTCAGTTCCGAAGTATTTTACCTGCGTTGGCTCAACGAAAAACTCCTTGGGTGAACAAATACTATTATACACTGTCCTTCGGTGTCTTGAATGGGTTCTTACCTCCTACTCTACCTTCTGGCGAAGCCAATCTGGACAAAATCCGACGCATTGATCTTCAACTTCGGTTCAATGCACTTCGCGGATGTGCTCCTGGCACCTCTGTTCCACAATATGTCATCTATATCTGGGCAGAAACGTATAATGTCTTGCGCATCTATGGTGGTCGTGCTGCGCTGATGTTTGCGTATTAAATGAGGGCCTTAATACTTGGTGTGATATCTGTAGAAGAATGATTGTTGTGGATATGAATACACCCCTCAAACCAGTAGAGCAAACACGTATTCAGAAATTCAAACGGAAGGCTCGTGAATGTTTTTGTAATGGACCCGCTGTTCTTGCCTGTTTTTGTTGCACAGTTACCTTTGCGTTTATCCTTGGACTCCTCATTGCAAATGAGATTGAGTTCTCCAAGTAAAAATTTTTTTGGGTTTTGTGATGGTGTGGTGAAGACGTCCTGGCCCTACTCAATGACCATTGGCACCCTCTGTGCCGCACAGAGAGCAGCAATCTGCTGCATCTTCTCCATTCCAATCTTACCAGTCCCTACAAAGGCGTGACGATCTTTACAAGCCCCACAACACTCCAATGAGTCATTGAAGTGAATGAGTTTTACTGGTGTCTTTCGCCTGAAAGCTTCCTGAAGATACTCCAGTGGATCGTGACCAGACGCAAAGACGTGGCACGTATCAATACACGCAGCCAGCCTAGGATCCTTAAAACTCTCCACAAAGTCCAAGAACTCTTCCCTGTCTGTTAGAAGTTCAGTGCCCTGTCCTGCTGGAGTTTCCAACAGAAGTGGACACTCTGGTGTGGCAGCCTTCAACACAAGCTCAATGGAGGCCTTCATTTGCTTGAGTGCGTCTTTGGGATTCTTTTTGACATACTTGCCCACGTGGACAACCACACCCTTTGCGCCAAAGGCATTGCCATACTCCAGATTCCGTTGAAGAAGCTGTGTATTCCACTTGTCCTCTTCCTCTGTGGCGAGATTGATAATATAGGGGCTGTGAATGAAGATCTGCGCCCTAGTCTTCTCAATGGCCTTCTTGGCTTTCGCAAGGTCTTCATCGGCAATGTGGAGCTTGGCTGTGATGGGTCCTGAGAGGAAGATCTGATAGGGCTTCGTGAAATCCTGAATGCTCATAACCGTGCCCTCCATTGTCTTGGCTTTGTGCATATGATGGCCGATACAATATTGGGAACACAGGTGTGTTGCCTCCACAAGATTCTCAAAGCCCACTGTCTGTTCATTGGAAGACCAAGACGTAAGACACTTGAGATAGTCTCCACGCGTCTTCCAGGACTCAATGTTTGCGTGCCAGATGGCCTGCTGAAGAGGAAGAACAAGATACAGATCCTTGGCTTCAGGAATGAGTGCGCCATACGCAAAGACCTGAAAGAGGAAATCCGTCCAATTCTGCTTCATCATTCCTGTGAGCTTGACCTCAAAGACCTGCGTTCGGTTTCGCATATCTGGATGGCCCTCTACAGATCCTGACGTCACCTGCTCCTCAAACCGAAGATCCCCATCCTCTTTGCGAACAGTCTTCTCAAGGCCTCGGCGAGTCTTCTTCAAGCATTCCAAGAAGGGCTCCGTGGTCTTGGAGGCCCTCGCTTTGATCTCAGAGAAGCTTGAACAATACCGCTTGAGGGCCTGGAAGAGATTTTCCATTGTGATCTTATCCACAGGCAGGCGTAGCATCTCCTCCGCAGCAAGCCCCAGAATACTATAGGAATCCTCCTTGGGCAGACTGTTCAAGATGGCAGAGGGATAAGGATGCGTCTTGATCTCTGGTGCAGAAGCTTGAATTGGAAGAAGTTTTTTCAATTCAGCCCTCTGATTGGGATTCATATTTGCAAGAATGTGGCGAACACGAAGGGTTGACATTGTTGCTTAGGATTCAAAAAAAATCGCGTGGAAATTCAATTTTTCACACCTACTTTTGTATAAAGGTTAGGGAGCCTGATAGCTGTGTCTTCATAGGAATCACAGAATACATTTCAAGTGTATCGCTCGTCTCTTCAGGAACTTGCTGGGTTTGCTTCTCCATAGACTGCTTGATACGTTCTGCGAGTGTCTGCACAGGACTGTTTGATGGAGCATAGGGTGGTGTATGCGATTCCTCTTCTTGCTCTTCAGGGGTTGAGGGCTTCTTGGTGTCTTCTGGAGGCGGGGATTCATCTTTGAAACTGTAGCCACGCATAGGACGTGTGGGTGGGCGTGAATCGTCTTTAAAGGCATATCCACGATGAAAGGGCTTTTTGCGTCGCACACGCTCAAACTTAGACTCTTCCAAATTCCATTTCCGAACTTCCGCGGGCTTACTATCATCAATCTTCCATTCTCGCACCTCCTTGACGGGTTCTGCGACCTTGGGAATAGGCTTCTGAATCTCTACCTCTTCATCATCAAGATTCAGAATACTGAAGCGATTCACACTCATTTCTTATGAGGTGCTGAGAATAGATTTTTGTATTCAAGTTTACCCTTCCCCTAAAAATTGCGCGGGCCTTCATTTCCCTGGTCACTGTAAAATGAAACTTGTCATTGTTGAATCCCCCGCAAAATGCCAAAAAATTCAAGGATTTCTTGGTTCCGACTATCGTGTCCTTGCCTCTATGGGTCACATTCGTGCACTTGAAGAGGACTTGGATGCGGTGGGTCTAGATCGTGACTTTGATCCCAAATTCCGTTTCATCAAGGAAAAGGCGAAAGCTATGAATCAACTCAAAGAGGCTGCTGAAGGAGCAGAAACCGTGTTTCTGGCTGCTGACGATGATCGTGAAGGTGAAGCCATCGCATTCAGTGTGGCTTTGCTGCTGAAACTCAATCCTGCTACAACTCCTCGTGCTGTCTTTCACGAAATCACTGAGAGGGCTGTGAGAGATGCTATTGCAAATCCGCGACGCATTGATATGAATCGCGTAAATGCACAACAGGCACGCAGTATTCTAGATATGATGGTGGGCTTTACGATTAGCCGACTTCTCTGGCGTCACGTCGCCAATTCACTGAGTGCGGGTCGCTGCCAAACTCCTGCGCTTCGCCTCGTCGTTGAAAAAGAGGCGGACATTAAGGCTTTCAAATCTGCTAGCAGTTGGAAGATTGGCGGTTCTTGGACACCTTCTGGTTCTGATCTCTCTATGCAAGCTGCTATGCTAGAAGATCTTGAAGATGATGAATCTGCTATGAATTATCTTGAAAACATCCATTCAGACTTGGAAGGCATTGTTACCGCGGCAGAAACCAAGCCGTGGACGGAACAACCTCCCAAACCCCTCATCACTAGCACACTTCAACAAGAAGCATCTGCACTGTATAAGATTAATACGAAGGCAACAATGCAGATTGCTCAACGTCTCTATGAGGGTGGCCACATCACGTATATGAGGACGGATAAGGCTGTTCTATCCGAGGAAGCTGTCGCCTCTGCTCAAATGTGGGTTCGTGATACTATGGGCGCCGAGTATTGTGGTGTTGTCACTGCTGCCGCTGCTGAACCTGAACCCAAGAAGAAGAAGTCTGCCAAGGCTGACAAGGAACCCGAAAAGCCCAAGGCCCAAGAGGCCCACGAAGCCATTCGTCCTACGCATTTTGAGCTAGACCTACTTCCCACAAATGAAGATTGGTCCGCAGTGGATCGGAAGATCTATGCCCTCATTCGGAATCGCGCTATCCAAAGCGTTATGAGTGCTGCTCGTGGTGAAACTCGGAAACTTGTCTTCCGTGCTACAGGTGATCCCTGCGAATTTGATTGGCAGAGCACATATAAACGCACCACCTTTCCTGGTTGGAAGCGCCTCGGTCAACTTGCTCGCCTAGATGATGAAGAAGAGATTCGTGATTCTGAAGAAGCGACGTGGAAACTCGCAACGGCGGTAAAGGTAGAAGCAAAGCTCAAATGGACTCAGCTTGAAGCCAATCCTTACACAACTAAGGCTCCACCTCGCTATACAGAGGCTACGCTTGTTCGTGAACTGGAAAAGAAGGGTATTGGTCGCCCGAGCACGTTTGCAATGCTCATTGCTGCCATCCAAGACAAGGAGTATGTCAAAAAGGAAGATCGTCCTGCTCAGAAAGTTGCTCGCAAGCGTTATACTCTAGAGCCCAATCAATGGCCGCCTACAGGCATTACGTATGAACAGAATATTGGTGGTGAAAAGGATAAACTGGTCCCTACACCCCTAGGTGAGCGCGTAATGAAGTTCTGTGTGGAAAAGTTCGCAGATCTCTTTGACTACGGATTTACCGCACAGATGGAATCTCGCCTTGATAAAATTGCAGAGGGCAATGAGGCTTGGAAACAGGTTCTTCGTGATACATGGGAGAGTTATAAGGAGCGTTATGAAACTCTCAAAGCAGGTGAATCTGAACGCAAAGATATGAGCCGTTCCTTTGGAAATGGCCTCAAAGCTGTTCAAACCAAGAAAGGTCCCCTGCTCCTTATTGAAAGCCCAGATGGAAACAAGGAAAAGACTGTCTTCTTGGGATGGCCTGAAGGAAGAACTTCCTATGATGAACTTACGGAAACGCAAGCACGTGCTTTTGCTCAAACAAAACAACAGGAACTTGGTGGTGCTGAACTGGGATCTCTAGATGGAAAGCCTGTTGTCAAAAAGAAGGGTCCGTATGGGTTCTATGTGCAGTGGGGAACTGTCAAGATGTCTATTCAAGGACCTGAGACCTTTGAACAGATTGAAAAAGCCCTGCGGGAAAAGGAATCCGCAGTCCTTCATACACTTGGTCCCTTTGAATTCCGTCGTGGACAATACGGGCTGTATATGTTCAAGACAGATCTCAAGCAGAAGAAATTTGTAGGTCTTCCCGATGCCCTTGACCCCAAGCAGCTCACACTGGAGAATGCTGTAAAACTCTATCAAGATGGTCTTCAAGCAAAGGCTCGCGCGTCTCACTTTGGACAACAGGCCCCTGCTGGAGGTGCTGCTCCAGCACAACGTGGTGGGGCTCGTGGCCGAGGACGTGGCAATGGTCGTGGACGTGGACGCGGACGTGGGCGCGGACAGTAACTTAAGAATCCGCGCACTTTCTAAAAACATTTTTTCTTATGTGTAGATGGCAACAACTCCTGCGGCGGACATTTCTGGCGCAATCGTGCGCAAAGGCAAATTCCACAACGGCTGGACAGAAGAGCAAGAGGATCTTATGGAAAAGTGGGCAGATATGGCGGCGTGCTATCGCTGGCTCCACGATCGGTGTGAAAAACTATATTCCAAAAACAATATGAGCATTACAATTCCTGTGATTATTCTATCAACACTTACTGGAACAGCATCCGTGGGTCTTGGAAGTCTTGTAGGAGATAATCCTGATACCCAGAAGTATGCACAGATAGCTATTGGTGGAGTGTCACTTGTTGCTGGAATCTTGACAACCCTAGGCAACTTTTTACGGTATGCGCAGCTCAGTGAATCCAACCGCGTTGCAGGCATTTCGTGGGGCAAATTCCAGCGTCAGATTGCTGTAGAGCTCTCACTTCACCCCAATGATCGCTTGGACTCTATGGATTTTATTAAGATCTGCCGTGCTGAACTTGATCGTTTAATAGAACAAAGCCCTCCTATTCCTGATTCTGTTATCAATCAATTTATGGTTGAATTTAAGGACTTGCCTGACCTCAAACGCCCTGATATCTGTAGGGGTATTGAGCACACAGAGGCCTTCAAAGACAAGAAAACACGACTCAAGTTTATTGCTACAGAAGCGGGTTTAATGATTGCTCACAAGAAAAAGATTCTCCGTGATGAACTCATTCCTGATATTGACAACCGCCTCACAAAGATAATGGACAACAAGATTGATGAACTCCGTCGTGACTTGGGAACACGAGTCCCTGAACCTCAAACACGTGGACCTGCTGTTAATCTTAGTTCTACAATCTCATCTATTCTTCCCCAACTTGGCCAGAAAAAAGTCAGTGCGTATGAACCCGATTGGAGAAAACTCGTTCGTCGCACGACTGAATCTGCTGCTCCCACCCTAGATGAGGGTATGTTTTCTATTGAAAACCCTATGCGTGCGCGTCAAAACACAGATAGCCTTACTAACATTGCCATTACTGTAGAGACTCCTAACTCAGCGAAGTAAGTTAGTAATCGTGAAGGCACTCAAACATCGTATCTACATCCTCTTGCGTAAATCCACGAACAGAGATTACTTGAAAGGAAGAGTCTGTGATTGAAAGAGCTTTATACAGTGCACTTGAAAGAACAAGTGTTTGAATGCGCAATGATGTAACCCACTCTAGAGGAATAGGCTTCTGATAAGTCCCATAATACTCCATTACTGCATCCATATTGATGTATTCGTAGTCGTATTCATCAACTCGGATTGTTTCTGGTCCCTTTTCTGTGCTGATTTCTTCTACACCAGATGTTTTGATCATAACATCCGTTGCCCAGAGGATTTCAAGACTCTCTAGAGCAGGAAAGGAATGAAGAGCCATCCACGCCTTAATCCTACGAAAGGAATCCGCAACAAGCCTCCAATCTGCAGTAGGTTTCCTATTGTAACGCATATCCACCTCGCCCCTAATGAAGAACTGAAGAGTCTTGAGTTTGGGGAAATGGAATGCCTCCTCCATACACCAAATCAATGACACCTCTGAAATACTGAGAGCTTCAAGGCACTCTGTATTGGCTTTACATAGAGCCCATTCCTTCTTCATATCCTCATAGTAACGTGCATTCAACTGAAGACCTTTTACGTTTGCCTGATGAGGATCCATTAGATCCATACACGTGACAGCTGCGCTGTTGGGTTTCAAATTTTATGGCGGATGAAAAATTGAAATTTGCGCAGCAGCAGTTGGATAGGTTACAAAATGGATTCAACGCAACTCATTCTTGACGCACTGGAGACAATGAGGAAGGGAGATGTGGCTCGTGGTGAAAAGTTCTCTGCAATTGCTTACGCAAAAGCCATTAAGGGCATCAAAGAACTTAAGAAGCCCATCACCTCTGTAGAAGATGTCGCAGGCATTGCTGGAATTGGCAAGAAGATCACTGCAAAGATTGATGAGATCCTCAAGACCGGCAAACTCGCTGCCGCAGAACGCACCAAACAAGAGATCAATCTGGACATCTATGATAGCCTCTTGAAGGTTCACGGAATCGGCCCTGTAAAGGCCCGAGAACTCGTCAACAAGCACTCCATCAAGAGCATCGCTGAGCTCCGTGAAAAGCAGGAAGAGCTCTTGAATGAAGTCCAGAAAATGGGTCTCAAGTATTATGAGGACATTCTTGAGCGCATCCCTCGTGCTGAAATGATTGAGCACAATGATCTTCTTCAGGCTCATCTCCCCAAAAAGGGTCACGGCGTAGTTGTCGGCAGTTTCCGTCGTGAAGCCGAGACCTCTGGAGATATTGATATGCTCCTCGCATTTCCTCCAGATGTCAGTGGCGCAAAGCAGAAGAAGCGCTTTGAAGAGTTTGTAGAGGCTCTTAAGACAGAGGGGTATATTAAGGATATCCTTGCAAAGGGCACAAAGAAGTGTATGGCTGTAGTGCAGTTGCCTGGAAAAAAGGCACGCCGCCTGGATCTGCTCTTGACTCCTCACGATGAATATGCCTACAGCATTCTATACTTCACGGGTTCTGATAAGTTCAATGTAGCCTTCCGAAAGCACGCACTGACGAAGGGCTATACCCTCAATGAACATACATTGAAGCCCCTCAAAGAGGAGACTCCTCACGCACCACCCATGTCCACAGAAGAAGATATCTTCCGCTTCTTGGGTCTGCAGTTTGTGGAACCCAAGAATCGTAAGGGTGAGGAAAATGTTCGTGCCCTGGATTCCTAGATGAGGTAGATGGTCAAGGTCTTTCACCTCAACAATCCGCGACTTACACTCTGGGAAACACATTTTGAACAAGCACGCACAAAACGAGAAGCAGATGTCTGGGTAGCACACCAAGAACAACTCTTACGAGATGCTGTAGAAGAGACTATTACAAATTCTCAAAAAAAACCTAAAGCACTTTTTTTGTGGACGTCAGAACCCTACTTTTCTACAACACGAAATACAACATCTACTCTCTATGGGATCCCCATGTATATATTTAATCTCTGGAACCGTCGTGCCCTGTATCACAATGGCACTTTTTTGTATCAAGCCTATCCAACGGCTTTACCGCATCGGCCCCCTGTAAGAACTGCCTGGCGATCGTCTTTGACGTGTGCCCTTATTACCTATCCACAAGACACTGGTATTGAATTTACACAAGAACGATTAAGTGTTGCAAAACACGGTTACGCAAAGGGATTGTGCCATATTTATGGGAAGGGATGGCCTCCTGGATTCAGTCGTGAAAACAGCCGAGAGGGTGAATGGTGGAAATCTAAACCTGGCATCTTGGAAAAGTATGACTTCTGCTTGGCAATGGAGAATTGTCTCCAACCCTATTACGTGAGTGAGAAACTTTGGGATTCTATACTCAATGGCTGCTTACCCATTTACTGCAACAACGGAACCATTTACAATGATTTTCCACAGGGATCCTTTTTGGATATCCGTGACTACAAATCTCTAGATGATCTCTGGCTCGCAGTAAAAACTATGAGCCTGGAGGAATGGAATCGGCGATTTGACCTGTGCTGGACGGCTATGGAAACCTTGTGGAAAAAAGGACATGGTGTTGATACCTGGAAAGACTCTGTAGAAGAAGTTCAACGAGTTTTGAATACCCTCTAGACATACTGTAATTCTTGGAGAATGTTGCTTAGAAGGTAGAGTATACTTTTTTCAATTCCAAAGGAGGGTGACCAGCCAGGTGCTAGAGAACATTTGAACTGCTCAATAATATCTTGAACTTGCTTTGCTTGCTGTGTGGCTGTTATAAATGTAAATTGAGGCGGCCGAATGGGAAATTCATGTGAAATGCGCATATGAATTTTGATGGTATTAGAATCCGCTAAATATTTATAAATATTGCGTTCAATATCTTCAGGAAGACATGCGAGAGGCACACCTTCAAGTTCAGCAAGATGATTTTGCTCACGATGAATCACAAGAATATAGTTTCCAAGAATTTCTTGTGGCTCTATATGAATGCGCAAAGTTACCTGTAATGATCCATCACAGGTTGTCTCAGGAATCCCAAAGTATTCATGGATATTCTTGAACTTCGTTGGCATCGCAAACTGCATAAATGTCTCAATGACCCTTGGCCTTGGAATCCCTAGCATTTTCTAGTCAGTTTCTTGGTTATACGCAATGCCTCAAATTTGGACCAGGGGCAAGTAAAAAATTGACCTAAACTCATTTCACAAAAGGTAAGTAGAAGATGAGTCAAGTGAATGCTGCTCGTGTTGAACCCGTTCAAGAAGGTGCTACTGGCGCTGGTGCAAATGAAGTTGCAGATCTGACGGCTCTTCCAAATCTTATCAAGGCTTGGAAGACGCTTCAAGATGAAACGAAGGAACTTCAGGCGGCTATGCGTGAAAAGAGGACGCGACTCAAGGCTATGGAAGAAATGATTCTTCAGTCAATGAAGCGCAACAATATCGGTGCTCTGGACCTCAAGTCCTCAGGTGGACGCATTCTGTATCGTCGCAAGGCATCCAAGGAGTCTCTCGGCACCAAGAATCTTTCAAAACTTCTTGCTGAAGCCCTCAAATCTGAGCAGAAGGCCACGGAGGCTCTCAAGTATATTGATGAGCACCGTGGGAGTAAGACCAAGGAGAGCCTGTATTATGAGCAGGAGTAAATTACCAAAAATAACAATACCCCCCATCAAATTCCTCCAAATCAATACTTACCAGGCCCCAGTAGTCATACATCTTCTAGTTGTTGACTACCTACGTTTAAAACCTCAAAGGCTTTTCCAAAATTTGAAATGTTTTTTTCAGTAAGAAGACTAGTAGAATATGAGTTCTCCGTTCAAACGTCAACAAATCTATCACGAGTATCAGGCCAAGAAGTTTCAGATCAAAGCAGCAGATGCCTCCAAAGAGATTGTGTATCCCAACCAAACGGAAGCTGCCAATGAAATCTTTGAAGCCTTCCTTCTTCAGAACAAAGTCGCTGTGACTCTTATTGCCCTGCCTCAAGCAGGAAAAACAGGAACCTTCCTTGAAGTTGCATATCGTATGTGCACTTTCAATGATGACGCCAAGGCCATTGACCCTGAGCAACTCCTAATTATTACTGGTATGAGCGATCGTGAGTGGAGATGGCAAACATCCGATGATATGCTCACAACCTTCCAAAAGCGTGTCAAGCATCGCGGTCAGTTTGAGTCTGTGCCTACACTTTTAAACACCATTCACGACAGTCTCATCATCATTGATGAGTGTCATATCGCTGCTGAAAAGGAACAAAGTATGAGCGCAATGCTCCGAGATGCTGGACTCCTGAATATTGAGGAACTTCGCCGCCGTCGCATCTTCCTTCTGGAAGTCTCTGCGACTCCTGGACACACCCTATATGACACGCAAAATTGGGGTGCCGACAATCATAGTATTGTCATCCTCAAGGAATCTCCTATCTATGTGGGATTCCGCGACTTTATTCGTGAAAATCGCCTTCACGATTCCTATGATCTCACAAAACCTGAGGAAGTTCTTGATCTCATTGACTTTATCAAGCAAACATTTCCTGAGCCTCGTTATCATATCATTCGTCTCGCAGGCAAGAAAAATGCGCTAACCGCGAGCCAACTTATTCGGCAATTTGCGGAACAAAATGGATGGCTCGTAAATAATCACAATTCCACTGAACGAATGTGGGATCTGGATCATATTATGACTCGTCCGCCTTTGTATCATAGTATTATCCTTATCAAGGAGTTTTGGCGTGCTGGAAAGCGGCTTTGCGATAAGTATGTAGGAATTGTTCACGAACCCAAGACTGTCATTGAAGATACAAATGTAACGTCACAGGGACTTACGGGTCGCCTTTGTGGAAATGATAAGCGTAAGGGTCCTGGAGCCCCTCATTGTTTCTGCAATACCAGTCTCATTCACGATTACCTAGCGTGGATTGATGCGAAGGGTGATTATTCTGCAGTCTTACGATACAAGTCCAAGAGCCTTACCGCAAAGAAAGGTCGCATTCACGCAAAAGAATCCTTTACTCATCATACAAATGTAGGTGGCGTGAATTATGTTGAAACGAGTCCCTATGATATCACTCCTGTGTTTGAAAGTCTTACAAAGCTCAAGGCATATCTTCAAAGTATTATCCACATTGGAAAGATTACAGGCTATAACAATAACGATGGCTACATTCAGTATCGTGGTATGACCATTCCTCTTCGGGTCTACAAAGACAAAGAGGATTTCGCAAAGATGGACATTTACAGTGCCATCAATCTAGAGGCAAAAGCCGAAAATATTGTGTGCCGTATTATGCCTGTGAATCACAATAGAAGCGTCAAGTGGGTAGGCATCTTTAGTAAAGCAGCAACACAACCTGTTATTAATTCTGTGATTATTCCCAATACCGCCCAACAGACACGCTTGCCATTTTGAAGGGCCTTTTGATGCTTAAGAAGGACGGATTGTTTTTATTGAGATGGTGTGTAATTGTATAGCAGACAAACCCACTTATCCGCAAAATGAAGAGTGGGGACCCCTTTTGTGGTGGATCCTTCATACACTTGCAGGAAAAGCTGGCACGCAAATGGATTCACTCCTTCGTGCAGATGAACAACGTGCCTGGCCACTCTTTGTCAAAGAATTAGCCAATATGCTACCCTGCCCTTATTGCCGAGATCACTTACAAGACTATCAGCGAGCAAACCCCTTTACGCTTCCCAAAGAAGCATCACAATGGAACTCGTATGTAACAACCTACTTCTATGATCTGCACGAAGCCGTCAATACGCGCCTTGGCAAGCCCAGTTTTCCAAAAGAGGACCTTGCTCAAACCTATCGCGATACCAAGCTCTTCAAAGAGAAGTTTGATGCCCTTCAGAAGATTGAGGATCGTGCGATCAAACAAGGCGGTGTCAATCTCTTTGCGTGGAGGGCGTGGTTAAAACAGATGACTATGTTACGAGCTACTTTGATGTAAAGCGGGTTAAACTCGTATGGTCTATATCATATAAATGGAAACGGTCACGCTTCTCTACAGCTGGTATTATCGAGTCACTGGAAAACACTATAAGAGCAACTACGAATATCCGTTTGAACTAAAAGGGCGATCCATAGGAACATATACTGTGGACACGACAAGACCTTTCAATGATCAACTTCTTGAAATTAAACAAAGAATAAAAGATGATTTGAGCAAGAGATATAAGGCTCGGGCTATAGAGAATTTTGAACATTCTGAGGACGAAGAGATTGATTATGAAGAGTTCCAGATATACAATATTCGCGAAGCCAACCGATGGAGTGAGGTGGAAGATTTTTCTTATTCCAAGTAGAAAATGAACGTGCTCGGCCAAGCTACCAAAGCTGTTGTGGAGGGAATGTCCGGTTCACCTGAGGCAGAGAAGCGTAAGCAGACGTATGTTGATTTGATCGCCATCCTTGTTGCGTTTGTGCTGACCCTCATCATCCTCGCCTTCATCGGCCAACTCCTCTGGAACAATGTTGTCGTTGACCTGATTTCTGTGGCCAAGCCTGCACGAAGTGTCTGGCACATCCTGGGCCTGTTCATCATTGTCTCCTTGTTTCGCTGCTAAGTAAAGTTGAGTAGTGCGGATTAGACTGTGGGTCAAGTAGAGGGTGGGCAATGAATCTTTATGGCAAAACAGACGAGAAACTTCAGATACTTCTGGAAGAAACCGAGTTAGAATACAATGAAATACGTAATTCTGGAAGAGATACGTATGCCATTTCGTGGAAATATGATTATGTGCGTGGAGAAATTCTGCGACGGAAACTCAAACTTGCTGAAAAAAAGTTGGTTGAA
>JACCDO010456685.1_pt1 | contig 28415 bp, 23 predicted proteins | sample 7446101 | NCBI WGS metagenome assembly JACCDO01 (sample SAMN15323440, study PRJNA562643) | freshwater metagenome | isolation source: river surface water | place: USA:Blue River Watershed | collected 2017-08-16
CGTCTTTCTCACCAGATGACACCAGATGCGCCGAAATGAGAGTATTACTATATGAAAATGGTAAGAAGCAGCAAATGCATCGACACTTCGACCACGGGATGTACGGGTTAGTCGTGTTGCTGTCGCTCGGCTCAACTGCCGATTTCTTTATCCGTGTTGGACCTGATGATGAAAGAGTTATCCAGCTCAAAGATGGGGATATACTTGTATTTGATGCAGCAAGGCAGAGTCAAGTGTTCCATGGTGTGGATGCAATTTGTAACGACGACCCACGGAATAATGAGAAGAAAGAAGTGAATAAAAACGGGTTGACCAAGTTCCAGCAAGCGCTTCTTACACCTTTTTCGCGGGTCAGTGTTCAATGGCGCCTATATTATCCCGAGCTTGGAGCTCGTGTTCAACTAGCCTGGCTTGCCCGTAACTTATACTCATTTGAACCTGACCTCTTCGAATATTGCTGCACAAGTGTTGGTCTGGCAGGCGACGGGGATCTCCGCTCGCCTATTGCGTCACCAAAACGGAAAGATAACTTACAATTTCTTGTCGATTTTGTAAGCAAAGACATGGCTAACCGCGTTGGTGCGTTGATGCGACTTGTAAGTAATATTTGCGCTCAAAATGAAACGAAATACCTCAGCGCAGAGATTTATAAGTGGAATGTCGGCGGGCACAGATGCCAATTCGAGTGCGCGTGGCACATAGACAAGGAGTGCAGCCATGCGGCGTTTGAAGAGCAAGTTCGGGTTGATTTACCACTAACAACAAGTTGTAAGAAATGCAAGTGCTCGTTGCCAGCGAGGCAAGGCAAAGCTAAATCCGGCGGTTTGTATGCATCTTGTAGCTTGTACGACTACAAGTCACGGTCGGGAGGGTGCGGGTTCTTCGAGTGGATCGAGGACAACAACATGGTTTTCATCAAACTTCCTCCTTTACCGTTTTAAACGACGGCCTATAGTCTAACTGTAATGTATGTACACTATCCTCGAAGGGAATCGGCTACACCGTCTTTCTTTCCTCTCTTTTCATCCTTTTCCTCCTCCCTCTCTTCTCTGTTATCCACACCCTAGAGACGTTAAAAAAGAAGGAAAAAAAGAGGTAGGAAAAAGAGGAATGAGTAGTCGCTATCAACACTTGCTCCGCCCAAAGAACCAGCGGGCGGCAGATGCAAGCACAGCAACTCCATCAATTCATAATATAATGGACAATAGTATAGAGAGAGCCATGTATGATGAGGTGTTAGGACCATTAGTAAGTCGTGGTGCGGTGTCATATCATAACTATCTAGCATCGAAGCCATCGACACAAGCAGCTCTTAATGAAAATATAGAGTACAGCAATATTAGTAATCCGAAAGAAATTCAAAAAGAAAAGAAAATATTACCCAAAGTATCAAGTCCAGTAGCTGCTAGACCATCTACTGCTGGAGGTGCATCCTCATCATCACCTTCATTGTCATCTACTAATCCAACTCCAAAGAATGACTTTAACACATCAGTATTAACTAGACTTGCTGATGTGGAAAGTGATTGTAAACTATTACGTCGAACATTAGCTGAAAAGGTCAAGTATATTGATCAATTAGAGAAAGACAATGCCGCGTTAAGAGTGCTCTCATCGCAGTCGCGGACACTTGGTGGCACCGGCAGCGCCGCACTTATGGCAGAATTGCGTCAGACAAAAGAAGAAAATATTAAATTATTAGAGCAAATTAATGACATGAAAATATTCCTGAATGACTACGGTTTGGTTTGGGTAGGCAACGACGTGGAGAGCAGTATGTGCACCGCGGAAAGTGTTGACGAGGTGCAGCAGAAGGCGCCCGCACTTGACCTGCAGCACATTGCGCCTTACGCTGACTTTAAAATGAAAATTGATGAATTAAATGCCTTGATATGCGCTGAACCAGCTCAAGTAAAAACTGAAACAGGTGAGCTTACTCACTCACTCACTCACTCTTGCTTACTCACTCACTCACCTACTTACTCACTCACCTACTCACTTACTCACCTACTCACTTACTCACTCACTCACCATGTGTACTTGCAGGTGGCTCTGGTCAGTCAATCCGCGCAAAGTTTGTCCAAGCAAGTGAAATGGTAGAAAATATCAAAATAATTTTCTACCGCAACGGACTCATGATCAAGCGCGGCCCGTTCCGCTCCATCGACAGCAAGTCCTACCGCGTCTTCGTAACGGATATAATGGACGGTTATTTCCCTTCTGAATATCGTGAGGAATACCCTGATGGCGTCATCTTTGACCTGCTAGACAAGCACTCGGTAGACTACGAGGTGGGCGGCGATGAAGACATCAAGAACCAGATGAGCGCCAGCAACTTCCTCGCTCGTTTACCAAAAACTATAGTAAAAAATGGTGAAATTATTGATGTTCGAGCCGATATCAAGTCCAAGTTGAGTTTGAATGAGTTGGCGCCCAGCAAAGACGTTGAGAGCAAGGTTGTTGCGGCAAAACAAGTTACAATTTTACTTGAAACACCTGCGAAGCAGCGCGAGGACAGTCAAGAGAAGAAGGTGGCAACCATCCAAGTCAAGTGGACCGATGGGAATATCTTTCAACTTGCTATGTTTCATGATGACACAGTTGCTGATGTAAAAGCCGTTATAAGCAAGTATTTGGATGACAATGACAGCAAGGATAGTAGTAATAGCTTCGAGCTACGCACTGCGTGGCCAAGCAAAGCTTTGCCGGATGACGTGACTATCGAGAGCGCAGGACTGACGCCGAAGGGATCACTACACGCGCGAGTACTCAAATAAATTGTGTAACTAATGTATATAAACACGTGGTGGCTCGTCCCGCAGCTTTCACTTGGTCCAATTAGGGCTTTTGCTGAGTCGGAAGCAGTTCACGAAGCCTTTCCGGCGGAGTACCTTCAGGACGTAGAGAAGAAAGAGTGAGAATAGAAGTAGTAACGCACTTAGGTAGACGTGAGTACTGATGAACGCCTTCCCCGCAGCCACTTCTAGCTCTATATCCGCCTCTATTTTGTGTACAAACCCACTGAAATCCGCGACATCCTGGTCGTGACTCATTGGTAACGATGCAGCTACATCTGTCCCTTCTTTTCTCTCCTTGCCCACTCTACCACTGGTGACAAAGGTGTTCCACTTGTGCATGTCCGCGGGATTGCTGTGATTGAAATAGATGGAATAGGGATCACGGACGTCCTCGAACTCTTCCGTTACCGGGTTATACTTGGGTATATACTCCGGTCCCAAGGGATGCTCCTTGAAGGGAACATACGCAATGTTACCACATCGATTACTCAAGATTTTTCTATCTATTGTGTCCACACCAGAGAATTCTATTGCTTGCCGCAGTGTTCGGCGATCCCCTACACAGTGAGTGAGTGGATGAGTGAGTGAGTGAGTGAGTGAGTGAGTGAGTGAGTGAGTAGTGAAGGGATTACAGGGATTACTTACCTAACCCGTATTTACTTTTTCTTACTTTCATTGCATCCAACCCAAATTCACGATCAAATTTTGAATCATTTTGCTCGGACACCCCCGTCAACGTCATCCCTAGCAACAGCTTCAACCTGTTCGCCGACGTCGTCGGGTCGCCTTCCGTTACATTCACGCCGTTCCCCCACCAATCCATGTGCTTGCTGTCGGACTGACTGATGAGGTAGTTATGGACCACGTATACCCTGTTAGGTGTGTAGATGTCATATCCCCACGTGAATAAACGGACCGACCGAGAGAACTCCTCGCCGTCAAAGATATGCGGGGTGTGGGGATCATAGGGCACCTTTCTCTCTGCGTGACACTTGGAGAAAGAGAGTCCTGCACCCCATATAGCGTTCGTAAGCTTAGGTCGAGGTAACATTCGTGCACATTTAGTGCCCCAGTTCCTCACCAAGCCATGCGCGCCGCCTAGCGTCACCATGCACAAGTGTGGCACCTCGTGGAGACCGTTCAAGCCTTTCTGTCCTTCGCCTAAATGAGGTAGTTCTTCTATTGCTGTCACATATGTAGACAATACCGCGTATTCATTATTTGTACTTCCCCACATTTTCAACATTTCCGAGTCCCAATTTTGCACAAAATCCATGTGAGAATCTGTTTGCATGCAGAATTCTTCGTCTTTTACCATAGTTGAGCCGTGCGCTCTTGCCCATGTTGGTCCCTTCGCTATTCTGGCATAAAATCGTTTCATTGTTACTTGTTCACGGTATGGACAATAGTTTTCGTCGCCTTTACCAGCTTGGGACATTAATCGGCAATATTCATCCAAGCAATCCAGATCCTCCGGCATGTTTTGCTGGACAACACCCACTGTGATTCTAGCGGGGTTCTTGGCTTTCGTAAAGAGATTAAACAGAGTAACGGGACAAAGTTTGTCTCGATACGACGCCATTGTGTAGAAAATCGTGGTGTTATCATGTAAGTAAGACAAAGATGTTGGTGGATAAGGTGTTCCGTTGACAGTTTCTAATTCTGGTTCATATAATATCCAACCAACATCTTTTCCCATATAGACGCAAGGATCTCCACCACCACATTTCGGATGCGCTTTAGACTCTGCCGACATTGTATCTACTCATGGACAGACTCTGCTGCAATCTCTCACACTAACCTAGTCAATCAATGCACAAGCACTCGCTCACACACTTTCCTATTATTTTTACAAAATGGACTCCAAAAAAGTGATGAAATTTGGTACCGGTGGTGAATTAAAGCTCTTAACAAGTAGAAATAAGGGATAAAAGGATGCGAATCGGCGAATTTACTTGCCTCGCAGTCCGCAGAAAAGGCATCGTGCAGTGGTTCAAAGGGTATTGGTCTATTTTGGAGGTGTCCACCGGCAGGGAAGGTGCCCTCCCAATCGCTACATGCAAGTGGTGTAAGGTGCAAACTGCGCCATTAAACTCCTTCGCGTGATTCTTTCTATTGAATTCTTGTTAACTTCTATAGTTCTAACTAGAATTTCCCGAAGTACCGACACGGTCCGACTGTTATGTTGGAGTTGGGAGAAACCATATCTCTGCGCGATGTCGGACGAATCGGTGTGCGTCGCACTGTATGACTTCCAGGCAACTGAGTCTGATGAGCTAAGCTTTGCCAAAGATGATGTGTTGGAAGTCATAGAAAAGCAAGAAGATGATTGGTGGTTAGTACGTCGTAATACCGAAGTAGGATTAATACCATCGAATTACGTATATACAGCTGTATCATCACCGAAGGAAAAGGTGCGGGAGAAACCTATCATGAAGACTCAACGCGTAAATGAGGCAACAGCAAAGCATCATCAGTCGAAAATCCCAAAGTTAAGTCATAAACAAGGTTATTCTCAAAATAATACTGCTAGAAATAATAGTGTGAAACCTACTCCTAGTGCTCAATATGGACACGGCAATGTGTCGAATTCTGCTGACTTACTACGACTACAAGAGCTAAGAGAAGAAGCGGAAATAAAAATTGATCAATTAAGAATAGCTGTAACGAATCAAGAAAAAGGATCTCACAATAACAATGATAACAAAGAATCAATAATTGACAAGTTGAATGAGTTGCTAGTTACAAGCAGCAGTAATTCCGACGAAACAGACTTAATACGCGACATGAAGTCAGTAATGAAGAAACATTTATCCTCATGGAGTGGGCATGTAGATACAAAAAACAATATGCAACAGCAACAGGTGAAACAACCAGCAAAAACTCCCATCAAACCTGTTCCTAACGAGTTACGGCAGCGAAATATCGTCTTGAACACGAATAGCGCGTCACAAGGTGTGCTTAATCCCGGAGTAGATGGTGGAAATAGCGTCGCATCGCACGGATCAGTTACATCGCATGACAAGCTACCGAATATAAGTAACTCACCTACATATGCAACACCTGCACATCAAAATATCCCTAAGAAGAAGCAGTTACTGTCGCCACTGCAGCAGAGCACCGTAGTAGAAGGAATCCGCTACCCGCAGTGTCGGTCGCTCGTCTACAAGCCATCCGAGTCACCTGATAATGACTCTATCTTGTCTAGTCAACCACCAACATCCAAGCTAGCTTTGAAATATGTTCACGGTTACGACGGCGACATAGGCCGGCACGGCGGCACTATTCGCGGCAAGAACATCATGTTTGTGAACGCCAATAGAGTTGTATTTCCTGCTGCCGCCTTGGTAGTAGTGATGGATATCAACAACAACAACAACAACAACAACAACAACAACAACAACAACAACAACAACAACTCTGGTGCAAGACATAACCAGGGATTCTTCTCGGGACACAACGAGGATGTGACGTGTGTTACCATCCACCCAGAGAGAGCAATCTGTGCCTCGGGGCAGATGGGGAAAGACGGTCGAATTTGTGTGTGGGATCAGTCGCTCATTCAACCTGGCCATCGCGAGTATCACTCATTGATTGAGCTGTACATGGCGGGAGGTGTCCGAGGGGTGTGTGGACTCAACTTCAGTGGTGACGGGGCCTTCTTGGTGGCCCTTGGCATAGACGAAAGTCACACAATTGTTATCTTTGACTGGGCGAATGGCAACGCTGTTGCTAGTGCAAGAGTAGGTCATTCTGAAGTTTTTCAAATGGGCTTTAATCCCTATTTGTACGTGGGTGTAGACAAGTTTGTTGATGCAATAGGATCACCACATAAGCTCTCTTATGACGACCAACAACCAGCCGGTTGCTACACGCTTATCACTTGCGGTGGAAGACAAATAAAGTTCTGGACTTTCAAGAAATATCTCGAGCGCAACGACCAGCTGACCATCGACGCCGCGGGATTTCGCGGTCGTCAAATGCCTAAAAGCAAGTATAACTGGGTGAGTAAGTACGTGTTAGAAGGAACTAATGGGATATTTCCCAAGTCGCACCATCCACACCCAGCGCATAACTCGACCGGGCACTCCCCGGACCATCCGAACATTACCTGCTTCGTGTCTGTGTGCGACGACGACGATGACAGCGGTGAAAGCATGCCTAAATCCCGCATATTCACCGGTACCTCCACAGGTGCCATCTATATTTGGTCGTTTGTAATTGAGCCCAATCCTAACGGCTTGCTTGACGGCTTGGTTACGTGGCAGCCTAAAGGAAGGCTGTTATCCGTGATAACCGACGTGCATGACGCCCCCATCTGCGACCTCGACTATACCGGTCGCTGGAATCCCTTCGAGTACGAGGACGATGAAGATGATAATAATCTTATCAAGAAAGTCTCACCACGTACGAATAGGCTGTGGAGTGAACGCATCGTCTCGTGCAGCAAGGACGGGACTATCAACGTGTGGAAGGTAGACCGCTCGAACAACCTGCAATCCCTACCGTTTGAACATATTTCAGGGGTAAATATATCTACCACTGACATAACAACTAGTAATCCCCGCTCGATCCATTGGGATTTAAGTGGGACAGTGGCTATAGTGGGCACCACCGCCAACTCCATCCTCTTACTCACCGGTGACGGCCTTGTTACTAACACCTCACTTGATAACAATGACACCAAAAATGGTTCCATTCAAATTGATCCCATACTTCGCTCTAACGCCGGTAAAGTGCGGCGTGTAGTGAGTCATCCCTACTACAACATCTACCTTACCTTGTCATCAGACAAAACTATACGCTTGTGGGATGGTAGTAATCACTCACAAATTAGCTGTTATAAATTTCATGAGAAAATATCTTGTGGTGCCTTCTCACCTGATGGGAAAGCCATTGCAATAGGGAACGAGTCAGGTGAGTTAGTAGTGTTAGAGTGTGCCTTGTTGCTGCAAGGGGGTGTGGTCAAGCAAGGTGGGGATGGACTAGGTACTGATCATTGGAGAATTATTATGAAGAAAAATGTTGCAGCAAAAACAGGGAAAATTCCTGTACCAAGTGATGGAAAAGCCGTTGGTGCACATGGTGGTGAAGAGAGTCCGCGTGGCAGCGGAGGGCGTAAACCTAACAACCGCAAAGTAATTGAGAAAACCCATGAAGTATTAGAACTAAAGTACTCCCCTAACGGCGAGATACTAGCCGTTGGCTGCCGGGATAATCTGATTCATCTACTTATGGTGAGTAACAACTACAAGAGACAAGCGGTGTGTCGCGGTCACTCGAGTCACATCAAGAATATTGATTTCTCTGCTGACTCTACTGTGATCCAGTCGACAGACGTGGTGCGAGAGCTTTTGTTCTGGAACACAGCTACCGGTAAGCAGATCAACAATGCTTATGCTGTGCGCAACGTGGACTGGTTCACGTGGACAAACATATATGGTTGGCCTGTGCAAGGGGTGTTCAATGGCACCAAAGGAGCTGTTCAAGAGGGGGAAATCAATGCCGTTTGCCGGTCGCATAACTCCAACTTACTCGTGGCCGGAGCCAGCAACACAGTGGATTGCTGCGTCAAGTTGTATCGGTACCCGTGCCTCGAGAACGCTATGCCATATGTATACGGTGGACACACCTCACCTGTATTAGATGTAACATTTTTACCGGATGATAATAAAGTGGTTTCCGTTGGAGGAAACGATGCAACTATTTTTGAATGGGATGTAGAAAGCGTATGAATGTGTATTATTACTAGAGCTAACTTACCTTCCATCTTCTCTTCTACTGACCTGTTAAGGGTGCTGTGAGAACTTTTAGGGTGCTGCGAGACGGAGTCTATGAGTGTGTATTGAGGGGTAGAGTCAAGCGTGCGTTAGATAAGTTGGAATTATTTACAAATTATTAAAGTTTACTATAGCCGTTGCAACTTACTCACTTAAAATGAACAGTTCCTTTAACAAACATAGGAACAGCTGCGAATATAATATTTGACGCGACTGCACCTATACAACCAGCTAATAACGCGGCTCTTGGCCCTCTGGTTGACTTATACACGACGCCAGTAAAAAGTCCTGACAAGGTTGGGTTGACATATTGTGGTAATATTGGTGAATAAGTTTCTACTTTTAATTCATCAATAAAATATAATGAAGTTGTATATAAGAACACTACGCTACCTAATGTATTCCCGTAATGCGACCCATATCTAGATGCTCCATTTAATGCGCTATTTAATCTTATTCTCCACATAGGACTCACGGCTGTGCGTAATCCATCTATTATACCATATGCACTGCCTCCAAAGAATCCAAGTCCCCAACTAACCCCTGTATTGAAACTAATTCTTACTCCAGCAGGCTTAGCAGGCTTTATTCGTTGTGCTTCATATTTCTTCTTCTTTTCATAAGGATTCTGAAACTGTTTATAGTCGTTCCCCGCACCACCTCCACTGGATGGATAGTCGGCGTACATTTACTCCTTCGACCACGCTCTCTCTATATGCTACCAAGTCTTTTCTTTTGCTGGCTCTGGCGGAGATGTTTAACCTACCCGCTATTGATGCACTGTAGTACTTGTTTACACCGTCTTTACTATGGCAGGCTTCTCACTGACCACCTTCCCTTCTCTCCTTTCTTTTCTTCTTCTTGTGGTTTCGCCGACTCATTCAGGTACCGGTGGGCCGCAATCGACTCCCTTTTTAGAGCCGTTACTTTTTTGCCATTTCAATTATTTACTATTACAATAAGCACAATTCTACCTAAAGCCTCTCACTTGGGTCTCGCGAGGGCGTTCTTGAAGCTGTGTAGATGCATGGTGTTCTTCACACTCGCCGACTGGTCGACGATGTCACGCGCGAGCTGTTCCCGTTCTTCAAACACTTGAAATGCTCTGTGAGTGAGTGAGTAAGTAAGTAAGTAAGTAAGTAAGTAAGTAAGTGAGTAAGTGAGTGAGTGAGTGATACTTTACAAAGGAGCCTCTTGTGCCTTGCTTGAACTGCTTTCTTCTGGTTTTCCATTCTTCAAAGCTAATGGCTGCATCGTCATCAGTCATGTTGTACACCGCGTCATCCCTTTGGCTCTGCAGATTCTGGTACTCCAGGTAGAGTGTTGCGTCATCCTCGACTACTGACGCATCCTCAGTAGTACTATTGATAGCTGACTGGTGAAGCCGTAGTAACTCGAGGCGATTGACGGATTGATAAATAGGATTCTCAACTGCATCAACACCGCCCTCTGCAAGGTAATCGCCCTCTTCGTTCATGCTACTGCCATAGATAGCATCCATATTGAGCATTGCGCTACTTCGTTGAGTTGCTGCTACACTAGTTAATGGATTCACCACTACTGCAGCTTCATCGCTGCCATTCATCTCTATATCACACCCTCCTTCCGCTGTGATCCACTTGGCCTTGATGGCATCGTCTCTGTTGAGTATCTTCTGCACTCTCACTACTCTGAATAAGTAGGTGTTATCGCGGTATGCGTAGTCCACGTTCACCACTAGCTTCTCTGCTAGGATGCGCTCCTTGTACAGTCGTCCGATGTGCAGGATGTCGAACACTCCGAACAGAGTGAGGTGGTAGTAGTAGCCATCCGTGAACAGCAGCACCGCCTTGGCTATAGCAAGTAGAATGCCGTAAAACTGCACATAAATGAGGTAGTCGAAGAGGATTAAGGCAATATTGCGGTCGCTGCTGAAGAGACACGCGATGATCAAGGAGCTGGTCATGATGAACATGATGGGGGCGATGGCGAGGCGACCGAGACACAGCACGGCTGTCTCATACTTGGCGTACTTGCGCTGGAACTCTATTGTCTCGGTGAACGGGCAGGTGTACAGGTACTTGAGTAGTAATCCAACAGTCACCGCGCTCGGTGTGATGATGAACAAGTTGATAATTGGGCCAAGAATGTGTCTGTCCAGCATGAAGTACTGCAGCAACATGTTGGAGAACTGGTACAGTACGAACACCGCGATATCCTTGCCGATATACAGGATGCGTGTGCCATGCGCCCCTAGCTTGGACCCGTCCATGAAGTAGAAGCACGAGAATAACGGGTGGTTGTGGCAGATGAAGAGCAGTATGTTCTCAACGCGACCAGGCGGGAACACTACCTCCCTACTAACACATGGTACCTTCACTGTGCACCCTTCTGGGTAGAGGAATGGACCACACCCTAGCAGCGTCCGCTGCTGTTGCACATACTCGCGGTAGCCCTTCGAGTACTTACTCACTTCTTTCTCCCGTTTCTTTAACTTTTTCGACGACGCTTCTTGCACTAGCTTCAAATGTTCCTCCAACTGCATGGTGCTCAGCACCAGCGCATTCTTCTTATACAAGTCTGCCAGCATCAGCACATGGTCCTTATCATTGCTATTGGCGCAATGCTTGACGTGTACTTCCGACTGGTAAGAGGCGTCGTATAGCTGCGTCGCGGTGACCTTGCCATAGCGCAGGAAGGAGAAGAGATACAAGCAGATGTAGATAGCGAGGAAGTAGCCCACAAACGTACCGAGGTAGTACTGTACTTTTACTCTCGCGACTTCACCATTCAACGGTACATTGAAGAAGTTAGCGGCGACAATATCTAGCTTTGTCGGAGACGACGTTGGCGGCGAGGTAGGTGCGCCACTAGGAAGAAAATGGTAAGAAGGGTGTTGAGAAGAAAATAGCAATAGTTTACCTGGGAATCATCGTAGGAGTCGCCGTAGGGATGTAGGTGGTGACAGTTATCACCTTCCTCACTCGATTACCTCCGCAATCACTTATGTAGTAGTTGCCTGCGCTATCAAAGCGGCTGTAACACGTTGCAGAGATAGTAGCTGCGGAAACCGCTGCGCCGTCACCCGCCGATGCCCTCGTTCCGTTGCCGATCACCGTGGTGATCACGCCGGTCAACACGTCGACCTTGCGGATCCGGTAGTTGAAACGGTCGCATATGTACAGGTTGTCGTAGCTGTCTAATGTCACACCGTGAGGAGAGTTCAACATAGCAGCGGTCGCCTGGATATTGTCGCCGTTGTACCCGCCTGATGTGCTAGCGGTGCCGGCCACCGTGCTGATAATCCCCGTGGAAACGGTGACCTTGCGGACCACGTTGTTAGCATAATAGTCGCCAATATAGATATTCCCCGCGCTGTCCAGGTCGATGCCGTGTGGGTAGTAGAGCAGAGCCGCTGTAGCTGCTGCTCCGTCACCCGCGTACCCAGCCACACCGGACCCAGCAACGGTCGTGATCACAGCACTGGCTGCCAACACCTTGCGGATGCGGTGGTTGCCTGCATCACTCAGGTAAATATTGTCTATAGAAGCAGATGTAATGAGCTGGAGTGGGTGCCATCCGGGCATAACTTCTTACCTGCAGAATCAAAAGCCACATCAACAGGGATGGCGAGGAACGCGCTAGTAGCCTGTATGTTGTCCCCGTTGTAACCTCCTCCGCTCGTCCCCACCACCGTCGAGATGATGCCAGTCGAGAGAGCGACCTTGCGGACCCGATTACTACCAGTTTCGCTGACGTAGACATTGCCTAGAAGGGTTGGGGTTAGTTAGTGGATAGCGTTATGTATGAGTCACTCATTCGTACCTGCAGAGTCCATACCCAAGCCGTTTGGGTAGTACAAGGCTGTGCTGCTTGCCGCGACTCCATCGCCGGTATAGTTAGCGTCTCCGGTCCCTGCGTACGTACTGATGATACCCGTTGCAACAGTGATCTTGCGCACGCGGTGGTTGAAACAGTCACTGAAATACACATTCCCGCTAAAGTCAACCACGATCCCAGCTGGCGCTTTGATAGTTGAGCTAGTCGCAGCACCGCCGTCACCGCTGTCACTAGCAGAGCCGTTACCAGCGATGGTGGTGATCACACTGATGGAATGCGGACTGAGAGTAGGGTAGTAGGTGGGACTCGCGGTAGGGATTTCCGTGCTTACAGTGACCACCTTCCTTATACGATTGCCGTTGCATTCAGAGATGAAGAAGTTGCCTGCGCTGTCGAAGTGGTTGTAACAAGGCCCACTAACTGTAGCGGAGGTGGCTGACGCGCCGTCCCCCGTGGATGAGTCAGTACCGTCGCCTATGAGCGTGGTGATCACACCGGTCGACACCGTGACCTTGCGGATGCGGTGATTAAACCGGTCAGAAATATACAGGTTACCATAGTCATCCAGTACCACGTCGTGCGGGACATTCAACAGCGCGCTCGTCGCCTGGATATTGTCGCCGTTGTACCCTCCTGAGGTACTCGCAACTGCAACACCCGCGACCGTGCTGATAATCCCAGTAGACACAGTGACCTTGCGAACTACGTGGTTCTCTCGGTCAGCAAAGTATATGTTCCCAGCGCTGTCGAGGTTGACCCCGTGAGGACCTGCAACCAGAGCAGCCGTGGCGGGGCCTCCGTCGCCGCTGTAGCCGTAGTTGTACATCCCCGCGACTGTCGACATGAGTCCCGTCGACGCAGTGATCTTGCGAATACGCGCGTAGCCTTCGCCGAAGTATAAGTTGTCTAGAAAGAGCGAGTGAGTGAGTGAGTCGTGAGATCTGTAACTAGCGCGCTTACCCGATGCATCAGCGGCGATACCAGTAGGGTAAGTGAATGTTGCATTCGTCGCTGGTCCTGCAGAACGAGTGAGTGAGTGAGTAAGTGAGTGAATGAGTGAGTAAGTGAGTGAGTAAGTGAGTGAGCGAGTAGATAAATAAATAAATAAATAAGTAAGTAAGTGAGTGAGTGAGTGAGTGACCTCCATCTCCCGTATAACTATAGCCGCCAGCACCCGTCCCCGCTATAGTCGATATGATCCCCGTCAAGGGTGCAACCATGCGTATCCTGCTGCTTGCAGATTCACAAATATAGACGTTGTCTGCGCAAGGAAAGCGTCGTAAGCATGAGGAGGACGAGCTAGTCGTTGAATTTCTTACCTGATTTGTCTATAACTAATCCCTCGGGACCGTTGATGCCCGCACTAGTTGCAGCTCCTCCATCACCGCTGTAACTGCTGGCGCCGGAGCCTGCGTACGTACTGATGATACCCGTTGCAACAGTGATCTTGCGCACGCGGTTACTCTGCCACTCAGAAAAGTAAATATTCTTGTTGGAATCAAAGAAAATTCCGTGTGGCGCGTTGATGGTTGAGCTAGTCGCAGCACCGCCGTCACCGCTGTCACTAGCAGAGCCGTTACCAGCGATGGTGGTGATCACACTGATGGAATGCGGACTGAGTGTAGGGTAGTAGGTGGGGCTCGTGGTAGGGATTTCCGTGCTGACAGTGACCACCTTCCTTATACGAGCTCCTCCGCTTTCACTCACATAGTAGTTGCCTGCGCTGTCGAAGCGGCTGAAAACAGGCCCACTAACTGTAGCGGAGGTGGCTGACGCGCCGTCCCCCGTGGATGAGGCAGTACCGTTGCCCGCCACCGTAGTAATCACACCGGTCGACACCGTGACCTTGCGCACTCGGTGGTTAAAGACGTCGCATATGTACAGGTTGCCGTAGCTGTCCACGACCGCGTCCCACGGAGTGTTCAGAGTCGCCGCCGTGGCTTGTATATTGTCGCCGTTATACCCGCCTGACGTGCTGCCAGTGCCCGCAACCGTGCTGATGATCCCAGTAGACACAGTGATCTTGCGGATGACGTGGTAGCTCATATAGTCACCGAAGTACACATTCCCTGCGCCGTCCAGGTTCACTCCGCCGGGATATGCGATGGTTGCAGCGGTGGCGGGTCCGTTGTCACCGCTGTACCCTACCACGCCCGTACCGGCGATGGTGGAAATAATCCCTGTGGAGACCGTTACCTTGCGGATGCGGTTGTTATTATTGTCTCCAATATACACGTTACCTAGGGAAATAACGAGTTAGTTAGTGAGTTTACAGTGAATCTGTCACTTAGCGAGCTTACCAGATGCATCAACAGCCACTCCTGTAAGTAGGTGAGTAAGTGAGTGAGTGAGTGAGTGAGTGAGTGAGTGAGTGCCTGCGGGATAGTTAAGAGTCGCACTGGTTGCGGGTCCACCGTCTCCATTGAAGCTAGAAGTGCCAGTGCCCGCAAGAAGTGACACCACATTTGTTGACGCAGTTATCTTGCGCACACGGTGAGCTAGTTGGTTAGAAAAATACAAATTATCTATTGAAGAAGACAGAGTTAGTGGTGCGTAAGAGGGAGAGTGAGGTGGTACCTGATGCATCGATGCCTAGTCCGAGCGGAGACCCCAATCCCGCGCTGGTAGCCGCGCCGCCGTCACCACTGTAAGTAGCCGAGCCTGTCCCTGCGTAGGTAGTGATAATGCCGGTTGCTGTGGTGACCTTGCGCACGCGGTGATTCAAGAAATCATTGAAGAAAACGTTACCGTTAGAGTCGACCACGATTCCCTCTGGGCCACTCACTGCAGCGAGACTAGCTTGGTCGTTGTCGCCGCTGTAACCAGCTGTCCCAGTGCCCGCAAAGGTGGTGATCACATTGATGGAGTGCGGACTAGTCGTAGGATAGTAGGTGGGGATGTCGGTACTCACAGTGATCACCTTGCGCATTCGATTCCCGTCGCACTCAGTGACATAGTAGTTACCTGCACTGTCGAAGCGGCTGTAACAAGGTCCGTTAACAGTCGCGGAAGTCGCCGCGGATCCATCACCGTTGGAGGAGCCAGTGCCGGTGCCCAGTACAGTGGTAATCACACCGGTAGACACCGTGACCTTGCGGACTCGGTGGTTATAGCGGTCGCAGATGTACATATTACCGTAGTCGTCCAGCACCACGTCGTGGGGAAGGTTCAACGTAGCGGCGGTCGCTTGTATGTTATCGCCGTTGAACCCTCCTGAGGTGCTGCCGGTGCCCGCAACGGTGCTGATCACACCAGTAGACACGGTTATCTTGCGTACTACCTTGTAAACGGTGTAATCAGTGAAGTACACATTCCCGCTGCTATCCAGGTTGACTCCGTGTGGATGTGCAATAGCAGCAGCCGTGGCAGCTCCTCCATCACCGCTGTACCCTAGTGACCCAGTTCCCGCGATGGTTGTGATCGCACCTGTAGACGCGGTGACCTTGCGGACTCGGTGGTTATATTCCTCGCAGATGTACAGGTTGCCTAGAAGGACGTCGATATGTTAGCCGTTACAGAAAAGAAACACTTACTATTCGCGCTTACCTGAGGTATCCACAGCCACTGCAGAAGGATAGTTAAGTGCCGCACTCGTGGCCTGGCCGTTGTCACCATTGTAACTAGTTGCGCCGTTGCCCGCGCACGTGGAGATGACACTCGTGGATGTCGCCACCTTACGCACGCGGTGATTACTCCAGTCGGCGATGTACAGGTTTTCTAAGAGGTGAGTAACGTGAGTAAGAAGGTGAATATCGCTGTGTGTAGGTGTTGCTTGCTGCGTTACCTGACGAGTCGATGCAGAGTCCGTTTGGATTGTTCAATGCCGCGCTACTCGCAGCTCCGTTATCACCGCTGTAACTAGCACTGCCCGTGCCCGCATAGGTGGTGATGATGCCTGTTGACGCAGTGATCTTGCGGACACGGTGGTTACCGAATTCGTTGAGGTACACATTTCCACTGGAGTCAAGCGCGACTCCTGAAGGGTAGTAGATGGCAGCACTCGTTGCTGGCCCGTTGTCGCCGCTGTAACCAGCTGTCCCAGTGCCCGCCAAGGTGGTGATCACACTGATGGAATGTGGGCTGAGAGTAGGGTTCGGTGTTGTTGGTGATGCACTCGGGAAAGGGCTCGGAGCATAACTGAGTGAGAGAGAAAATAAGAAATAGTTTCGCGACATAGTAAGGCAGAATTACCTGGGAGAGCTCGTGGACACCGCCGTCACCTTGCGGATCCGATTGTTGCCTTCATCCACAGCGTACACGTTACCTAGCAGAAGGAGGAGTACTGCGTAACAGAAGGAAATAGTGGTGTAGTTAGTAGATGACTACCTGATGAGTCGACGGCAATGCCGGTCACCCAATACAATGCAGCGGAAGTCGCTGGTCCGTTATCACCGCTGTAACCATTAGACCCAATACCGGCGAATGTGGTGATTATCCCTGTGGAGACCACCACCTTGCGGATGCTGCCGTTCCCGTCATCAGCAATCAACACGTTACCTAAGTGGGTAAGTTACAGAAGAAATCAAGGGAGAAATCAAAGCGTGAGTCGTACCTGCTGCATCCACAGCCACTCCTTGTGGTCGCTGTATTGCCGCACTAGTAGCGGGTCCGTTGTCACCGCTGAAGCTATAAGTCCCTATGCCGGCGATGGTGGTGATAATCCCGGTGGAGACCGTCACCTTGCGGATACGGTTGTTATCCATGTCAGCGATGTAGAAATTACCTGACGAGTGCGGAGTGAGACCAAGTAAGTGAAAGAAATGAATTACAAAGTGAGCTGTTGTACCTGATGAGTCTGTTGTAACTCCTGCGGGACGAGCCAATGTCGCACTTGTGGCCGGTCCGTTATCGCCAGAGAAACTACTAGCTCCAGTACCTGCGATGGTGGTAATAATCCCTGAGGAAACCGTCACCTTGCGGACACGGTTATTACCATGATCACCAATATACACGTTGCCTAGAGAAGAAGTAATAAGACCAGGTGGCAGTACCCAAATATCGTTCCCTACCTGATGAGTCAAGCGCGATTCCCCACGGGCCATTCACTGCCGCACTAGTGGCTTGACCGTTATCACCCGAGTAACTCCCGGTCCCAGTACCCGCGATAGTGGATATAATCCCTGTTGTGGCCGTCACCTTGCGGATGCGACTGTTACCCATGTCAGCGATGTACACGTTACCTAGGAGTGTGTGGTAAAAGGAACAAATTAGAGAAGAGAAAGCATAACGATGTTCTGTCTACCTGATGAATCCAGTGTGATCCCAAAAGAATACATCGCCGCTGAGGTCGCTGCGACACCGTCGCCATTGTACGTACCAGTTCCAGTACCTGCAAACGTGGTGATAATCCCTGTTGAGACTGTCACCTTGCGGATACGACCGTTGTTGGGATCAGAGATGTACACATTACCTGTAAATAGCGAGGAGTAAGACCTGATCATTGAAGAAACAAGTGTGAGCCACTTACCTGATGAGTCTAGCGCGACTGCTTGCGGTCCGTTCAATGTCGCAGCTGTGGCAGGTCCGTTGTCGCCACTATAGCTACCGGAGACGCCGCCTGTTGCACCGCTTCCGGCGATAGTGGAAATGATGAATACTGTGCTTGGGCTCAGACTGGGGAAAGCTGTTGGTGTCGGAGTCGGTGCGTCAGTAATGGTAACGATTTTCCGAACTCGAGCACCACCACACTCAGTGATATAGTAGTTGCCTGCGCTGTCGAAGCGACTATGACACGGTAAGTAAGTAGTAGCAGAAGTCGCTGCGGATCCGTCACCGGTGGAAGATGAAGATCCATCACCAATAATTGTGCTGATCAAGCCGGTAGACACCGTGACCTTGCGGATTCGGTTATTTAAGTAGTCGCATATGTACAGGTTGTCAGCGCTGTCCAGCACCACGTCGTAAGGATAGTTCAACTGCGCGCTCGTCGCCTGGATGTTGTCGCCGTTGTACCCGCCTGACGTGCTAGCGGTGCCGGCAACCGTGCTGATAATCCCAGTAGACACAGTGACCTTGCGAATAACGTTGTAACCAATGAAGTCACCGAAATACACGTTACCAGCGCTATCCAAGTTGATTCCGCATGGAAACATAGTTGCCGCGGATGTCGCCGCTCCTCCATCACCGCTATAGCCTGCCAAGCCAGTCCCCGCAATCGTAGTGATGACGCTGGTAGATATTACCACCTTGCGGATCCGATGATTGCAATAGTCACTGATGTACATATTGCCTAGTGAGTGATAGCAAATAAGTTGTTGATGAGGTGCTAGAATCGTCGTATTACAACTTACCAGAGGAGGATATAGCTACGCTTGCAGGATTGCAAAGCATCGCACTAGTGGCCTGACCGTTATCACCACCATAGTTCGTGGTGCCATCACCAGCTACTGTTGAGATTATATTCGTCGATACAACAACCTTGCGCACACGATTATTATTCACATCACAGATGTATAGATCGCCTAATGAAGAGTGTGAAGATATTAGTGAGAGCTGTTTCTGGTCATCAATACAGTAGTGCTTTGTACCTGATGTGTCCATAAATAATCCGTTTGGATTGTAAAGTGCGGCACTACTTGCCAATCCATTATCACCACTATAACTGCTAGTACCTGTCCCAGCAAAGGTGGTGATTATACCCGTTGATATGGCAATCTTACGCACACGATTATTGATTAAATCACTGAAGTACAGGTTCCCGGTGGAATCTATGACGACGCCTTGCGGATTGTCAATTGTTGCACTCGTTGCTTGCCCGTTGTCGCCACTGTAACCAGCAGTGCCTGTGCCAGCAATAGTGGAGACAATTGTAACAGAAGTTGGGACAATTGATGGTATAATACATCCCACAATGAGTAGAGCAACCAAAAACCCCGCAACAATCATGCTGGTGATCGCTTCCTTCTGCTTTCTATCCCGATAAAGATATCAAACAAGTTGTTAAGCAATAAGGTGTCAATAATGCTTCCTCTTGGGTAGAACTACTGTAATACTTGCACCATATGTTCTGGGGCAGTTCTACCTCGATACTGGGTAATTTTCCGTGTTCCAAAATCTTGACGAGTCTAAAAATATAGGCATCTTCACAGCAATAATATTTTGAACACTTTAACAACGGATAGAAGTGATGCAGGTACAATAGACGCATCGGAAGAGGGTAAAGTGGCCTTAACTTGCGCGAATAAAGGGGTCTTTCTATTCGGTGTCAACGGTTAGAGCAGGCCCTTCAATGGCAAGCAGTTCGTTGTTTGCATCAACAAGTAATAGTTAATAGTACGATGAACTTGGTAATTCTTGCCTTTTTGTGTCTGCTGTTGCAAATGGCCTCAACATCGTCGCCACATGCACTCAATTCGCGCTCTGTTGATGTTTTGGCATATAATGATGCAGAGTTGATGTTAGGAAAAGACAGAGAAATATTTCATATTGCGTTGGATTTAAAGTGGTTAGTCAGAAAGACATTCAATCCAAGTACTTGGACGAACATATTCGTGTCATTGAAGGATGGATTAGTATCCTTAGTATCATTAAATAAAAAAAATGGTAAATTATATAAGGATATTGCGACTTCATTATTAGCAGGAATATATGAGTACAAACAAATAGAGAATAATAGTAGTGCTAGTGGTGGTAGTAGTAACAACGATGATATGATTAAAATATTCTATGGTAACTTAAAACAAGCCGAAGAGTTTTCATTAAAAAAAGGGAAATTTATAGTAATGTATATTGAAGAAGGTACAAGGACACCATCATTAAGTAGTATTGAATATCGCAAAGCCTTTGGCGAAACAGCTCTTTCTACATCATTGAACAATAACTTCATATTTTTAGCTTCATCATCACAGTATACACCTATGAAAAATTTAATGAAAGCATTAAAAATTGATATTCAATATCCATTCTTTGCTATATTATGTCCTTCACGAGTAAGGAAGTACAGCGACAATGCCATCGACGCTATACCGCTGCCATCTGCGTCAACGCGTGTAGTGGAAGGGTTGGAGCTGCTAGCCACTTTGTCATTACCTGTGCATGATATCAAAGCAAGTAAAATTATCAGATTTTTAAATCGTGCAAGTGAAGTATTCGAAGGATTGAGGAAGAAATTGGAGAAGTTGAGCCAAGAACAGCTGAATAAAGAGCTGTTGGAGAGCGAAAGGTTAAAAAATATGAAGTTTGCAACACCAGCAACTTCAAATACAAAGGTATATACAACCTCACTCACTCACTCATTTAGTCTCACTTTTATTGCAATATTCTAGGATCAAGATGAAATCATTGCGAAACGGTTGTCGCTATTGAAGGGGTTGGGACCAGAACCGTCAGAGGTCAAGAATACTGTTTTAGTAACCATTAAATCGAATGATCAGAAGGATGCTATGTATGAAAGACGGTTCAAGAACACCGATACAATGGACCTTGTGCTAGCATGGGCGCATGCCTGCTATTACAATAGCAACAACAGTAATAACAACAACAATAATAATGCTAATGAATTCGCGGTAGTGTACCCTAAACTAATTGTACTGTCCCGTGAAAATAAGAATAAGACATTGCAACAACTAAAGCTGCGGCATAAAATTGTATTGGTACCAGGGAATAGTAATATCCAGTAGTCATATTTAATGTATATACATTGTTTACTTTAGTTTGTCTAATACTTCTTTTAATTTTTCTACACTGGCACCTGAGAAACGGTCTACCACTTGTCCGTTCTTAAGAAAGATAAATGTTGGCATTGATGCTACTTGGAATTTCTCGGTAACTTCAACGTTTTCATCTACATCGACTTTAAGGAACATTACATTATTATATGAACTACTCATTGATAATTCATCGTATAATGGTGCGATCATCTTGCATGGCATGCACCATGTAGCAGAAAAATCTATTACCATTAACTTATTAGCCGATTCTTCAACAAGTTGATTGAAAGTAGCGATATCTTTGACATGTTTCACATTACTTGGATTATTTGCTGTGCTATCACCACTGCTATCGTGATCACTATCATCACGACTTCCTCCTTTGAGCGACATCATGCTTCGTTTAGTATCAGAAGTAGAAGGAACAATGGAAGAAGAACGAGGCCATATTGCTGCCAAACATAGTGTGTGACACAGGGCGCAAGCCACAACGAACAGGAAGAAAGATGCAAGCATTCTATTAACCTACTAGGTACCTGTGCATGCAATGTGCAACAGGAACAGCAACCTTGTGTGGGCCGTGCGTCATCACCGGTAACTGCGAATCATCTATACGCGATAGAGTAAGAGAGGCTGCTGTTGCTAGTTATGCAGTGATTACTTCGTGCGGGGATTCTAGGTACTAATCAAGCATATAATTCGAGAAAGTACACCCAGGAGGGCCGGGGAATGAAATTCAAAGAAGGAATTTTCGAAGCTCAAAATTTTTGAGTCAAAAAGAAGGAAATAATGTCGGTGAAGGTGGTGATTGACGCAATGAATGTAGGCTGCTGCTATGCCAATCATCGAGAGTTCTGTATTCAAGGAGTTATAGCAGCTATAACCTACTTGGAATCACGTGGAGCTCAAGTAACTACATTCTTGCCAGCGAGAATGTTTCGAGTGAAGGATGCCTCTTATATGATGACATCCGATCAAGAGACTATTATGAAGCTGAGGGAGAGTAATGTGTTATCAGAGGTGCCAGCTGGGAACCATGATGACCCTTATATCCTGAAATATGCAAAGGATACAAATGCATTCATTATATCGAATGATTTATTCAATGATCACAAGAATAAATTGCAGGAGACACAGGATACAGCTGGTCGTTTTGCGGAATTCAGAGATTTTATTAAAGATTATCGAGTCGGATATACATTTGTAGGCAATCAGAAAGTATTCATGATTGATCCAGAATCATCATTGTCGAAACTATTAGCTACATCTACGACCGATTCTGCATCAACTGTTGTCCATGTTGCACAACAAAGTGCACCTCCTCCTATCCCATTGTCACAAATGAATGATCCAGTGCTAGTATTGAGTGAGCTGATTGCATACTATGGTAGTAATAATCAAACTATGGAGTTGAAATACTCCTTATTAACACGCGTTGTCTCGTATGTCAACACCGGTCGCATTCATGAGGCGTTGCAGGACTTGGAATATGTATTGAATATACTCGATCCGCAGTGTATTGACGCCATTAAAATGAGAGAAGAGTTATGCTTACAACTTCGTATGAATCAACAATATTTTCCCAATCCATGAGCATGAGCATATGAGCATGAGTTCCCCATTTATTACAGATGCATATGAAGACGCGCCTATTCGCTATGATTATACTTCCATTGTGGCATCGCAGTGAATGGCTTCATTCCGATTGCACCACCATATAGAGGTCTTCGCTCTCTACGTACGGTGTCCAGTTACCATATGCGTGGTTAGCAAGCCAGAACAAGCCACTGACAGAGAAAGGTTCTCAGGTCCCAGCAAGTGCACAGAATTGCCTCCTGTTAGTGAAGGCGTATGCGCAAGAAGACGGTTATATAGTATTTTACTCGCTTTTTTAGATGTACAATTTTTCCGCTGAACGATATACTTGGTTGCAGATAGGACATCTTTTCTTTACGACTTTCTTAGCGCATTCCTCACACATGCAAACGTGGTTGCATGGCTTTAGCATGATATTCCTAGGGTTCTCCATGCATAAGGCGCACTCTTTCTCTCGCTTCTCCTCCTCGCGTATAACAATCTCTCTCTTTGCAACACTAGCAAGTGTTGTATACAGCTGCTCTTTCAGACCTTGCAACGCAATCATGTTCAACGAGTCTACTGTGGATCCCATCAGCTTGCAAAGAGACGCGTTCATTTCCTCGTTCTCTAACTGTAATCGTGACACTTGAGACTTCAACTCGGTGTTTTCCACAACCAACTGCTCATTCTCGCCCTGCAATTTGGTGTTATCCTTCTGCAGCTGATGCATCTTCTCCTTGACTAACGAGTGCTTAAGGGCAATTGTCTCACTTCTGCTGTTGTAATCTACTACTAAACTTTCCTTCAGAGTGATCACACCTTCTTGTTCCTCAAGACCACTCCCATAAGGTTTGTCAACTATAAAAAAGCTATTTCTAACACCCTGTTGCACTGCTGTAACACCATGCAGCACCGCCCTTCGATGACGAGTGAGTGATCCAAGCGTGCGAGGAGGAACAACAATTTTATCATCAATGAAGAAGACTAGCTTACCACCTTTATACTGTGCAGGATCGTTCAGTGGGATCTGCACTGTCTTACAAGCCTCTTTCCCATCGACATGGAAGTTAATGCATTTCCGTGTCGGGCCTCTAGTTGTGCGTAAAACGAACATGCTTTGTAGATCTGATTCGTGCAAGGCAACGAGCGAACGAATAAAGCTGGCAGGAAGATCATCGTCAAAGAGTAATGAGAGTAACCTATCTGGGATTATTATTCTAATATCTGGTCGCTCTTCAAATTTTTCAATTGTATTTCGGAAATATGTCACAAAATCATTCAACACATTGAGATGATAAGCAGTTAGAACACCGTTGTCTTCCATATATTCAAGGGTGTCTGGAGTTGTGCGAGCTTTAGTCTCTGTTACTTTACTGTGTAATTCGGCCAATGGTATCGGAGCAGTTTCAAACTGATCATCAGGCAGTAATAGGTACTGATCAAGTTGATTGTCGTCGTCGTGTGTGAAGGAACTAATCATACCGCGCAAGCGCAACACTAGAGTTTTGTGTTTTAAGTAAGACATCAATGATATGTAGTATTAAGTAGTGACATATGCTATTACCTAAGTGTATGGTTGAGTCATCTTGGATTTTATAGTCAGCTAAGGTGCGACCATCTTCTATATGTTTGCCACAGAAGATCAATCTTTGTTGATCTGGCGGAATGCCTTCACAATTATGGATCATCTTCTTAAAGCCATCGACGCTCTCATCTGGCGTGACTTCTAAAGTGATAGTCTTGCCTGTTAAGGTCTTAACAAAAATCTTCATGTGCGTGAGTGAGTGAGTTGATACACTTTGTTCGATATTACCTGGGCTACCAATGGAAAATTCTATAAAGTTCCGGTGCCGTAGTCTGAATCAATGTTGAGCTGAGTGATGTACTAAGCAGCACCGAGTGGTTGCAAGTCATGCTTCCTAATGTTTATTCATAATTTCTTATCTAAATTTTTCTTATCTAAATTTTTCTAATTTAATCTTTTCAATTTAACAAGGAATCAGAGACTCACTGATACTCAATCCTTGAAGTCTAAGTAATCGAGTGACTCGTCAATTCTAACAACTTTTCTCTACTGTAATTGCTTCAGCCATTCTCTTTCTCCCTATTCAGTCCCTCGACGAGGGCCGCCTGCCGGTTGTTGAAACGGTATGCGAGGAGGTGAGGACAAGTAAGTAATTATTCCCTCGTGGTTGGTGTGCAATGTCTGAGGCGTATGAAGCCCAGATTAGCGCACTATATGCCAGGTATGATCCTGGTAAGACAATCAATATCAAGAAATTACTGCTTGATTATGAAGGACGAGAAAATGAGTTGATTTCATTGATAACATCGAAATATAGTCGTGTTGCTGAAACTACTCATGATGATAACGTTGGTAATTCACAAGGAGATGCTTTGCTTGGTATGTTACCGACAATACAATTAATATCAGCAAGCAAAAATACTATTGATGAGATTAATAATATTTATAAGGGTAGTAATAATAGAAATGTAACATCTGCTAATAGCAGTCCCGTTCCTCCTACTAAAACGGTTAGCGTTGGAGCAAAATCGCCAAGAAAAGGGAATGTAACTAATCCTGGTTTGACTGCGGCAGTAACAGTTGATGATGATGATGATGATCGCGATGTTGAATTGGATAGTCTTATGAATACGAATTACGAAGGCGATGAGGACTACAATATGACCAATAGAATGAACAAGAAAAAAGAGATTATCAATAATAGCAACAATAGAAAGAAGCAAATGCCAGCTGGATTGACCACGGTTGCTGCCTCTAATAGAAATAATAATAGCGGGAATAAAGCAGTGCGTGGCGGCAGCGGTGCGGGGAACAAAAGTAGTCAAGTTGGAGTTAGTAATAGTAATAGTAGTAATAGTAATAGCGCGGCAGAGCGAGTCAACAACAACCTCAACAGCACCATTTCCTTGTATGAAAAGTCAGTTGCTAGTTGGAAAATTAGATATTATATAGAAGTAGTCCGTCGTAAGAACATGAAGGTAACTTTCTCACTCACTCACATACTCACTCACTCACTCACTTACTTACTCACTCACTCACTGGCTTACTCACTTACTCACTTACTTACTTACTCACTTATCCAGGCTGACTTGAGCAAGCATAACCGAGTCCTAACCCGTGAGATTGAAAGGTTACGTTACGAACTAAACAACATACTAAATGCAAATGGTAGTAACAAGGACGAGGTGATGGACATGGAGAGTCTGAAGAGGTCGGTGATGACGCAGCAGGAGCTACTCACTTCCACCATGCAAAGAAACAGTGAGTTAGAAAGTAATTACGCAAAAGAATGTCAAAAGAATGAAATATTGAAGACAGAAATTGATATTACCAAGAAAACTTGCCAGGAATTGGTGCTCAAGATCAACACGTTAGAGACGGAGATCAACGGCTACAAGGGCCGTGAAGCAGGCCGTGACAGTGATGTGGCGGCTATTCATAACGGTTATAAAGTACAAATGGAGGCGTTAAATGGTACAATTCGAGAGAATGAAAACAGAATTAACGCGTTGAAACAGACAATTGTTGACGTTGAAAGGCGTGAAAACGACGTAGTCAAGAAGGTAACGGCTCTATTGACAGTGAAAGTAGAAGAAAGAGATCGGACCATCGATGAGCTCAAGTCGCAGTTGGCAGTAACAAGTCAAGAAAAGAGTAATTTAATGAATGAATTAAAGAATGTAACGGAAACAAAAGGAGAAGTAAGTAGTAAGTACGAGGAAATCAACAGCGTCAATGAGAAGCTGGTGGCGGACCACAAGGTGTATGAGCAACTCATCACTGACTTCTCCATCAAGACGAGAGACAACGAGAAGACGCAACGAGCGCAACTCATTAAGATTGCCGAGTTAGGTAATAAAATTACAGTGCAACAAGGGGTGATTGACACACTAGAAGCATCCTTGAGTACTTCCACAGCGCAGTTGGATGTGCAAACTGCCAAGGCGGACCGTTTAACCAAAGAGTTGGACCATGTAAGCATGGCAAATGAGGATAACGAGGAGTGGCTGCGACTGCGCACTGCCACACTGATCAATACCTCTGGCTACTGCCGTTTTATTGAAGAACAACTGTTTAATGCGCGTAGAATGGCTGTTACTACTAATGACGCGTTAGGTAATCCGGTGGGAGGCGCAGGTGTATCGCAGCAGAAGCCAGGCCCCGATTTCACAGACATGTTTAACCAAGAATATGACGATGAATACGCGGATAACATGAGTAACCACACTAGTATTGAGCAAATTGAGTCCAAGATCACCGCGATGTTGGAAGGAATTGAGTCGCGGATCACTACTACCTTGCTTGAAGCAGGACGCGGTAGTAATAGTAGTGAGAGTGCAAGTGATAGCACCAACATGATGTCAATGATTGAGCAAATGGAATCCAGGTTGAAGTCGGCGGTGCTCGATGCCATCCCAACCGCCTCATCGTCGGCAATGGAAGAAAAAATCAAAAATGCAATTATTGAGGCATCGAATAGAGCAATCACATCAATTTCTCCAACAAAAGCAGGAGCAAGTGCGGGTCTCCCTGTCAGCAGCATGAACGAGATCATGGAGACGATGGAAGAGCGGTTGAATAAGCTCATCAATGATGCAACAAGGAAATTACAAAATGTTGTGGGTGTTAATCCCTCTGCGGCGGTTGACAATGAGTATGTGGCTTCAGATAGTGGTAAGATAGACGCCTCACCGCTTGTTAGTAAAGAAAATCGTCAGTTGAAGCAGAAGGTAAAAGCTGAAGCGATCAATGCACGTGTTCAGTATGAGCAGATGACTTCGTTGCTAGATGACACCGCGGAAGAGTTGACTATTCTTTATCACAGCAAGGTAGTTGCTAGGAACAACATAGTGAAGTGGAGCAAGGACTTCGCCGCGTTATGTGGGTATCCGCCATCACGCAATGACAAGGATAAGAGCAATGTATTCGTTAATCGTCTAGCAAAAGAGTTGGTAGCAGCGCAGACAGAGTATAAGTTGAAGTGTGATGAGTACCATCAGCATGTGGATGAGATGTTGAAGAGAAGAGCTGAAATGGTTGATGCCTACCGCACTCTAGAGGGTGTAGCGGGATCCAAGCAAGCTATCCCTGAAGAGTACAAGCCACACGCTATCAAGCAGATGATTGTCGAGGATCCCTTTGATATAGTTGAGCTACCTAATGAGAAAAGTGAGGTGGGAACAACTAAGTCAGATGAGACCAGATCTAGTGAAGCAGTGATGAATACGTACGCAGCTACGCACTATCATACCCCTGCAGCTGGGCACTATCATAGCTCGAGTAACCACATGGGAAATCAAGTCGAGCCGAATATGAAGAAGATAAGCACCTCTGACTCGATCCCTATCAAGGTGTCGTCGTCATCATCACTGTTGGTATCCGACAGAGAAGAGAGAATGAAAGTGATCGCCGACAAGATCAAGCAAAGTATTGAGGAGGAGCAGCAAGTCATGGAAGAGTTGAATCAAGCAAAAGCTGTGGCTATCAACAACCTCAAGGTGTGGACAACTAAGTTCACAAGTCAACGTGGCAGAGCTCCTACTGCTGCAGAGAAGCAAGCAGAAGGTGGTGCACTGTATCAGCTACTATGGGATGCGAATAATGCCGTTGAAAAGCAAACTAATGTAATAAATAAGTTGAATGAAGAGTATGAACAAGCTATTGCGCAGATACTGCAGACTATGACCAGCAAGTAGATGTGGAAAGGCGGGTGCATGAGTGAGTGAGTGAGTGAGTGAGTGAGTGAGTGAGTGAGTGAGTGAGTGAG
>JACCDO011189697.1_pt1 | contig 28402 bp, 14 predicted proteins | sample 7446101 | NCBI WGS metagenome assembly JACCDO01 (sample SAMN15323440, study PRJNA562643) | freshwater metagenome | isolation source: river surface water | place: USA:Blue River Watershed | collected 2017-08-16
ATAAATGCTGGAACAAATAATTCTTTAAATATATCACAAAATGGAATAAGCGCAACAGGTGGTTCAAATAATTATTTAAATATATCTAATATTGAAGGTGGAACAAATAATTATTTAAACATATCAGAAGAAGGTTTAGGAATAAATGCTGGAACAAATAATATAAAATTAACAAGTGATGGTCTTTATATATCAAATATTAAACAATATCAATCAAGTTCTAAAGACATACCTAAACCTTATCTTGTGTATAATAAGGAAACTTCAAATATAAGTTATACACTACAAAATATTACAGATAATGGAATAGCCATAGATGGAGGTGATGGAATTCCGTTACTTATTTATGACGAGAATAATATAGTAACTTCGAATAATTCTTTTATATATCCAGATGGTAGTGTTACAATAGGAGGTTCAACTTTTAAAGCTCAAGAATCTACAGGTGCAGGCAGTGATGCTTTTATGATATATCAATCAAACGGAGAAATAACTAATACATATGCTGCAAGAGTAAAAGATGGTAAATTAATTATTTTAAATGAATCTTTACAATTTGACTTTCTTCAAGTTCTACCGGTAATTATAGGTTCATTATTATTTGCTGGTTCCGGTGGTATAGCTTCTTTATATAGTATTTTTCAAGGAAATGGTTCTGGTAATGGAAATAATACTCGTATTAGTGGTGAAATTGGCAGTGAAGAAGAAACAACATCTTTGTTAGGAAATACTATTGAAGAAGTACCATGGAGAGAAGGACAAGTATTGCGTAATCGAATTACAAGAACCGTAGTGAGAGGAAACTTGATGGCTTACTCTACAACATTTTTTGGGTTAACAAAAATAAAATTAGAATTACCTTTTAATAAATTATCTATAACAGATTATACAAATTTTTCTGAATTGTCTGCAGAAAATTGCACTATTGATTTATTTTCTTTAGCATTACTAGATATTAATATGTATTGCAGTGGAGGTACTTTAAAAGTATTAACTATGGGAATACAAGCAACAAATTTCGAAGCTTCGGATAATAACACTGGAACTATTAATACTTTATATCAATATAATGATTCAAATGCAAATTTTGATACAACAAATAATACTTCTACAAAAATGACAATAGATGATTACTTTGCATCTTATTCTGTTATGGCAGATGGAAATAATAATAGTGATATACCTCCTCCTCCTGATTTTTTACACGCAAATGTTAAAGATTATCAATATACACCTAGTCTAAATTCTAGTATTCCTTATGCTGACCCAGAAAATACATATTTTTATATAAAACCTGAACCGTATTCTCCCACGGGACCAACTGGATACACAGGTTTCATTTCAGCTTCTGGTTATACAGGATTTGTAGGAACTGCTCCATTATCTGGAACAAGTGGAATAACTTTATCAAATGTTACTATCTCTGGGACACCAAATTACTATTATAATTATACACTTTATTATTATACAATATATACCGGTCCCACAGGTTCTAAAGGTGTAACTGGATACACTGGATACACTGGACCCACAGGTCCCACAGGTGCTTTGCAATCATATACATTTGCAGGTAATTGGACAGGAACAAATTCTTATACATCTGGAAGTGTTGTTTATTCTAACAATAATACTTATATATCACTTACAGGTGCTAATATTGGTAATAATCCATCTTCTTCTCCTTATTGGGGATTTATGACAACACTAACAGGTCCTACAGGTTTTACAGGATACACTGGTTACACAGGATACACTGGTTACACAGGATACACTGGTTATACTGGTACTACCGGTTATACGGGATACACTGGTTACACTGGTTACACTGGACCAATAACAACTTTTGATTTCTCTGGTGTTTGGGAAAATACATATAATTATACATCTGGAGATGTTGTGTATTATAATGAAAATAATTATATATCTTTAATTGATAATAATATAAATAATGTACCTGGTGTTGATGCAAATGCTGTTTCTAATTATTCTGGTGCAACATATTTAAATACGAATGGATATCATATATATACATTTGATTCTAGTTCTGTTGGTTCAATTACTTTTTCAGAGAATGTAAATGTTAGTTATTTAATTGTTGGTGGAGGAGGTAGTGGAGGTTCCGGAACTTGGTATGAGATTTATAGTAGTGGTTCAGGAACAATTATTAGTTCGGTTGGAGGTGGAGGCGGAGGTAGTGGTTATATACTAAACGGTGTTTTATCTATAAATTCAAATACAACTTTAAACATAAGTGTTGGAACTGGAGGTGTATATGACACAACAAATTCTGTTCCGACAAATGGAAATCCTTCATCTATTACATATAATGATATAATTTTATCTGCAACTGGAGGTAGTTATGGAACGAATGGTATATTAGATTCTTCCGGTGGAATTGGAGGTATAAATATAACAGATACAGGAAATGGAGGAAATGGAGGATATTATTATTCTCAAAATTCTGCGACATCATATACAGCTTATACACCTGCAACAAATAATAATAATGATTATACTAATTTTACTATAAATGGTTACAATCTTGGAACTTTTGGAGGTGCAGGAGGTGGAGGGGCATCATACGGAGACCCAAATAATCCTTCATTGTCTAATGGGAGTGGAGGGAATGGAGGATATTTACAAACATCTGGATATATTGAACTTCCTATTTCTGGAATCAATGGTGGTGGAGGAGGAGGTGCGAGCCAAGGACAATCTATGTCTACAATAAATCCTGGTGCAAATGGAGGTAATGGAACTGTAATAATTTATTTTCCAATAAGTTGGGGATTAATTACAACTATAACTGGACCAACTGGTTATACAGGATATACAGGATACACGGGTCCGACCGGTTATACAGGTTACACAGGATACACGGGTCCAACAGGTTATACGGGATACACTGGTTCCACAGGACCAACAGGAGCTTTACAAACATTTAATTTTGTTGGTACTTGGACAGGAACAAATGGAAACACAGGATATTCACTTGGAAATGTAGTTTATTATGGAAATAATACTTATATATCATTGGTTAATAATAACAGTAACAATATTCCAAATACGTCAACCGGAAGTTGGGGTTTCATGACAACTATAACAGGTCCAACTGGAACATTCGGTTCTACTGGATACACTGGATACACAGGTCCGCAGGGAATACAAGGTCCTCAAGGAATAAAAGGAAATACTGGATACACAGGTCCTCAGGGAATACAAGGAAATACTGGATACACAGGTCCTCAAGGAATACAAGGACCTCAAGGAATACAAGGAAATACTGGATACACAGGTCCTCAAGGAATACAAGGACCTCAAGGAATACAAGGAAATACTGGATACACAGGTCCGCAGGGAATACAAGGTAATCAAGGAAATACTGGTCATACAGGTCCTCAAGGAATACAAGGAACTCAAGGACCTACAGGTACTTCATATTGGATTATGGGTGCCAATAATAATATTTATTATCCGTCAAATACATCTAAAACAAATTATAATAATTCTGTTATTATCAATAATAATTTAGTGGTTTCACAAAATTGTTATGCTTTAACTTTCAACGCTACTTCAGATTATAGAATTAAAGAAAATCAAGAGGATATCAATCTAGATAAATATAATATCAACAATTTAAAACCTAAAATATATGATAATATAATAACAAATAATAAAGATATAGGTTTCATTGCACATGAATTACAAGAAGAACTTCCATTCTTAGTATCAGGAACTAAAGATGATGAAGAATATCAAAAAATTAATTATATTGGATTGATAGGTTTATTAGTAAAAGAATTACAAGAACATAAAAAAGATACAAATGAAAAGTTGCAAAAATTAAATCAAAAAATAGAAGAACAAGAAATAGAAATTATTAGATTAAGAAATAAAACAAATTAAAATAAAATAAAATTTTTAAACTAAATATAGTTTGAAAATTAAGTGTTTCCCGATTAATACTTATTCATCCAACACAACTTTTTTCTTTTTAGTCTTAGTTTTATCCTTGATAACTACTTTTTTCTCAAATAAGACATCCATATTTTTCAACCATTTCACATATTCATCTTCAAATTCTTTCAAATCATTTAACCACATTTGTTTCTCACTTGTCTTTTTAACATTATCTAATTTTTTCTCTTGAGATAATATATCATTCTTAATTTTCTTAACTTGATTTGCGGTTAAGGTTCTAACAGGTAATTTCAGAAGATATTCGTAACCAGATTTGTTTGTTAATTCTTCGCCTTCATCATTGGTATTATTTTCTTTATCATATCCTCTTTTCTCTAATTCTTTTACAACAATATCTTCGTCTACATTCATAATATTCAATTTCTTATCTATAATTTCTTGAATAAATCTTTCCTTGTTACCTAAATGTCTAAGTTCTTTTTCTAATAAATCAATTATATATTTTTTTCTTTTTGTATAAAGATTATATCTAACTATACAAAATTCATTTATAATTTGGTCTACATTATATTTCTTAATTTGTTCTTTTTCATTGAATAATACCATATTTGTGGTATGTAGATAAGAATATAATCCTAAATTTTTAATATTACAAACCATTCCATCATCTGATTCTGTAATAACAAAATTAACTTTCTTAGGTGTTGAATAATTTTTCATGTTTTTGATTTGTTTTTCAACTAACCAATCTTCGCAAGACTCCTTAAATTTATCAGTCCATAATCCAATTGGTAATTCGCTTACTTCTACTTTGTCTTTTTCAGATTTAATCACTCCATATGATACAAATTTACCATTTTCTTCTTCAATTCTACCAATGAAATGTCTATACCATGGTTTAATTTCTGGTAAAAGAGATACAACTGAACCATTGTCTGGGTCTTTAAGTAAAACCTCGCCATCATTATTTAACCATTCTTTGATACATTTGATAATATCCGTCGGATTAAAACAAGGAATATTACTTGACCATCCAGTTCCAATACCAGTGCATCCATTAACTAAAATCATTGGAAGAATAGGTACATAAAATTTTGGTTCTACTTTATCTCCGTCATCATATACATAATCGAGTAAAACATCATCTTCTTGTCTAAAGAGAAGAGGTGTTATAGATTCCATTTTCGTAAAAATGTAACGAGCGCTCGCCGCATCTTTTCCACCTGAAATTCTGCTTCCAAATTGTCCATCTCTGTATAATAAAGGAATATTATTACTTCCTGGAAATTCGTTTGCCATCTTAATTATGGTTTCATAAAGATTTTGTTCACCATGATGGTAATTTGTGTGTTCAGCAACATAACCTCCTAATTGTGCAACTTTGAGAGATTGTTTATTGTATGTCAAATTTCTTTTCTTTACTGCATATAAAACTTTTCTTTGAGATTCTTTTAAGCCGTCAAACAAACTAGGAATACTTCTTTTACAATCATTATGTGAAAACTTAATTAATTCATTATTTAAGTATGTTGATATTTCCATGGTTACATTCTCACCTTCATCATCTAAAGAAAATTCTGGATTTGGGTCGTAATTTGCCAACCATTCTTTACGATAATCTGCATATTTTTTATCAAACACTTTATTCATTGTACTATTTGAATTTTCATCGTTATTAAATTCTATCATTTTCATACCAAATGTATCTGGTACATCTTCTGCTTTTGTAGTACCTAATCCCTTGTAATATTTACTTTTAAATGCCTTAGTTTGTTCTTCTGAAAATTTTCTAAATCTATTTTCATCATAAAAAAGAATATCACCCTTAGGATTAAATACTCTAACAATTGGCGTAGCCATACTAACTAAAAATGGTTCATCTCTTTCGAGAATAGAAGGAAATAATGAGTGAAAGAAATTCATTATTAACGAGCTGATGTGAATTCCGTCGCACTGACGTTGTACCATATTACCTATTCCAGCATTAATGCGACCAGTTTCTGTTTCAATATCATATACATATCTATCGATATATTTAGTTTCATAAACTGCCTTAACTTCACCTGGATAAAATCTTCTATATCTTTTACTTATATTGATTGTAAATACATTTTGGTTTTCATTTTTTTCTTTAATATTATAACAATAACCAAGTCTTTCGGCTATATAACATAAACCTTGAGCGCCAATTTGACCTAGTATATCAAAACCTTCTGAATGTTTATTTTCTTTTAACCATCTAAACCCATCACCATCGTAATAGCCTTCTAAAAAAGATTCCTGAATTTGTTTATTATTATTTAAAATTTCATTTGGTACTTTTTTAAGTTTATCATTTGTATAAAATCTGTTTCTCATAAGAATAATAAAATCTTCTGCAGATTTTCCACCATTTAATATTAATTTAAATGCGTTTTGATTATTTTCTTTTACAGTTACTTCTACTATTTTCCAATCATAATTATAAATATTTTTCATTATGTTTAATGCTTTTTCAAGTTTACCATAATCACAATTTGAAATATAATATGAATATCCAGTTCTTTCAAGAGTATTTTTAAGTTCTTTACTTGTTCGAGTAGAATTTTTAATTGCATTCTCAAGTCTTGCCTTTGCATCCTTAAGTTTTTTAGAAACATTGCCATACTTTAATTTCTTTGTTTTTAATTCTGCTATTTCTATAGAATATTTATTAACATTATATGTATGAATTTTAATCCATTTTTTCCATCTCTCTCTAGATTTTTCTGTATTTCTTTGTGTTTCTTTCTCTCTATTTTTTTCAAATGTGTATATACCACATGATCCATCTGCGAAAAAGAACCCCCATACCCATGCTTCATCTACTGACATGTTGTAGTAATCTGTAATTGGTTGTTTATATTCAGAACAATATTGTGACTCATTCTTAAAATTATTTATTAAATCATGTTTATTAAACAATATGCTAGTTTTAAAACATTGTAAATTCTTACAAGCATATTTAATATCTTTTATTTTCATTTTATCACTTATTTCTGGAATATTATCAACTCTTCTGTTTCTTAATAATTTATCTCCTATTTTTATATCTTTAGCTTTAATCTCTTCACCGTTTTCCAATAAAAATTTATGGTCTTCTGTACATCTTACAATACCTGAATATGTATTTACTGTTAAAATACGATTTGTAGTTTGTTTCTTTCTTACAGCTTTTACACTAACCCATTTTGTGTCACTCCAAACTTCTATATCATTAATCAATTGAGTATCTAAATTTAATTTATTATCAAATAAATCTTGTATTTGAATAACAGATACTATATTATTTTTTTTTATTAATAATGGTGTATCATCTACAAAACAATCTGCATCTGTAAGTAATATGACTTTTCCATATGATAATGTTTTAAAATTTTTATCATCTGTATAATCTAAATCGTGTCTAATACCAAGAGCTTGCACCAAATCTGTAATAACTTTGTTTTTGGCAATTGTTGCAGGTGAACTATTTCTTACATTTAGGCATTTACCGCGTAAAGCAAGCACACCAAACCAATCTCTACCAGTTTTCCCATAAACACCTTTTTCAATACCAGCTACTGCATAAGTTTTTGCTGATAATCCCTCGCATAAAATTAAACTACATTGATATCCAAGTTTGCCTCCTGCATTATTGGCAGGATCAAGGCCTTCAATCTTAGTATATCCTTTCTTCTTTTTCTCTGTTTTTTTTAATACTACCATTTCTTTCATTTTAATTATATTTTGAATATCTTCTATTGCAGACCATTTTAAGATTTTATTAATTTCTGATTGTTTAATTTCTGCTTCAATTTTTGGGTCTGTAAGTTCCATCTTATCTTGTGATGAAAATTCAGGATTAATGACAGTTGATACTACAAATATTCTAAAAAATTGTTTAATATCTTTTATATTTACTGTAGGTTTATCTTTCTTTGTAAATTTTTCTACTATTGGTCTGAATATAGCTTCTGAAAATGCGTCAACATGTCTACCACCTTTCTTAGTATAAACACCATTTACAAATGAGATTGCTTGGAATTCATTTACATTTGAAGGTGTTATTAGTACTTCTGAATTTTTATTTTTTATTAATAAAGTTTCATTTGTATTAGTTTCATATAATTGTGAATATGATGTCAAATTATTAACAGGAATTAATTCGTCATTGAAATATACTTTAATTTTTGTTAACATAGCGGCATCAATCACATATTTTGTGTATAATTGAATAATATCATCTGTATAACCTTCTAAATCAAATCTTTTAAAATCTGGAAAATAAGTAACTTTTGTAAAACCAGTTTTTAATTTTGTATCTGTAATTTTGGGACCTTTGGTATCTCTCATATTGTTAGTCCATGTTTGTTCGAGAACTTTTTTATTATCAGGGTCAAGCCCTTTTACTGTAAATTTTGAAGAGAAAATATTAGAACAATTATGGGTTACTGTAAAATCATTTATAACAAATCTTTCATTTCCATCAATTGAAAGTCCAACAAATTTTCCATTTTTGATTTTTTTAATTTTAATAGGACCAGTATTTAAAACTTCGTGACTTAAAGGAGGTGCACATTTCTTTCTCGGTAAAACAGTTGGAATATCTTCTAACCCATTTCCTGAAATGTTAATTGATATACATTGACCAGTTCTTTTTTCATTATCATAAGTCCATGTAACATCACGAATAATTTTAGAAGCGCTAAATCCTAATGTTCTTGCTAAATATAAAATATCATCAGCTAATTTTTCATGCATCATTCCTTGAGATATAACTATTCTTCTTCCCTCTCGTTCTTTTGATACATGACCATCGCTATCAATCAAACCAGCTAATACTTTAAGTCTAGTATCTCTATCATTAATTTTATATTCGAATGGAATAAATTTTTCGTTTAATAAATTATATTTTTTTAATAAATTTCTTACAGGAGCTTTATTCAACTTTCCATAATTTTCAATAGAAGAAACTGAAAATCTAGCACAACTTTTACAAGGAATAAAGTTAGGATCATATTTATTTTCTTTACAATTTTTACAGCTTGGTACATGAGTAAAATTAGCATCGTTTTTTTCTCCCCATTTTTTTAAATATTCTAAAATTTCATAATCATCTTCAGCATTAATTGCAAAACCATACCCATCTTGGTATCCATCACCTAGCCACATTCCTAATACATAAGGATCTAATTGTACTTCTTTTCTTTCCCATTGAACACATTCACTCTTAAAACCTGTTAATCTTGATTTGAAAGTATCATGTGATTTTAAATAATCTTGAATTGAGATATCAATTGTGTTATCGTCTGTAATTGTTTTTGCAAATTTTTGCATTTCAATATAAGCATTTCTAACTTCTTCGCAATCATTTGGCGGATTTACAGTTGGACTTTTTCTCTTTCTTTTAGGAATTTCTTTGTCTTTATGAATTCTTCTATAATGTCTATTTAAATTTGAACTTAAAATAATACCACATTCCGGACATTCAATACCTGGCGACTGTAAAGCTCGAATGCTTTTAGAATGTATTTTTTGTTTTTTAGCATCTAGATAAACCATTTGCCAACCTTGTTTTTCTGTACTCCAAAATATAACTTTATGGTCTGGCATACGAAGACTTAAAATATGTTCACTATTTACCTTATAAGAATCTCCTCTTGGTTGCAACACTTCATACATTTCTCCTGAACCAGTAATTTTATGTAATACTTTTCTTTTTGTTCCATCATCTCCTATCAAATATTCACCAATTTTTATATCTTCAACTTTTTTTATTGAACCATCAAAACAGGGTACTAAAGTCCCAAAAAATAAGCACTTAGATCCAAGTCCATTGCGTCCGGACATCAACCTCTCTTGCTCATCGTCATAATTTGAACCGGTTCTCATACTTCCAAAAATCAAAGAATGATTGTATGAATTAATTTTTTCATTCATTTCAACAGGTATGATATCACCGTCATTCCATACAGAAGTTTCACCAGTTTCGGGGTCTATATTAACTTTAATAGATGTACATGTAATCTTTGCCTGTTTACTCCTTTCAACATTATCAATAGCATTACTTAAAATTTCTATAAAAATTCTTAATATAGCAGGAGAATATTCTATATATTTTTTTACAATTTTAAAATTACCTTCGTCGTCTTTGATAGCTACAAATTCTTCTGATTTTTTTAATCTTTTACTTCCAACATATGTATCTGGTCTGTCCAAAACATGAGAAATTTCATCTTTTTGCTCGTAAACTTTTTTAGGTGGCATGATTATAATATTTTTGAATATTCAAACTTTAAAATCAATTTTTAAAATCTAAAAAATTTTAAAAATATTTAAAAAAATAAAATTGTGACAATTTCTATTATAATAATTGATTATTATAGTTTCCACTCAATTTTTTTCGTAATATAATAATCAAGCAAATCAAAATTTTTCATTATAGTTTCTTTATTACCTTCTGTTAATAGTAAATCATATTTTTCTTTATATTCTTCACTTTCATTCATACTTTCAATTTTATCTTTTATTCCATAATTTTCAAATTTAGGCATTTTATGTTTTTTTATTTCATAAGGTAATCTGCAAAGTGGTAACTTATATTTATCAAATGTTGAAGAATTTTTAAATATTTTTCCTTCTTTATATGTAAATTTATCTATTAAAATACTGTTGGTTGCAAAAAATTTTCTTAATTCAGGACCTAAACATGTAAATAATAAATAACTATCTTCAGTTGTTTCTACTAAAATTTCATCCTCATATATTAAAGATATAACTGGTAGCGTGTTTATAAATCTTAACTTATTTTTTAAAATATTTCCTTGTTGAAATAAACCAATACTAGTAATATTTATTTGAAATTCACAATCATTTTCTGAATATATTCCAAAAAATATATCCATTTCCAATCTCAATTTGCTAAGATTTATTTTTTCATTCTTTTTTATAAAATATTTATAATAACCATAATATTGTAAAGGATTACCATCTCTATACATATATTCAAGTGTTTGTTTAAAATTTGTGTTTTCGATTTTTTCAAAAGTAATGTTTTGCGTATTTTCATAATAATCGTCTAATGGATTTTTATTTTTTTGCATAATATATTATATATGTATATAATATATTTTTAAATAGTTTTTTAAACTTAATTAGTTTCTAATTATATAACTTTTTAATTTACAATCCAGCAACTGGAGCTTCAACAGCAACTGGAGCTTCAACAACTGGAGCTTCAACAACTGGAGCTTCAACAACTGGAGCTTCAACAACTGGAGCTTCGTCAGCAACTGGAGCTTCAACCGCAACTGGAGCTTCAACAGCAACTGGAGCTTCGTCAACAACTGGAGCTTCGTCAACAACTGGAGCTTCGTCAACAACTGGAGTTGTTTCGTCAATAACTGGAGCTTCGTCAACAACTGGAGCTTCAACAGCAACTGGAGCTTCATCCGCAACTTCGTTAGCAACTGGAGCTTCAACAGCAACTGGAGCTTCATCCGCAACTGTATCTTCGTTAGCAACTGGAGCTTCAACAGAAACTGGATCTTCAACAGAAACTGGAACTTCAATAGCAACTGGAGCTTCGTCAACAACTGGAGTTTCGTCGACAACTGGACTTTCGTTAACATCTGGAGCTTCAACATCAACTTGAGTAGATTCATCATTAACATGAGTAGCTTCATCAGTTTCTTTTTTTAAATTTTGTAATATAATATCTAATTTGTCATTGATATTTCTCAATTCTTTATTGGTATTTTTCTTATCTTTTTCTACTTCTTCTTTATAATCTTTGTCTTCTTTTTCTTTTTCTTTAATTACTTTACTTGTATTACGTAAAAAAGACACAATACTATGCATTATACCATTAGAAGATACTGGTAAAAAAGGTAATATTTCACTTACTATAAGAAATGAAGTACTTAACAAAGAAATACATACTTTAGGATCGGAAAAATTCATTTATATTATATAAATATAAAAAATACATAATATTTACAAAATATTTACAAAATTTTAATTTTTAAGTGTATAATTTTTTCATTTTCCTCATTTACTATTTCAACCTTATAATTATTTTCTTTTAATCCATCTAGAAATGAATTATCATTTGAAGATTCAATTATTTCGATTGTATGATTATTCTTTTTAGAATGATAATCTCTGAAATTTACAATATCTTTTATATAACCATTTTCCCAATATCCAACCAAATTATAATTTACCATATACCATAAACTATATCCTATACCATACCCTTCTGGTTTGTTATTTCTAAATTGTCCATCGTATATCAATACATTATTTTTTTTTATAAAATACGAAGGAAACTGATTTTGAGAACTTACTAAATCGTATAATTTTCCTTCGACTAAATTAAACATTTCAAATTTACCTTCAAAAAATAATATGTTATTATAAAATATTTTGTCTTTGTTGAAAATAAATTTATTTTTATTATAATTGTAAAAGTACAAATTATAATTAATAACTTGTTGCACAAAAATATTATTATTTCTATCACAATATTTATTTTTGTTTTCTGTTTCAACTATTTTATTTTGTATTTCATCTATAACAATACCATCATTATTTTCTCTATCAATCATATTTTTGTTATGAATATGGTTATCAGAAAAATATATTCTATATGTAATGTCCAAGTCTTCACTACCCCATCCAAAATATTTATTTGAAAATCCATTAGATTCTATAAAACTTTTTTGCGAACAAATGAAAGAACCACCACCTGCAGATAATTGCAAATTTTTAATTCCATATAATTTGTAATTTTGAGGTTTTATTATATCTAATTGAATTTTTTTATATAACAAATCTACATCCGTTATTAATAATTTGCTTTTGACAATTTCGTTTTTTTCTTGTTCTATAATATATTTTACACCTGTGTTTATAAGTTGTCCTCTACAAAAATCATTATTATCATCTTGATCACATAATATAATTTTATAATCAAAATATACATCATATGTTTTACGAAAATTTTTTAAAAATAATTGCAACTCAGTTTCTCTATTTTTGTAAGGAATTATTACACTTAATTTGGTGTTTATATATTTAAACACAGGATGATATTTTTTTATTATACTTCTTTTTATATTCTCATCATAAAAGGTGTTTTCTTCGTCGTTGAAATATATGACATGACTAGTCTCTAAAATTTTAAAATTATTTCTGAAAAACCTTAACCATAATTCAATATCGCAATAAGAATTATATTTATCATGGTTGAAATTACCATATTTATTAAATAAATTTATTTTACATACAACAGATCTTCCAGGAAGATTAAATAAATTTAAATTATTTAAGTCAATAAAATCTTGTCCATCATTTTTAAAAAAATCAAATATATCAATATTTTTGTTTTGACACCATACTTTTTTAAATGTACTTATATTATCATTTATACAATTTAACATCATAAAAAGTTTATACTGATAATCGAAATATATAGAATCAATTTTTGCAAAATTTTTTAAATCTTTTTCGTAAATAAATATTTCCTTTTTGTCATAAATTATTTTTAAATTTTTTGTATTGAAATCTTCTTTTAAATTTTTAGAAACATATAAAGGAGAAGATATTATGTCAATATTTTTGTTATCTTCAAATTCATTTGTATATACAATTAAAAAATCATCTTTTAATTTTTCTTGACATCTATGCATGCATACAAGTTCTGTTTTAACATGATTTAACATCTCGTTCCATTCTTCAAAAATATTCTTAAAATTATTTTTTTGTTTTGTAATTATTTTAATATTTTTAAAAGTTTCAAGATTTTTAATTTTTAAATTTGTTTCTTCTGAATTTGAGTCTGTGATATTTGTAAAAATAAAAAAATGTTTTTCAAAATCTTTCAAAGACTTTATATTATTTATAAATGAGTCGATGAAAATATCACAAGAATATAAGGTCGTAAGTACGGTTATCATTAATTTTTATATATTTATAAATTGTTATTTAAATTATAAATATTATAATAAAATGGAAATAAAAGTATTAGTAACAGGAGGAGCTGGATTTGTAGGAAGTAGTCTAATAAAAAAACTAATAACAATGGAAGAACAGGATTTCATAATTATATCTCTTGATAATTATTCTAGTGGAAATAAATCTAATGAAATTATAAATAAAAAAGTAACATATTTAAAAGGCAATACGTGGAATATATTAGAAATAGAAGAATTAAAAGATTTTAAACCAGACATCATATATCATTTTGGAGAATTTTCAAGAATTTTTTTATCTTTTAAAAACATTAACAAAATGTATATGTCAAATATGCTAGGTACGCAACAAGTTTTAGAATATGCTATTTTAAATAATTCTAAATTTGTGTATAGTGGTTCATCTGCAATATTTGGTAATGATATGAAAGATCAAAATTTAAGTCCTTATAGTTGGACGAAATCGAAAAACATCGAACTTATACATAATTATAAAAGATGGTTTAATTTAGATTTTGCAATATGTTATTTTTATAATGTTTATGGACCAGGACAAATTTGCGAAGGTTCTTATGCAACAGTAATAGGTATTTTTGAAAATCTTTATAGAAATAATAAGCCTTTAACTGTTGTTAAACCTGGAACCCAAACTAGATGTTTTACGCATATAGAAGATATAGTTGAAGGTCTTATTTTAATTGGACAAAAAGGTTGCGGTGATGATTATCATTTGGGATTTAATGAAAGCAAATCTATATTAGATATAGTAAAGATGTTTGACACGGAATATGTTTTTATAGATGAAAGAAACGGGAATAGAAAAAGTTCAGAAGTGCAATCAGATAAATGTTTAAAGGAATTAAATTGGGAAGCAAAGTTGAGAATAGAAGATTATATAGATAATATAAAAGAGAATAAGAAGAAAATAGAATAAAACTTATTATAACTTATTATTAGTTATAATAATTTGATAACCTTTTCATCAGTTTTTAAATTTATATAATTAATTTCTTCTTCTTCTAAATGTTCTGAATAATAATATTTAAAAATCTTACTTTTATGATGTTTGTTTTTAACATAAATCACAATATATAAATTATGACTTCTAAAATTTAGTATTGGATAAAAATAAAACGGAGAAGTTTCTTTATAAAAAAATGTTTTACTATAATAATAAACTCCATCTACTAGTTCTTCGTCATAATTATATATTCTATCGTTTAAACTTATAGAAATATCAAATAATAGATCCAAAAATCTTTGCAAATTATTTACAATGTTATTTTTTAGTTCTGCTACTATAAACAAATAATTTTCTTCATTATTTTTTTTATATATTTTTTTGTAAGCTTTTGTGATATGTGTAAAATATTTATTTGTCACACTTAAATTATATCTTGTTTTACAATCTAAATAATGTAAAAGACAATGTAAAACAATATCATCGTTTGTATAATCAAAACTCATATTAGTTCTTTATTTTAAAGTAAAAAATATTTTTTATTTTTAAACTGTATATAGTTTAAAAATTTAGATTTTTAGTAAGGATGTAAAATAATTTGTAGGTCCTATTTTATAGCCTATTATATGTATATTTAAATTATTTTCATGTCCTTCTATTATATACTCATCAATTTTTTTTGAATTTGTATAAGAATAAAAAACAATTTCATAAGGAACACTTGATGAAGAAGCATCGAAACCTATATTTATATTTTTTTCTTTCCATGTTTTTGAAATTTCTATAGCTTTTTCGATAGAATCTGTATTTTGCGCAATAAATATTTTGTTAGAAATAATATTATTTTGGAAAAAATATGGTTCTCTTTCTATTATTTTTTCTTTTTTAGTTTTTTTAGTTTTTTTATTTTTCTCATCGACCTCGTTTATTTCTTTTTCTGTAATATGTATTTTATTATATATTTCATTATTACTTGTTTTTTCTAAGATCCATTTATAAATAGAATTCTCACCTTCTAATATAACTTGAACTTTATTATTACTAAAATCGCTTATGTCTATATAATAATTTTCTATAAGTTCTCTTCTATGATAATTAATTATTTTGTCTTTATTTCTTATTATTTCTAATCTTAATACATAAAAAACTCTTTTTAAAGTTTCTTCAGACTTTAAAATTAGAACTCCATTTTCTGTTATTCCACTATTGTTATCAAACATTTTATATACTTTTTTATATGTATATTCTGGATTAACTAATATATGTTTATTTTTAAAATCTAATAAAATATTTTCATCTAACAAATCATTGTCATTTATATTATTTGTAAATATATAAGTTGAATACAACCAATATAAGTATTCTATTATATACCTTGAATATTTTTTATATTTATTATAACTACTAATTACAGATTCTTTATTTTTAAAGTTAATATTAATTAAATCTTTATCTTTAATATAATCAATTTTATCTAATTTTTTTATATTATTTTCTATTAAAATTTCAATATTTGTATTATGAATCAAACCTTGTATTTTTATAATATTATCATCACTATCAATATATTGTTTAATATTTTCGACATTAATTTCATTCAAAATTTCCAAAGCTATTTCAGGTGTGGTCTTATATATTTCTTTTGTTTCCAATAATTTTAATGGTTGAATTGGGTTAGTTAATAATGATATATTAATATCATCTTTGTATAAAATATTAATACTCCTTGTTTTACCATAAGTATCTATAACTTGAGACTCTAATTTTATATTATCTGTATTCCATGGCCATCCAAAATCATTTAAAGGAATTTTATAATTAAAGATATAACCTTCATTTAAAACATTAAATAAATCAAAAATATTTTTACCTACATCAGAATCAAGTTCAAATGTAGCTTCTAAATTATCTTCATTATCTTTTACAATTAATTCACATTGAGGATATTCAGCTGCATCAGCTTTTGTACCCATATGTTCGTATATAAATATACATTTATTATTATTTTTTCTTTTATAGTAATGTTCTAAATGCCTTGGTAATATAAGTTCTCCATTATTATTTTTTGAAAATATAAAAATATTGCACTTATATTTAATCTCTATTAATCTAATAAATAATTTGGGGTCAAAATATTCTTCTACATTTTTGATTTTGGCAATTATTTCATTTATAGAATGATCATATAATTCTTGTTTACACGCAGCCGCGAATTTTTTTGTGGCAAAACTGATTCTTATTTCATTCAATGTATCTTCTGTAATATCATCCACATCATATACTAAAGCATCCAAGATACAATTAATAAAACTGTTTTTTGTTCTTAAAACTCCTCTTCTATAATATAAACCTTCTATATCTTTAACAAAAAATAATTTTTTTATGTTTACTGGAAGAGTTCCTAAACTAGTACTTGGTAATATAACAGGAGATACATATATTTCATGTCTTTTTTGTGTTTCTGTATCACTTTTTAAAGGTTTACCGTAATAATAATGATTTTCTATGGAGCCTTTAGTATTAAAGTGATTTTTTAAATAACAACAAGGCAAATAAGGAAATGTGTTTTTATTTTCAAGGATATTTTCTTTTAGTCCTGGATATTTATAATCTTTATGATTACATATGAATTTTTTAGGTTCGGATGTACCAACTTTTTCTTTTGGAAAAGTTAAAACTTTCTTACCTTTGTTTTCAGCTATTTCAGCTTCTTCTTCTGTGATATATGTAGGATTTTCAGGACAAAATCTTGAATAATTAGAAACAAATATATTTCTGTCAATAGCTGCCAATAATTCTTCTGTTTCCTCTGTAACATCCTCTTCTTCATCTTCATAATTTTGTTCTTCGTCAAAATCTAAGAATTTTTTATACTCTTTTAAAATATTATCGTATTCTTGATTATAAATTTCTATTAATTTACCTAATATATTTTGAAAATATTTTACTTTGGTTTCATTTTCAGCTTTTGTAATTTTTATTAACATATATTCACTATCAACGGTGAAATAAAATTTATCTTTGTTTAATAATCTATAATTTTTTGGTTGTACAATTCCTCCAGTAATAGAAGCTGTTACATTACCTATAATAGGATTATTAAAATGAATATATACATTATTTTTCTTTTTACTTAATTTATTTTCATTTACATATATGATATTAGAAAAATCGTTATTGTTCATGATTATGTCTAACAACAATTCTTTATTAAAAGGTTTTTCTAATTTAGGTAAATAATATTGCCCTTTAACTCCAATTTTTTTTTCATTTTTTATATTAGAATCGTCAACCTGTAATATAGTAAAAAAATATTCTAATAATTCTTCTTTTGTAATTGCGTTTATATTATAATTAAATTTAACAATAACCTTCCTAGTTGCATCGGGTTGTTCTCTTATATTTATTATTATTTCCGTATAATTTTTTTCTGTTATAACATTTGTATTTTTTTCTAATAATTTTAAAATAATATTATTATTTCTATCTATATTTTTATATTTGTTAAAAGGATTTGTTGAACGGTCAAACAAATTTCCCCATGATAGAAATGGTATAAAATCTTTGTAAATTTTATAAAAGTTATGAGTAACTGCAAATGGTATAACAGGTGTTAATACGATATTGTTAAATATTTCTAATATAGAAGATATGTTAGGAATATCTAATTCCAATTCAAATTCAACTCTTGATAATTCAAATTCTGTCGAATATACACCTTCTATTTTATTAAATTCTTCAAATTTTTCTATTATACGAGTAGACTTTCTTTTATTTGCGCTAACTTTATCATAAAAATATTTATCTCCTTCAGATATAATATAATCTAACTGTTTAATATCAGTTCTAAAATTTGGATCAATACTATTTAAATCATTTTTTAGACTATCTATTATATTATCTGTAAAATCTTGGTTATACATAGCTATGTATTCCTCTTTCTTTTTGCTCAAAACAACAAAATATTGAAATAAAAAGGACAAAGTTAATAAGGATTTTGGTAATTTATTTTCTAAAGATTTATACAAGTCAAGAATATTATTGCTATTTTTGATAAGTTCTACTAGATTAACAACTTCTATTTCGGAATTTTTATTTTCGGCAATTTCGTCAATATCAGGTACATCATTTGGAAAATAAATAAAATCCGGTATAGTATTTAACTCATCTGCAAGTCTTACAATTATTGTTTCAATAGAGTCTAAATCATAAACTGTTAATTCAATAATTTTTTCATTTATTTTAAATAATACCATTTATTTATTTCTAAAATTATTTTTATATTTATTTTATTTTTAGAACAAAAATAAAATATCAATCTTTTCAAAATTAATTTAATGAATTCACAAACATTTCTAAATCCTTTGTACTTCTACCTCCATTATGAGATTTTAAATATTTCCCATTTTTGTAAGCTACATAACTTGGAAATCCCCTAAAAGTGGGATCAATTTTATTTAAAATTGCAGATAATTCTTTTTCACCTTTTTCAGTACCATCTCCCTGTATTGTAAGAGCTATGACATTTTTATTTTTGGCAAATTCTTGAAAAGCTGGTTTTGCCTGTGTGCAATAACCGCAAAAATTAGCCTGAATCATAATTACTACTATTTTATTTTTTGGAATATCAGGATTAATTAAAGTACCATTTTGATCAAAATCTGTTATAGTTAAGTATCCAACAGGTTTATTTAAGTATTTCATCTTTAATTTAAAAAAAAATTTTTTTTTTAATTTTTTTAAAATCGATTTAAAGTATTTAAAAGTAAAATTAAAAAATGACTATTATATTTCAAGTAAAAACTAAAGAAGCTTATGCTATTAAAATAATGGCAGAGTTATTGGCCAACAATATAAAAACTGGTTGTTTTGAAATCGATTCTGAAGGTGTACACTTAAGAATGATGGATCATCATAGAAAAATTTTAATTAATCTTAAACTGGATGGCAAAAGCAGTGGATTCTCAATTTATAAATTCACAACCAAAAAGATGTTTTTAGGTATAAATTTGAACCATTTTTATAAGATGGTACGCTCAGTAAAAAAAAAAGACCATATCGAGCTGTATATTGATGATGAAAATCCAACAGACTTATGTATTAAAGTGACCCCAAAAGAGAACAATAGAACAACTACTTCAATTGTGAAGATTCAAAGCATACAAAATTTAGATATAGATTTACCAAATGAATATGATAGACCCATTTCTGTTCCTTCATCTGATTATCAAAAACTAATAAAAGAAATGAATACTATTGGTAATGTTGTAAAGATTTCTGCAAAGAAATTTTCAATTAAATTTGCATGTGATGCAGGAGGGGTATTGAAAAAGATGGTTGATTTTGGAGAGAATGATCCCGATGATCAGGAAACCATATTTAGTCAAGATTTTAATACTGAACAATTATGTAGAATAACAAAGTTTGCTGGTTTAAGTGATAATATTCAAATATTTCCAGGATTTCCTTTATTGTTTAAAACAAATATAGGTACTATAGGAAATATGGATATATATATTAAATCAAAAGACCAGTTGGAAAAAGAGTCTTATGAATTAGACGAGTCAGAAGACGATGATGATTCTGATAGTTAAATATTTTTAAACTATTGTTTGGTTTAAAAATATTTTTCTATTTTTAGAAAACTAAATTCAGAGTATCAAAATACTATTATAAATAAAATAAAGAACGAATTTAATGAAGAAGAACAAAGTTTATTTGTAACAAGTTTTTATTGTTATTTAAATTTTAATCCTATAACAGATTTTATTATCGATTTTGACGATGTTTGGAAATGGTGTGGATTTACACGCAAAGATAACGCAAAAAGATTACTAGAGAAATTTTTTAAAGAAGAAATAGATTTCCTCCGTTCGGAGGAAAACTCAACAACGGGAAAATTAATGGTTAAAAATGAAACTTTTTAAACTGAGAAATAGTTTAAAAAATGAAAATATTTATTTCTTTGATTTTTTCTTAGAGGTTCTTTTTGATGTTCTTTTTGATGTTTTATCATGTTTTTTATCGGTTTCTTCTGTGTTAGATTCAATTAAATTTTTTAGATATTTATTATAATGTTTTTTCTTGGTTTCATTAATTTGATCAATAATATCATTTGCCATATGTTCGATACCTAAATGGTAAGCCATGCGCATATTTAATAATTCTTCTTTAGCTTTTTTGCTACTAGTGTATTTAGAATAAACTTGTCCTGTTTCAGCATTATATACTTCGTAATTTCCATTATTTTTTCTTTGATAAAAAGGCATTTTTTATAATATATATCAAAATAAAATTTAAAATAATTCGTGATATATTCGTATTTTCATAAAAATAATTAAAAATTCTTAAACCAAAATAATAAGTTTAAGAATTAAGTTTTTTTATTGCATCTGCATGTTTTTGCGTTTCTAAATGTTTTTTTAAACCATTTTTCCGCAATACAGCACCACAATCACATGTTATATCTTTCATATTTCTTTCTTTTATTTTATCTTTATTTTTATTGGCATATTCTTTAACTTGCACTAACCTTTGTTCTTTATTGTGTTCATAATTTTTTTTAACTCTTTCAATAACTTTATCTTTGTTTTTTAAATACCATTCTTTTTTAAGGTTGGACAGTTTTTCTTTATTTTGTTCTCGATATTCTTTTTTCTTTTCTTTGAGTTTTTCTTTATTTTTTTCTTTATATTTTTTATCATTTTCTGCAATTTTTTCTTTATTTATTTCTCTGTATATTTTTCTTTTTTCTTTAGAATCTAAATCTATAATTTTATCTTCTTTATCTTTAATTATGGATTTATTTTCTTCATTATAATCTTTATTTTCAAGTTCTTTATTAATTGATATTTTATTATCTAATTCTTTTTTTATTTTAAGAAAATCTTTGTATATATCTTCACTTATATTATCTTTTTTTTCTACATATTTTTGTGACCATTTAGATACTTGTAATGCTAAATTAGGTGAGCACCAATGAGCTAATTGTACACCTAATTTTTGATGAATCCAAGTACCTTGATTATGTTTACTTGATTTTCCTTTATAAGTTTCAACTAATTGTGAAGTAATATTATCATTACTTTTTAATTTACAAACAAAATCTTTAGTTTCTTTTAATTTTAACCAATGATTAATTTGTTTACCTACTACTTTACATAAAGCTGTAGCAAAAATATACCCATCTTCTCGTAATGGTATAAAAATTTCTTTTCCATTTTCTAATAATAATTTATAATTTTTTATTTGTTTTTCTTTTTCAAGATACATTTGAAATATATAATTATATATTTTAAATTTTTTTGGATTCGATTTTATTTTGTAAAATTAAAAATTTTCATTTTCATCAAAATTCCAATGATCATTTTTACCTTTAAGCCCTGATGAATGTACATATTCAGTGGTTCTTGACTCAAAGAAGTTTGTCTTGGCATCTAGACTAATATTTTTCATAAAATCAAAAGGATTTTCACACAAATATATCTTGTTAAAATTAAGTTGTACAAGTAATCTATCAGCGACATACTTTATATAATCTTGCATCAAGTCACTGTTCATTCCAATCAGTTTACATGGTAAAGACTCGCATATAAATTCTTGTTCAATTTCAACAGCCTCTCTAACAATTTCTTCTATTCTTTCTTGAGAAATTTTATTATTAAGATGTTCATATATAAGAACTGCAAAAGCAGTATGCAATCCTTCATCACGTGCTATTAATTCATTAGATTTTCCTAAAGCTTTTGTCATTTTATTACGAGATTTCAACCAGAAAATAGAACAAAAAGCTCCTGAAAAGAAAATTCCCTCTACTACTGCAAATGCAACTATTCTTTCTTCAAAAGGTCTTTTTTTATCTAACCATTTCATAGCCCAATTAGCTTTTTTTGCAACACATGGTATTTCTTCGATGGCATTAAATAATTTTTCTTTTCTTTTCGGATCTTTTATAAAAGTTTCTATAAGTAGAGAATAAGTTAGACCATGAACATTTTCTATCATTCCTTGAAATGCGTAAAAATTTCTAGCTTCTGAAACCTTAACTTCTACACCAAAATTTTGGAGTAAATTTTCTAGTACAATACCATCTGCTCCAGCAAAAAAAGCTAAAATATGTTCAATAAAATATCTTTCGTCATCGGTTAAAGAGTACCAATCATTTAAATCTGCTGAATAATCTATTTCTTTAGCAGTCCAAAACATACTTTCGTGTGTTTCATATGCTTCTTGTAATTTAGGAAACTTAATTGGTAATTGTGTAAATCTTGTGTTATCTTCAATTAATAAAGGTTCAACAAATCTCTCTGGCATTTTATATAATTAAAAAATTAAATTATATAAAAAAATTTTATCAATTTTTTTTCTTTTTTTTGTGTTTTTTGTTTTTATTTTCAATTGCTTCATATTTAATTTCTTGAACTTCTGAAATTTCGTCTTCAATTTTAACTTCATTCAACATTTCATTTACGATATTGTCTATTTCTTCGACTATATCTACCTTATTTTCAAAATATGTTTTTTCTTTACCTTTAACATCATCCTTGATTTCATCCTTGACTTTGTCATCGACTTCATCCTTGACTTCGTTATCGACTTCATCCTTGTCTTCATCCTTGACTTCATCCTTGACTTCATCCTTGACTTCATCCTTGACTTCATCCTTGACTTTATCCTTGACTTCATCCTTGACTTCATCCTTGACTTCCTCATCGACTTCCTCATCGACTTCCTCATCGACTTCCTCATCGACTTCGTCATCGACTTCATCCTTGACTTCGTCATCGACTTCCTCATCGACTTCCTCATCGACTTCCTCATCGACTTCATCCTTAACTTCATCCTTAACTTCATCCTTAACTTCATCCTTAACTTCATCCTTAACTTCATCCTTAACTTCATCCTTAACTTCATCCTTGACTTCGTCATCGACTTCATCCTTGACTTCATCATTAACTTCATCCTTAACTTCATCCTTAACTTCATCCTTAACTTCATCCTTAACTTTATCCTTGACTTCATTTTTATCTTTTTCAATATTACCAGATATTATGCTATAATCATCTATAAGTATAGATTGATTGCTAGAAGATTTAGGAATTTTACCATTAAAATAATTATATATTTTACTTAATATACCCATTTAATTATAATAAATATTTTAAAAAGTTTTTATTTTTAATTAAACCGTAAGTTAAAAATTTAAAAATAAATAATAACAGCTCCACCACCACCACCACCACCAGATGTATTATAATTAGGCCATGCAGGAGTAGAAGGGGGGTTAGTTCCTGCATAAGACCCCCATGCTCCTCCGCCTCCTCCACCTCCTCCAAAACCGGAAGATATATTTGAATTGGCTGTTGTACCATTTGGTATAGTTGGAGAAGATTGATTTATTGTTTGAGCTGAAGGGGCACCACCATTTCCATTTCCAGCTCCTCCGGGATAAATGGTTTGTGATGAACTACCTCCGCCTGAACCTCCTCCTCCTGCTCCACCACCTGAAACTGTTATAGTTGACCCAGAACCCATAAATGGGACTGAAAGTGTTGTATAATAAGAACCACCACCGGAACCAGCTGTGTTACATCCAGAATATGCGGTAGACACTGGATAAACCGTGCATGTATTTCCTCCACCATCTTGTCCACCTTTTCCTGAGTTATTGCCACTTGAATTAGAACCTCCGGTTGTATTACCTTTATATGTATTCCATGAACCTCCTCCGCCTCCTCCACCTCCACCTCCAAATGTTGTATTAATGCTACCTCCAGCACCTCCACCAAATGAAGTTGTTCCTTGACTCGCTCCAGCTCCTCCTCCATATGAAATATAACTTGTTGAACCGTAAATTACAGAAGATTGTTGTCCAGAAGATCCCGACGGATAAGATGTATTTTGACCTCCACCGTAACCTCCACCACCAGCAGTGATATTATAAGTAGTTCCTGCCACAAAATTAAAATTAGTTATATAAGTAACTCCACCTCCGCCACCACCTCCACCTCCACCATAAACACTATTTCCACTTTTAGCTTGGTCATTTCCAGCTCCTCCTCCTCCTCCACCTCCAATTATTATAACGGTAGCTGTTGTATTTGTATTAAATATAATAGTACCTGTTTGAGTTATTCCATTAGTATTAGAAGTACTAGAACCACTAGTACCATTCCACCAAATACCATTATACCCATTTGAATATGTATAACCGCTTGTATTAGTTGCCGTATAAGGTGAATAATATATAATGGCAAATCCATCTCCTCCATTTCCTCCTTGAGTATAGTTATATGAACTATTATTTCCTCCAGCACCTCCACCTGAACCTACATTATATGATACTTGGTTAAATGTATAATTTTGGCCTGGTTGTCCGTTTACAATACCGTCATAACCTTGACCTCCACCGTAAACACCTCCAGGGTAACTTACCCCTGCACTTGCACCGGAGTTTCTTCCACCTGCTCCTCCTCCTCCTCCAAATTGGAATGTTTTGTTTGTTCCATCATAAAAAGGTATCGCAAAACCATTATAACCACTGTATACATTTGTTGATGTTTTATTTTGACCATAAGTACCTCCATAACCATATGAATTTGTATTATTATTTGTTCCTCCTTTTCCAGTCTGTCCAGTTCCTGAACCTCCTCCTCCTCCACCACCATTAACTGATTTTGTTATAGATGGTCCGGATATTGTTGTTGATCCACCAGCTGAACCTGCTTGTCCATAGAAATTACCAGATGTAAATTTACCCGATGCACCACCTTTTCCTATTGTAATTGTATATGTTCCAGCTGATAAAGACATTGGAGTAGAATTATAATAATATGTACCACCAGCACCTCCTCCTTCATAACCTAAACCTGCTCCGCCACCACCTCCAGCACCAATTAAAATAATATAAGCTTGACTTATATTTTGCGAAATTACAAAATTTCCAGAAACATTAAATATATTATAGATATATCCAGTGGTTGTTGTACTACCTGAAAAAGGATTGTAATATATGATATTCTGTAAGAAATTTATAACAACTAAACCTTGTTTACCAGTACCTCCATAAGTTGCTGATCCGTAAGTTGCAGAAACTCCTGCACCTCCACCACCTGCTCCATAAGTTAGGGCAGAATTTCCTGTTGTTGATGATGCAGTTGCGGCCGAACCTCCTGCACCTGTGTAACCTGCTGCACCTCCTCTATTTGCCGTATAACCGCTTGCATTGTAATTACCTCCTCCGCCTCCTCCACCAAAATAAAAAGTGTTAGAAGAAAGTGTAATAGGCATTGCCGGTGAAATAGTTGAACCATTTGCAGGTGCTCCACCACCATTTGAATAACCTTTACCACCATTTCCGTTAGTATATTTCGTGATATTATATATAGAAGTTGTTGTTCCCTGAACTCCTGCTCCTGACCCTGAATAATATCCCATACCTGCGCCTCCTCCTGTAGTTGTTATTATATTGTTTCCTGATGAATCTATACATGAAGAAGTTCCACCATTTCCACCACCATTATTACCACCTCCAGCTCCTCCTCCTGCTCCTACAGTAATATTGTAAGTAACATTATTAGATACTGTGGTAGTTACATATCCAATACCTCCTGCTCCTCCGCCACCTCCAGCACCAATACCTTGTGCACCGGAATTATAATTTGAACCTCCTCCACCACCTCCTCCACCTCCAGCAGATAGAAAAGTAACTATATAATTATTTGCAAAAGAAATACTTCCATTTCCAGTAAATGTAATTGTATAATAACCTGAATTTTGAGTTACGGTATAAGGTCCTGTAGCTGAATATGGTATAAATGTTGGAGGTACATTAATATTTTGAAAAACACCATTTAAATCCATATTATAATTTTTTGAGTATAAATTAGTTAATGTTGCTTGTTGTGTTCCAGGTACATATGATGCGAAATAATTTATTAAATCAGAATAAGTTGATGTTGAATAATTATAACATCTAAAATCTGTGACAACAGTTTGTGCTGTACCACCTGAAGATAATGGATAAAATATTTGAGATAAGTTAATTCCATTTATTATATAACCAGTAGCCATTTATTATAATTTTAAATTTTTTAATTTAAAATTTTTTTATAAATTTTTTATAAATTATTTATTTTTATATTTTGTTCTTCAATTTTTTTCTTTAAAACACTAATTTCTCTTTTTTGTTCTTGTAATTCTTTCACCAATAAACCTATAAATCCATTATAATTAATTTTTTGATATTCTTCGTCATCTTTATTACCTGTAACTAAAAATGGTATTTCTTCTTGTAATTCATGTGCTATAAAACCTATATCTTTTTTATTTGTTAAAATATTGTCGTATATTTTAGGTTTTAAATTATTTATGTTAATTATATTAAGATTTATATCTTCCTGATTTTGTTTAATTCTGTAGTCAGAAGAAGTATTAAATGTTGTAGAATAACAATCTCCGGAAATTATCAAGTCATTATTTATCACAACAGAACCAGTGTATCCTATAATAGATGTATTATTGGGGTAATAGATATTTTTATTATTATCCATAACCCAATAAGATGTACCAGTAGGTCCAGTTGCTCCTTGTATACCTTGCGCTCCATTAGAACCATCGGAACCCTTCGCACCTGTAGGTCCGGTTGCTCCTTGTATACCTTGCGCTCCATTAGAACCATCGGCACCTTTAGCACCTGTAGGTCCAGTTGATCCTTGTGCTCCATTAGAACCATCGGAACCCTTAGAACCTGTAGGTCCAGTTGATCCCTGTACTCCATTAGAACCATCGGAACCCTTAGCACCTGTAGGTCCAGTTGATCCCTGTACTCCATTAGAACCATCGGAACCCTTAGCACCTGTAGGTCCAGTTGATCCTTGTGCTCCATTAGAACCAGTAGGTCCTGTTGCACCAATTTGATAAATTAAATTAGAAGTAGAACTTGAAATAGTTGTGTAAATAGATTGATTATAACTTAAATTATTGAAATTACCATTGCTTATTAAGGTTGTTAAAGTTATTTCAATATAATTATAAGTTGATATTACATAATTTACAGAAGATACTTGACCTAATAAATAATATTCATTGTCAAGGGTACTAAAATTAATATATCCTTCATTTTGAGATAAAAAGTAAAGTAAAGAATTATAATATTCATTAAAGTTACCCTGTACCGTTGTTACACTTAACAAAAAGTTTCCAGAAGAATTTATGGTTAAAGTTTCAGGATTAGCTCCAGAAGTATATTGTTGAGCATAATAATTCAAAGTATATGATGCATTATAACCTTGAGGTCCAGTTGATCCTATTGGTCCTATTGCACCTGTAGGACCTGTTGGTCCTGTTGTTGATGGAGATAATGTTGTTTTCAACAAACTATAACCACCATCATTTGTATATTGAAATTGTATTGATGTGTTAGCAATTACACCTTCTTGAGAAGAATAACCTTGTAAGGTTGTTAAAATATAATCATTTTTTTGATCAAATGGAAATCCTGTTCCAACTGAATTTATTATATATTCAGTATATTGATTATTTGCAG